>JAEEGF012371141.1_pt1 | contig 12187 bp, 10 predicted proteins | sample 9134171 | NCBI WGS metagenome assembly JAEEGF01 (sample SAMN16246542, study PRJNA631951) | gut metagenome | biome: gut microbiome; feature: rumen; material: AP-attached | host: Bos | place: Iran: Karaj | collected 2018-10 | reverse complement strand
TGCGGCCTCCGACAGGTTATCGTACGTGCCGCCGGAGCAGCCTGCGATGATGCCCTGATCGGCATACACCTTTCCGCCGCGGATCTTCGAAAGAAGGTCGGGATGAACCTTGTCGCCGAAGCGCTTGAGAGTGTCTTCCTCCACTGCCTTCAGCACCTTCTCCGGATTGGCCTGCAGTTCGTGGATGGAGACTGCGTTGGAGGGATGATAAGGCAGGGCTATCATGGATTCCTGCGTGGACAGGTCGATCCGTATCATTGAGTCGTACCATGCCACCTCGCCGGGTTTGAGCTCTTTGTAAGCCTCCGGGCGACCGTGCATCTGGAAGTATTCCTGCACCTTTTCGTCGGTGATCCAGATGGAGGAAAGGCAGGTGGTTTCAGTTGTCATTACGTCTATTCCGTTGCGGAAGTCGATGGGAAGGTCTTTCACGCCGGGGCCGGCGAACTCAAGGACCTTATTCTTCACGAATCCGCTCTCGAATACGGCTTTCACGAGGCTGATTGCCACGTCATGCGGGCCGATGCCTCTGCGCGGCTTACCCTCGAGCCATACCAGCACAACCTCGGGCGCGTTAATGTCCCAAGTGTTCCTGAGAAGCTGCTTCACCAGTTCGCCGCCGCCTTCGCCAACGCCCATGTTGCCAAGGGAGCCGTAGCGGGTGTGGCTGTCCGAGCCCAGTATCATGTTGCCGCACTTGGTGAGCGCTTCACGTGCATACTGGTGGATAACAGCCTGGTTTGCAGGCACGTAGATGCCGCCGTACTTCTTTGCGGCGGAAAGGCCGAACACGTGGTCGTCCTCGTTGATCGTGCCGCCCACTGCGCACAGGGAGTTGTGGCAGTTGGTCATTGCGTACGGCAGGGGGAACTCCGTGAGTCCGCTGGCGCGTGCCGTCTGGATAATGCCGACATAAGTGATGTCGTGAGAAACCATCGCGTCGAAGCGGATGCGCATCTTGTCGCCTTTGCCGCCGTCGACATCGTGGGAGCGGAGGATTCCGTAGGTGATGGTGTTTTCGCGGGCCTCGTCTTTCGACGGCAAGTTCTCTCCGCTTTCGACGACCTTGCTGCCGCCGAGCAGATACACACCGTGAGGAATCAATTCAACCATAAGTTTAAGTAAGTTAAGTTAATAGAGTATCGGCCAAAACCGTAAGCGCGAGCATATCCGCACTACCACCGGGAGATACCCGCCCGGCATTGTACCGATGAGCGGTTTCCTGCAATCGTTCCACGCTGAAGTCCTTTAGCAGGTTTCGGGATTCCAGCTTTATCGAATCGGCCATGGCTGGGCCCACGCGATGGATCACGCAGGTGTCGTCCAGGCCGGACATTATCCTTAAAAGAGTCTTCTGCATGCGGTACGGGTCCCCTTCCAGGCTGCGATAGAAAGGCAGCCAGTCTTCGAAGAGTTCGCGGTACCCGCCGCGAGCCATTTTCAGCGCCCCCTTTACCTCCCCGGCGGCAGCGCCATGGGTTCCTTCCGGCTGTTTCAGCGTAGCGGAGAGTTCTGCTATTTCGCGCTTCTTCAGCGCCGATACGGCCATCAGCCCCAGGGCGAAGATGGCGCCGCGGTGGGTGTTCACCCCGCCGGTTGCCGCGAGGGCATCCGCCTCCATGGCCTTGCCAAGGGCCGCAAGGTCCGGCAACAGGCCGATATGCGCGGTGAAGCTGCGGCGAACCGCCTCTGCCCCGCGCCGCATCAGCACGTAGTCCATGTCGCTGTGCGCACCGCATCCGTCCGGGCCCACAAGGCCGGGCTTGAGCGGCGTATCCAGCTCCGCCAGCAGCGCCTTTTCCATGAGCCTCGCCAGCAGATAAGGGTGTGTGGAAGCGGGCGTCATAGCCGCCGCCTCCTGGTATTTTGCGCTGCGAACCCGGGATGCAGACACGCCATGCAGGCGCTCAATCTCCACCACCGGTATCGGCAGCATTTCTTTCATTAAGGCATTGTAACGCGCTGTGAGCCTGTCTTCCGGCTCCGTTCCAACGAAGCGAACATCGGCTTTGAGAGCCGGCACGATATGCCTTCCGAACAGGTCCAGATCCAGCCTCATCTGCGTTTCGGCCGCCTGGCTCAGGTCCTTGAGAAAATACGTCGGGAATGTGAGGGCCGATATACTGTAATCACTCCCCTCCACCACCGTCACCGGCAGCCCCTCGCAGCCCTTCTCGATCATCTCCCTCCGCTCCTCATAAGTAAACTCCTGTTCCTCCTTCACTGGGATAATCACCAGCGCCCCCACCTTCTCCAGCGCTTTCTCCACCAGATACCTGTGCCCCAGTGTGAACGGATTCGCGTTCATAACGATTACCCCGCTCTTGTCATTTCGAGCTTGCCGAGAAATCTGCTTAAGATACACCTCTAGGCCCCTGCCATTCTCAAGAAGGACCGCTTCGGGAGCCTCTGCGAGCAGACGGAAGCCAAGGTCTTCGAAGAGGGCGCGGTACTCCGGTTTGGTGAAAACGCGGAGGTTCTCGCCCTGGTGAAGGGATATGATATGAGAGATCAGTTTCGGGAGAAGGCCTTCGCCGCGATGGCTGTCTGCCACGCCAACGCATTTAATGGTGCTCCCCTGGATGCCGGCGCCGGCGATGAGGCGGCCGTCATCGGCCTGGATGCCATACCACTCATCCACCGCCTCCAGGCGAATGCCGCACGAGGAGAGGAAGGCCTCCGCCATACCCCTGAAATGAGGCGAACTCATCGGCAGTGAACTAATCTCCTCCATCCCTAAAACGTTAGCGAAAAAGCCATTCCGGCCGAACCCGGACCCGCATACGGCACGAATACCATCGTGGGTTCCTGATCAAAAATATTAGTGCCGTGTCCCGGCAGGCACTCCGCGTTCCAGCCGAAAAGCTTGCGTTCCAGCGGAAGCAGCCAGTATGCAGCCTGCGCGCTCAGTATGCCGATTCCGGCTCCCGCGAGCACATCGCCCACCCAGTGACGGTTGTTGTACACCCGAATCAGGGCCGTGGCCGTTGCCACCGAGTATGCGCCCAGCCCCCACCAGGGACCGTATTCGATGCGCACGAGTTCCGCCCCCATGAAGGCCGATGATGTATGGTTCGACGGGAACGAATGGTCGTTCGTGCCATCCGGTCTCATAACATCCAATGCGTGCTTGAGGCCCTGCACGACACCGAACTGTATGGCACTCGCAGTTACCAGCGTGGCGATGCGCTCCTTGCCGGAGTGTACGCATGCAACGCCCAGCCAGTTAAGGCCAAGATGCGCCGCGGCAGGCACGCAGGCGGTAACATTGTCTACCCAGGTGGTGGGAAGGTTATGGCTCAGGACAAAGTCCCGCACCTGGAGATTCACGTTCTTCTCCAGATAGTCGCTCCAGGTGATTACGGCGCCGCTCCCCACAAGAATTGCCGGTGCAATGAGCTGGGAAACGCGGAACTGCTCGTCCCGGCATCTGCCGAGCGAGTCCGCCTCCTGCGCGCGCGCAGGGACAATTGCAGCCAATGCGAATATGAGTGCTACAATTATGCGCTTCATTGCAGGCGCAAATTTACGCATTTTTCCCGAATAAAACCATGGGTTTTATAGTTTCGGCGAGAGTATTGTGTCGATGATGGGATAGATTTCCGCCGGAGATGCGTAAGGGTGGATATTGTAGTAAGAATCGCCGGAGAGCATGGCTGAAAGACGAGTGCGCGCGGTGTCGTAGAAAATGTGCACCGGAATGCCGAAACGCTCCGCATAAGCCAGCTCGTAACCTACCCCCAACGAGGGTGTGGTGCACTCCGCAATCACCAGGTCCGACTCCCGAAGCCACCCCGTATCCTGCAGGTATATGGCCTCGTCACGGTTCGGCAGGTGCTCCACCTTGCTCAGCGCGAGATTGCCCACATGCTCCGTGAGAACGATGTCCGTCCTCTGGATATATTCAATTATCTGCCGATAAAGGGCTTCATCGGCCCTTCCTCCCCGGATCGACCCGGCAAAATACACTTTTTTCATAATTCACGGAATTACCTATGCAATAATACAAAATGCCAGTCACAATTCCAAAGAAACTACACTCCCAATAGTTTGGTATTTTTCTTATCTTTGCGAAAACAAACCATCACATGAAACACTTGTATCTTTTAACCGCGCTGGCCGCATCTTTATTTGTATTTGAGTCCTATGCGGTATCCGACGACGGCCATCATCACCATCATCACAGCTCTGCCCCCAAAAAACTGGTTGAGATTTCCTATACCAAGGAGAATCCCAATGAGCCATCCTATGAATGGGAGAAGTGGGAATACGCTTTCCGTTATGATAATGAGGAGCGGGTAAATGAGCTAATGTATTCATATGGGAATTATTATGAGTACTCATCAATTGAATACACTTCAAGAGCCATTATTACCGGTGTGGGAAATGCCGAAGACGGAGAGTATCACCGTGGTTTCTATCACTTGTGGAATGGCCGGCCTCTGGCGTGCACAAACGTATCTTTTGACGGCCTTTGGCCAGGAGATGAAGTTAAATTGGTCTCCGATGGGACACCCATGCATTTCGTATATAATGAACAGGGACAATTGATCAAAACAGTTGCTTCTGACGGAAAAGAAGTCGCATACACATGGAAGGATGGAAATCTCGTTTCCATCGGTGATGAGGGTTACACGTTTGAGTATGGCACGGAAGAGAACAAAATAGGTCCTCTGGCTTATGCCATGCCACTTATTTTGAGAAGCATCTACAGTTTTGTCGGATTGGATGAATACATTATTCTGGGCATTTCTCCCAAGAACCTTCCAACCGCCATTATCTCCGGCAAAGAGAAGAAGACTATTAACTACACTTTCAATAAGGAGGGCTATCCTGTAAAAGCCGTCTCCGACGATGGAATGGAGTACAGCTTCTTCTACAAATAGCACTCACTCGCAGCGTGAAATACAACTCGTTGATTATCTGCGCATAATGCAAATCGTCTCCGGCATTTTGCCGGAGACGATTTATATAAGTATATCTGTGACAGCTATTTACATTTCACGGGACAAGCGCTATCTGTTTTACTCTTCTTTTATTAGTATTTTTTCGTAACTTCGCGTCAGTAAATCGGCAGACATGAGTATCAAGGACAATCTGGATAGAATCATGAACGAACTCCCGGCCCGGGTAAAACTGGTGGCGGTGTCGAAGTTCCATCCCGTAGAGCGGCTGATGGAGGCGTACAACGCCGGCCAGAGGCTCTTCGGGGAGAACCGCCCGCAGGAGTTCGCAGCGAAGGTACCATTGATGCCGGCCGATGTGCAGTGGCACTTCATCGGCCACCTGCAGACCAACAAACTCAAGCTCGTCCTCCCCTATGCATCGCTTGTGGAATCGGTGGATTCGGTGCATCTGTTGGAAGCTATCAACGCCTGGGGAGCCGCAAACGGCAAGGTTGTGCCCATTCTTCTGGAACTCCATCTTGGGGCGGAAGAAACCAAGCACGGCTTCAGCGAGGAAGACATCATTGACATTCTCCTGCGTCAGGGAATTTCCTCCCGCCTCCCTCAGACAGAGTCTTCGTCCCTCCCATCTGCGATGGGCCCCTGTAGGGAAAGGTTTCGGGGCCCCCGAAAATCTGCCGATTTTTGGGGTGAATCGGCCATGGGCGGCCAAGTCGTCGGGAGGCAATTCCCTGACGCTACGGAGAATGTACGCTATTGCGGGCTCATGGGCATGGCCACCAATACGGATGACGAGGCAGTGATTGAGGCGGATTTCGCAAGGATCGAGGCGCTGTTCCATAGGATCCGGGAGGAGTTCCCGGAGCTTCGGGACACGTTCACGGAGCTCAGTATCGGCATGTCCGGGGACTGGCCTCTGGCGGTTAAGCACGGGGCAACGATAGTTCGTATCGGCACGGATATTTTCGGAAACAGGGAGTATTAGGGATATGGGTAAGCCTGTACAGAAAACGAATGCGGCGAGGCTGCTGGATGCGGCGGGGATCAGCTACAGCCTGGTTCCTTACGAGGTTGACGAGAACAATCTGGACGCGGGACACGTGGCGGCGCAGCTGGGAGAGCCCATCGAGCAGGTGTTCAAAACGCTAGTGCTGCGCGGGGACCGTAACGGGCTTTTCGTGTGCGTCATGCCGGGCGACATGGAAGTGGACCTGAAAGTGGCGGCGCGCATTTCGGGAAACAAGTCCTGCGCCATGATCCACGTGAAGGAACTGCTTCCGGAAACGGGCTACATCCGCGGCGGCTGCTCCCCCATCGGCATGAAAAAACCTCTCCCTACCTTCATCTACGAGAGCGCCCTCCTCTACGATTACATCTACGTGAGCGCCGGAGTCCGTGGCCTCCAGATCCGCATCGCCCCCCAAACCCTCATTGACTTCACCTCCGCCGGCATCTATCCCCTGTAAGGCTTTGGCTGTGAAATGTAAATGTCTGAATATAGGCAATTTATGCAAGTTTAGGTGGGAATTTTTCCCACCTAAATTTTCGCTATCAATTAATACTCAACGAGTTACATTTCACGGGCAAAAAAGACGGTCAACCGCAGCGAGGAGCTCCGCAGTGGTGTGAGTGCGGGCCCGCATGCAAACCCGTGCCGGGAGGGAGCAGATGAGGCATCGCCGCTCGGGGGCGCCGACGGCAGATCGCGGGATGGGGCGAACGCCAATGGCAGAGCCGTCGCCAGAGCCAAGGCCATCGGCCACAATCACGTCGATATCCATAAGCCGTCCCAGCGGGTGCTCGTCTTCTATGCCGATGGCAGCGCGTTTGGCGTCCATCGGCTCCAGAGGCACCACGAAATAGCCTTCGAAACCAGTTTCCAAATCCCGCAGAAGCTCGAATGAGCGCTCCGGAAACATTTCCCTGATGGCCTCTACGGCCGATTCCGCCACGCGAAGAGACCTCTCGTCCCGCTTCACCTCCCCCGGCAACTGCACCGTGAGGCACAGCAGCGTCCCCTCCGGGTGCTCCTGTAAAAACGACTGCTGCAAAGCCGCCCTTTCGTCGCGGCTTTGCAGCAATTGTTCGAGTGTGATTGCCATTATCTGCGCTTGTTCTGCTGCGCCTGCATCTGGCGCTGCATTTTCTGCGCTTCTTCCAGACGCTGCTGCCACTTGCTCTTGGGAACCGGCTTGTTTTCAGCCGCCTTCACCTTGGCCACAATCTCCTCCGGATGCACGAACCACTTCTTGATGATCCAAGTCTCGATCATGGTGATGATATTGGACAGCAAGTAGTAGTAGCTGAGGGCCGATGACAGATTGTTACAGACGAAGAACATCATGATGGGCATCATGTAAAGGCTCATGAAGCGCATCATCTTGGCGTTGGGATCGTCGCCCGTGTTCTGGTTCTGCATCGTGACCTTCGTGTAGAAGAACATGGAAAGAGCCATCAGAAGCGCGAACAGCGAGATGTGGTCCATTCCCAGCACAGAGAATCCCCAGTGGATAACGTCGTCATATGCGCTGAGGTCCTCCGCCCACAGGAAGCCCTGCTGACGAAGTTCGATGGATGCCGGGAAGAATCGGAACATGGCCCACAGGATAGGCAGCTGGAAGAGCATGGGGAGGCAGCCTCCCATCATGTTCACCCCCGCCTTCTTGTACAGATCCATCGTTTCCTGCTGCTTCTTCATCGCATCTTCCTGCTTGGGATACTTGGCGTTGATCTTGTCGATGAACGGCTTCAGCGCCTGCATCTTTGCCGATGAGCTGTAGCTCTTGAACGCAAACGGCAGCACCACGATCTTGATGAATATCGTCATCAGAAGGATGATGATACCGAAATTGGAGATGCCCTTGTGCAGCCAGTCGAACAGAGGGATGATAACCCACTTGGTGATTAGGCCGATAACTTTACCTCCCAGAGGAATCACCTTCTCGTACTTGTGCCCGTAGGCCTTCAGGCCCTTGTAGGAGTTCGGTCCGAAATAGAACTCGAACGGCACCTCGACGCGCTCGCGGCCCGTTTCGATATCGGCCCTCATCTGAGCCTTGCAGCTCATCAGCTGGTGGTCCGGATTGTCCTTGCCCATGAACTCCACGGAGAAATCCCCGTAGGTGAAGTTCTGCGGAGCGCGCATGATGGCGCTGAAGAACTGCTGCTGGAAGGCGAACCATTCCACCTTGTTGGAGAAGCGCTTGGAGCTTTTCCGGCCATTGCCGATGTTGGCGGGCTTCTTGTCGTCCGGGAAATAGTAGTTCAGGCGGGAGTACTGGCTCTCGTTCTTGTAGCCCTTTTCCATGCGCGGGATCATCGCGGAGAAATCCACGTCTATGCTGCCGGCATTGTAGGGAATATTCATCCCCACGAACGCGAGAGTCTCCTTCACCGAATAGCTGTCCGGCTCGAGAACGTATTTCTGCTCGATATATCCGCCTGCCGATATGGGAAGCCTCATCACCAGAGTGCTGTCGTTGCTCTCCTCCGCCACGGGGACGAAATTGAACGCCCTGGTATCCAGCGCCATAGGGGCATAAACCACGAAGCCGAGGTCCGATGCGCCCGCGGGAATAAGATACAGGGAATCCTTATCATAGGTGAGGAAATCCTTCACCCTCACCGAGTAGGGCTGCGCGCCGCGCGAAGTGAACTGGATTTCCAGTTTCTCGTTCTCCAGAGTGAAAAAACTTTCCTGGGCCGATGCAGCCGCGTTCAAAAGCGAATCGCTGTACGCCACCGGCTTGGGGGCTACGGCCGCCGAGCCGGCATCGGCATGAGGGATTTCTCCCCCCTGAAGGGCAAGCGTGTCTTCCGGATGCTCTGCCAGATATGCCGCCCGGATGCTGTCCTGACGGGCGTTTTCAAGGGAATCCTGGTAATTCTGCCAGGCAATCATGCGCTTGGACTGATTACTCTGGTAAAAGAAGAAGCCTCCCATTACCAGGGCTATCAGCACAAAGCCGATAATCGAATTTTTATCCATTACTCTTCCTCGTCGCTACTGTTTTCCTTCTGCTCGATACCGCGGATTTTCTCCATGAGGGAGCGAAGCTGCTCCTTGGCGGCGTCTATCTTCTCCTGCATCTGAGCTTTCAGGCTCTCCGCGCCCTTGGAAAGGCCGAAGAAGCCGATATTGTTCTCATAGGTCTGGACTTCCTGCTGGAGCTGGTTGTATTCCTGCATCAGACGGTCTTTCTCCGTGAGAGGAGCGGCCTGGCGCCTTTCACCGCGACCATCCCTGCGCTGGCCTCCGCGTGCGCCGAAGCCAGGGAACTTGGCCTGCATGGCCTCCTTGTAAGCGCCCTGGATTGCCTCTTTCTCCTTGAAGGGAACGAAGCCGATTGCATTCCATTTTTCTGCAAAGGCCGATGCCGCCGCACGTGCCTCCTCCGCATTCTCCGGAACCTCGAATGCATTGATTTCAGCGATGAGGGCCTTCTTGGCGGAGAGGTTTGCGCGGAAGTCGTTCTTCGGACGGTCTTCGCTCTTGTCGCGCTCGTCGAAGAAGGCGTCGCATGCGGCGCGGAAGCGCTTCCACAGCTGTTCGCTCTTCTTGCGGGGCACTGCGCCGATTTCCTTCCACATCTTCTGGAGCTCGATCAGACGGTCGCCGGTAGCTTTCCAATCCTTGCTGTCCTTCAGAGATTCGGCCTCCTCGATGATGGCCATCTTGCGCTCCATGTTGCCGGACATGTTCTCCTTGAACTCGTTGTAGTATTCCCTCTTGCGGGCGAAGAACGCATCGCATGCTGCACGGAAGCGGTCGTAGATCTTCTGGTTCTCCTTGCGGGTTGCGAAGCCGATCTTGCGCCATTCCGCCTGGATGTCCTCAATCTCCTTGGACAGGCTGTTCCACTGGTTGGAAGAGGTGATTTCGCGTGCGGCGATTTCCTCCACCTTCTCGCACAGCGCGGTCTTGGCGGCGAGGTTTGCAACCTGCTGGTCCTTGAGGCCCTCGAAGTGAGCCTGATATTTCTTGTTGATTACGGCAGTTGCAGCGCGGAACCTCTCCCAGATGGAATCCCTGTATTCCTTGGCAACGGGGCCGTATTCCTTCCACTGCTCGTGGAGTTTCTGGAGCTCCTTGAACGCCTCCACGGAATTCTCGTCCTGGGCCAGCTTTTCAGCCTGCTCGCAGAACTCAGTCTTGGCCTCGAGGTTCTTCTTGAAGTCCAGGTCCCTGAGTTCGCGGTTGATCTGGACGAGGTCGTAGAACTTCTCCACGTTCACCTGATAGGTGTCGTTCACGTCGCGGAAGCGGGTCTGCGGCACGGGGCCGGTTTCCCTCCAGCGGTTCTGGATGTCGCGGAACTTGGGAAAGGTGTCCTTCATCTCTCCACCTTCCTCGATGAGAGCCTTGAGCTCCTCGATGAGGCCGAGCTTCACCTGGAGGTTCTCCTCCTTCTTGGCGTCCTGCTCCTTGTTGTAGGCGGCCCTTTCCGCCCTGTACTTATTATATATGGCTTTGAAACCCTCCTCTATCGCCACGAACGGGCTCTTGCTCGCCACGGGCTCTTCCGCGGCGGGAACCTCTGCGAGAGCCGCAGGCTGTACCGCCGCCTCATCCGCAGGCTGCTCGTCCACTGCCGGCGGTTCCTCGATCGGCGATTCCTCTCCGGCTTCCGCCTTCTCGCGGCCGAGCCTCTTGTAGAATGCCGACTTAATGGCCTCCGCCTCTTTGGAGCGCTTCATTCTGTCTACACTTTCACTCAATTCCTGGAACATGGCCGAAAGTTCCGCGAGAGTCTTCTCCCCGAAGTTCACCACGGTCTCCTTCACATCCGCGGCCTTCTCTACAACGGCGTCCTTCACATCGGCCGCCTTATCGGCAACCTGGTCCTTCACCTCCACGGCTTTGTCCCTGGCCTCCACGGCCTTATCCGCCGCTTCTTCCTTGGCCATAGCCACGGTTTCCTTCACTTCGGCCAGTTTTGCCGATGCTTTTTCTTTCACCTCCGCCATCTTTGCCGATGCTTTCTCTTTCACCTCGGCGGCCTTCTCCTTCAGATCCTGGATCTTCTCGGTGATCTTGGCGCCGACAGCTTCCGTGAGGGCTTCTACTTTCTGTGCAACTTCCGATGCCGCCTCTTTCACGGAGACGGGTTCCTGCTGCTGTGCTACATCTGAGGTTTCCGGCTGGATGGCCTCAGGCTTCAATTCTTCACTCATAATAATGAATTACCTAAGTTTAACAAAACGTACAACTTGCAAATATAAGCAATTTTTTCGATTTTTGCAGTCTAAAACGTTCGTGCGATGAGAATAGATATACTGTCCGTAGTACCTGAACTGCTGGAAAGCCCTCTGGCCCACTCCATCCCGGGGCGCGCCGTGAAGAAGGGGCTCGTGGAAATCCATGTGCACAACCTCCGCAAATACGGCCTTGGCCCCCGCCTCACGGTAGACGACTACTGCTACGGCGGAGACGCCGGCATGGTGATGATGGTGGAGCCCGTTTTCCGAATGATTGAGGAACTCACCTCGGAGCGCCACTACGACGAAATCATCTACATGGCCCCGGACGGCGAAATCTTCGACCAGGGCATGGCCAACGAACTGTCCCTCAAGGAGAACATAATCATACTCTGCGGCCACTACAAAGGCATCGACGAACGCATCCGCGAGCACCTCATCACCCGCGAAATCTCCGTCGGCGACTTCGTGGTGAGCGGCGGCGAAATCCCCGCGGCCCTGGTGGCGGACAGCATCATCCGCCTCATCCCCGGGGTTCTCACCGACGAAACGTCGGCCCTCAGCGATTCCTTCCAGGAAGGCCTTGTGTCGCCACCCGTGTACACCCGCCCCGCCTCTTTCAACGGCTGGGACGTACCCGAAGTACTCCTCAGCGGCAACCCCAAACTCATCCGCGACTGGCAGGACGAACAGGCCCTCAAACGCACCCGTGAGCGCCGCCCCGGGCTCCTTGAAAAATGACGGACCAGGAACTCATATCGCTGCTTGAAGCCCACGGAGTGCGCGTTACCGCAAACCGCCTCCTCATCGTGCGCGCCCTTGATGCCGCCGGCCGCCCCCTCAGCATGACCGAACTGGAAGACGCCCTCGAGAGCGTGGATAAATCCGTAGTGTTCCGCTCCCTGCAGCAGTTCCGCGAGACCGGCCTCGTGCACGTTCTGGAAGACTCCGCAAACGGCACCCGCTACGAACTCTGCCACTCCCACGGCACCCACGACGACGACCTCCACGTCCACTTCTACTGCGAACGCTGCCACCGCACCTTCTGCCTTGAAGACGTCCCCGTCCCCTCCGTCCCCATC
>JAEEGF011159248.1_pt1 | contig 12189 bp, 9 predicted proteins | sample 9134171 | NCBI WGS metagenome assembly JAEEGF01 (sample SAMN16246542, study PRJNA631951) | gut metagenome | biome: gut microbiome; feature: rumen; material: AP-attached | host: Bos | place: Iran: Karaj | collected 2018-10 | reverse complement strand
CGCCTGCAAAGAACTCTTTGGTCATGCCCTTATTGTATTTGTCGGCTTTCTCTCCTTCAGGACGATGGTTGATCATGTCCATGGTGTCGTCCTGGAGGTCCAGGGCGTCGCCGATGATTTCACCAACTTTGTCCATTTTCTCTTCTCCGTTAAGTTCGAGATAAATGAAGCAGTCGTCAACAAGTTCTGCTACAAGGAACTCTACGTCCTTCTTTATTGTTCTGAGATTTCTCATATCGTTTGTGTTAAGATTTACTATTCTTCTGCTGCGTATTTGAGGTCTACGCCCTTGTTCATCTCGAGTCCGAGACCTGGCTTGGATGAAGGAACGATTCTTCCGTCAACTACGGTTGAGGAGTGGAACACGTCGTTTGCAATCAGCCAGTTGCCGTCCAGGTCGGTCCATTCGCAGACAGGAGCGATCTGTGCTCCGGCGGCGATGGCTACTGAAGTCTCTGTCATGCAGCCGATCATCAGCTTCATTCCCAGTGCCTGGGCCAGGGATACCATCTCCCTTGCCTCGTGCAGACCTGTACATTTCATCAGCTTTATGTTGATTCCGGAGTAGTGGCCGTAGAGCTTGCGTACATCGGTGAGCCTCTGGCAGGCCTCGTCGGCCATGATTGGCAGCGGGCTTCTCTCTGTCAGCCATCCGGTTTCCTCGAGCATCAGTTTAGGCATAGGCTGCTCGATCATGTTCACGTTCTTGGTGGCGAGCCAGTTGATCATGTCAAGGGCATAGTGCTTGTCCTTCCATCCCTGGTTGGCGTCGATGCAGATTGTGGTGTCGGTGACTTCGCGGATGGTGTTGATCATCATCTTGTCCTGCTCCTCGCTTCTTCCGAGCTTAACCTTGATAAGATGGCCTTCGGAAGCGGCTTCCTTTGCCTTTTCCAGAACCTCAGCCCTTTCTGCCAGACCTACGGTGAAGGAGTTGTAAGGGCAGTTTGCAGGGTCGAATCCCCATATCTTCCACCAAGGCTGTCCAAAGATGTTTCCTACCAGATCGTGGAGGGCGATGTCTATGGAAGCCTTTGCGGCGGTGTTGTTGGTGGTGATGGCATCCATCTCGGCCATGATTGCTCCGATCATGAACGGATCCTTGAACTTCTTCAGAACCGGCCTTGCCTTCTTCAGGTAGTCGATCGCGGAGTTGGTGGTCTCTCCAAGATATGGCGGCATGGCGGCTTCACCGTATCCTACATATCCGTCGTAGGTGATTCTTGTCAGAACGATAGGGGTTGTGGTTCTGGAACTGTTGGAGATGGTGAACACGTGCTTCATCTTGGCGGTGAAAGGGCACCACTCCAGTTCGAGTTCTTTCTTTCCGCTCGGTTTGGAAACACCCTTTGCCCGGGCGAAAATCTGTGATGGACTCAGAAGAGCGGCTGCAGCTGTGAGCAGTCCTGCGCTCTTCAAGAAAGTTCTTCTGTCGGTCATCTTGTGTATGTTTAAATGTTTATCAGTTATTTCTCTTCGATTATTCGGTCAGGCCGATGTTCCTGACGCTCACCACTCCCTTGCCCTGGTCCGCGGTTCCTATGATGCGGCGGGCCTTGAGCATTCTCCTGGATCCGGCGTAGTAGTCTTTTTCTCCAGGGATCAGGCTGTTGATCCTGACGATGTTGGATGAGTGGATTATCATTCCGTCACCCATGTAGATGGCTACGTGGGTAACCCTCTCCCTTCTTCCGTTCTCGGCCTTGCGTCCGAAGAACACCAGGTCTCCTGGACGGAGGTTGGAAAGAGCCTCCTTGGTGTAGTTTCCTGCAACAAACTTGCTCACGTCCACGCTGTCTCCTGTCTTGCACTGCTGGGACGCATCTCTGCGGAGGACATATCCGTTGAGGAAGTATGCGCTCTTGCTAAGTCCGCTGCAGTCCACGCCCTTGATGCTGGTTCCGCCCCAGACGTAAGGGAAGCCGCAGAACTGCTTGGCGGTTTCCACGATGTTCTTCTCTGTAGGAACGGCGCTGTCTATCCAGGCCTTGAGGTCAACGACATCAGATGCCGGAACATATCCCGTCCTGCCGTCTGCCACGGAAACCTTCCTCCAGGTACCACTCTTTCCCTCGTCGATGAGGATACATCCCCAGACAAGGTCGCTCACCGGCAGGCTGTTGACATTCTTCTCGGAATACAGGGTTGAGTATTTGGTCTTTACGAAAACCTTCGGCTTTGCCAGATAGGCCTTGTATTCTTCCTCGGTCATTGCCTTTACGCTGCGGGTGATCACCCAGGCAGTGTAGCCCTCCATATTGATGCAGCGGTACCAGTCGTCATTGTTCTCCTCCAGGATCCTGACCGGCATACCCATCAGGGCCTGCGTTCCGCTCTCGGCGCTGAAGCTTCCGCCGCAGTTGAAGCTGGCGGTTGACATGCAGACGATTCCGTAGGTCTTGCCGTTGAGCTTTTTGGACGGCAGCACATCTATCTTGTTCTCAGCCTTGATGCCGGCCTTGGAAAGCTTTGCAAGCAGGGCGTCCACAGCTTCCTTTTCAGTGGTTGAGCCCACAAGGGTCAGCTTTCCCTTGTTGTCTATCAGGGCAACCTCGTAGGTCTTGTCTCTCTCATCCGGGGCGTAGGTGTCACGCACTTCGTTGTTGATCTTGTTGAACAGCTGGTTAACGTTCTGGCAGAAACCAGAAACATTCAGCAGAAGGGCTGCGGAAAGCAGCAGGAAGAATTTTTTCATCGCGATGAATATTTACAGATAACAAATATACAAATTTTATAACTTTGTAAAAACACATATACACTATGAAAAGAATACTTTCCCTCTCGGCGATTTTTGCGGTTGCGGCATTGTCCGTTTGCTGCAAGTCCAACACCCGGAATCAGGCACAGCCGGCTTCGGTAAACACTCCTTCAGCCGGAACATTGACGGCCTACTATGCCACTGAAGATTTCAGCGATGTAACCAGCAGCTACCATTTTGAGAAAGGAGATCTTATCTGCGATGACAATAACGAATTCATCTCTATCCTTGACTACGATGCGGACAACTACAAATTTGAGCCGGAAGAAGCCGAAGACGGCAACGTTTATGGCGCATTCATCTTCCCTAAGTCCAAGGCCGAAAAGGTGGTCTACAACCAGAACCAGCTGACAACGGAACTCGTGGGTGACAGAGCTGTATTCAAAGACAAAGACGGCAATCTGGCCACCATATTCAAATCAAACAGAAACGGTCAGCCTTTATACATAATGAATCATGAGAAATGGGAATTTGAACCAGCCCCCGAGGAGCTCCTGAAAAAGTATGACAGCTGCTATGTAATCAGTGTCCATTTCACTGACGGTCTGTTTGAAGAGCCGCTGGAAACCAAGGGAGATATCATCAAGCTCTACCAATATGAAGAGGATGCGGCAAACCCTGTATATTCCGGAACCATTGAGAACGGATGGTATATAAAAGCCGACTGGGACTACAAGAAATCCGCCTATGACGAAAACGGAAATCTTCTGGTTCCGCTGGAAAGGACGGTGGATATTCCTATGACCTATTCCGTTGCATACATCGGAGATAAGGACGCTCTCTATGTGAACGGCACCCTCTACTATAGAGTCAAATAATTCTCGTATGAGAAAGCATACAGTCCTCAGCTTATTCATGACACTTTGCCTTCTGGCGTCGTGCAGCCCTAGGTTCTCGGAGTTCACTTTCGTCCAGATGACAGACCCGCAGATCGGGTTCAGGGACACCACTCCAGGCTTTGTGAAGTCCGACTCTCTTTTCAACAGAGCGGCTGAGGCTGTCAATATCTTGAATCCCAAGTGCGTGGTCATTACCGGAGACCTCATCAATGATGCCTCTGACACATGCCAGGATTCAGTCTACAGAGCCAACCGTGCCAAGATAAAAGTTCCGGTGTATGAAATTCCCGGCAATCACGACATCCGCCCGTGGACTCCGGAAAACCACTCCCGCTATCTTCAGCAAAGAGGCTATGAACGGTTCTCCTTCCGTCTGGGCGGTTGCGCTTTCATCGGATTTGACTCCAACTGCATCAAGGACGGACAGGAAAAGGCTGAGGAAGAACAGTTCAGGTGGCTGGAATGGGAGCTCCGGAAAGCCCGCCGCTACAAATATGTCTTCGTCTTCCTGCATTGCCCTGTGATCCGGGAAAGCATCGATGAGGAAAACGATTACTTCAACTTTCATAAAGGTACGAGGGAAAAGTATATAGCCCTTTTCAAGAAGTACGGTGTGGATGCGGTCTTTGCCGGACATACGCACATGGACTATGATACAACCGTTGACGGCATCCACTTTATAACGGCCGGTCCTGTCGGCAGTCCGCTTGGCAGGGGCTACTCAGGATATGAGGTTGTAACGGTAACAAAAGACGGTGTGGACTGCAAGTATATCCCAACTCCTGGCGTTTCGCAGAAGCTTTCTGAGAAGTAGGAGGGTACTGCTCGGCGATGGTGCCTTGCAACTCGCTGATACTCAAGGCCCCCCTAATATTACCCTGCGTTTTATTAGGGGTAATATTTCAGGATAGTTGATAATCAATTACTTACAAAGCACCATCGCCGAACCGGGACGTTTTCGTTGGTAGAGTAGATTTCCAAGGAAGGGATATTTGATATCTTTGTGCTTGTTATGGCGGAGCTGAGTTCGTTTGTGGATTATTTCAGGAAGAAGTACGGGGCGCGGCTGCAGAAGGTGGTCGTGGATGCCGGCTTTACCTGTCCGAACCGCGACGGTACAAAGGGAGTGGGGGGATGCTCTTTCTGCCTCAACGATGCCTTCCATCCGAACTACTGCACTCCGGACAAGCCGCTGTTCCGGCAGATAGACGAGGGCATAGAGTTTCATACGGTACGTTACCGGCATGCCCAGAGGTACATTGCGTATTTTCAGCCATATAGCAACACTTATGCTCCGGTGGAAAAGCTTAGGGAGCTTTATGCAACGGCGCTTTCCCATCCGCTGATCGAGGGCATTGTTGTTGGCACCCGCCCGGACTGCGTGGATTCCGAGAAACTTGATCTGCTGCAGAGCATCCAAGAGGGAACATTCAACTATCGTGATTATGCGTTGGAAGGTAATGTTTCAAAGGCTGAGGGGAAGAAGATTGTGATAGTGGAGTACGGGATCGAGAGCTGCTATGACAAGACTCTGGAGAGAATCGGCCGCGGACATGACTTCGAATGTGCCCGAAAGGCGGTGGAGGAGACCTCCCGCAGGGGACTGACGCAGTGCGCTCACTTCATATTCGGACTTCCGGGAGAATCTCTGAGCATGATGAAAGAAGAGGCTCAGATTATCAACACCCTGCCCGTGACGGCAGTCAAATTCCATCAGCTGCAGATTATCCGCGGCACAAGGATGGAGAAAGAGTTTGCCGCCCACAGGGAAGATTTCCACGAGTTCACGCTGGAAGAGTATCTGGATTTTATGGCAGATTTCATAGGCCGTCTCAGGCCTGACATTTACATAGACCGCTTTGCCGGTGAGGTTCCTCCGCGATTCCTTTCTCCGCTCCAGAAGAGCTGGGGCCTTGTCCGTTACCAGGAACTTCTGGCCATGCTCCGCAAACGCATGGGCTGACATTTTACCTCGGATTTTAAGTTTCAACTGAAAGTTGAATTTGGGCATTTGGGCAGAAATGAGTATATTCGCCAAATTATTGTTTAAGGTAATCAAACGGTTTGTCCTATGCAGAAGAAAGTCATTAACAACAATCCAGGAGACCAGATTGCATTCGAAGGTCTGACGTTCGACGACGTACTGCTTGTACCGGCTCACTCCAACGTGCTGCCGAGGGATGTGAACATTGCTTCCAAGTTTACAAGGGAGATCACTTTGCAGGTGCCTATAGTTTCATCGGCGATGGACACCGTTACGGATTACAAGATGGCAATCGCCATTGCCCGTGAGGGTGGCATCGGAGTCATCCACAAGAATATGCCGATCGAGGTTCAGGCAGACCAGGTACGCCGGGTGAAGAGGGCCGAGAACGGAATGATATTCGATCCTGTGACGATTTCTCCTGACGCCTTGGTGGCTGATGCCCTCAAGCTTATGGCGGACAATCACATTGGTGGAATCCCGGTAGTTGGCGCAGACCAGAAGCTCATAGGAATCGTGACTAACCGAGACCTTCGCTTTGTCTCCAACAAGAAGACTCCTATCCATAAGGTGATGACCTGCGAGAACCTGGTAACCACCACCCGTACCGACCTGGCGGAGGCAACCCGCCTGCTGCAGAAGTACAGGATAGAGAAGCTTCCTGTGGTTAACAAGCAGGGAGTACTGGTGGGACTGATTACCTACAAGGACATTACCAAGATCAAGGATAACCCTAACGCCAGCAAGGACTCCATGGGACGCCTGATGACGGCTGCCGCAGTGGGTGTTACCGCAGACGTGGCAGACAGGGTGGCTATGCTTAAGGAGGCAGGTGTGGACGCTATCGTCATAGATACCGCCCACGGCCATTCAGAGGGAGTTTTGAAGACCGTCAAGACCGTAAGGGATGCCTTCCCTGGCCTTCAGATAGTAGCCGGAAACGTGGCTACCGCAGAGGGAGCGAAGGCTTTGGCGGATTGCGGCGTGGATGCCGTCAAGGTGGGAATCGGCCCAGGTTCCATCTGTACCACCAGAGTTGTGGCGGGAGTTGGAGTTCCTCAGCTTACGGCAGTGATGCTGGCTTCTGACGCCCTCAAGGGAACGGGAGTTCCGGTGATCGCCGATGGAGGAATCCGCTATTCCGGAGATATCGTTAAGGCTCTTGCCGCCGGAGCAAGCACCATAATGGCAGGGTCTTTGTTTGCAGGAGTGGAGGAATCTCCGGGCGAGACCATCATCCTCAACGGACGTAAGTTCAAGTCATACCGCGGAATGGGATCTCTGGAAGCTATGCAGCAGGGCAGCAAGGACCGCTACTTCCAGGATACCGAAGATGACATCAAGAAACTGGTTCCGGAAGGAATCGTTGCCCAGGTGCCTTACAAGGGTAACCTCGGCGAGGTCATCTACCAGCTGGCTGGCGGACTGAGGGCCGGAATGGGATATTGCGGAGCAAAGGACATTGAGGCTCTCCGCAAGTCCAAGTTCGTGAGAATCACCTCCGCAGGAGTGCGGGAGAACCATCCTCACGACGTGACCATCACCCGTGAGGCTCCTAACTACAGCCGCGGGCTTTAATGAAAAAGTTGAAAAAATTATAACAGATGTTCCTTAGAAGATTTTCTGCAGTTGTTGCAGCTATACTGGTGCTTACGCTTTCATCGGCTAAAGCCCAGGTTTACAAGAACGGACTCATAGACAAGACGGTAGCCCTTATCGGCAACGAATCCATATTGCTCTCCCAGATAGAGGAGCAGGTTCAGCTGATGCTGGCCAGCGGAGTGGCGCCTACAGACGAGAAGAAGATGAGGTGCAATATCCTGGAGCAGACCCTCCAGCAGAAGCTTTTCCTCAATCAGGCAAAGCTGGACTCCCTGACCATTGCTTCAGATATGGTGGAGCTTCAGCTTCAGGAGAGGGTAGACAATGTCCTCTACCGTATGGGAGGCCAGGAGCAGACCGAGGCTTACTTCAAGAAGCCACTCTTCCGCCTGAAGGAAGACTGGAGGAATATCCTCGGCGAGCAGAGCCTCATCCAGCAGGAGCAGAGGGATATCATCAACAAGGTCCCTAACCTGACTCCAAGCGAGGTGCGCCGTTTCTACAAGAAGGTGGACAAGGATTCCCTTCCTATGATTTCGACCCAGTACCGTCTGCGTCACATAGTTCTCTATCCGAACAAGGAAGATGCTGTCATGGCGGTCAAGGAGAGACTTCTGGAGTTCCGCCAGAGGGTGCTTAACGGAGAGAGATTCTCTTCACTTGCAGCACTTTACTCTGACGACAAGGAGACCGCCATCAGAGGTGGAGAGTTGGGAATGGCTCCAAAGGCCATGTACTGGCCGGCCTTCTCAGACGCCGCCGTCAGCCTTAAGGAAGGACAGATTTCCCAGATCGTGGAAACCCCGGACGGATTCCACCTGATTCAGATGATAGAGAAGAACGGCGATATGTTCAACGCCCGCCACATCCTCCTCAAGCCGAAGTTTACTGCTGCTGAGCAGGAAAGGTGCTTTACCCGTCTGGACAGTATCCGCACGGCCATCCTGACCGACACCATGACTTTTGAAAGGGCAGCCAGGATGTTCTCCCAGGACCCTAAGTCCTACCTCAACGGCGGCCAGATGGTAGATGAGAACACAGGCAGCACCTTCTTTGAGAAGGATATGCTCAAACCATCTGACTATGCGGTGCTTAAGGATATGAAGATCGGAGACATCTCCGCTCCGTTCGAGAGCCAGGACAACGAGGGAAGAGGCCAGACCATCTTCAAGATCATCCGTCTGGAGGAAATCATCCCGTCCCATACTGCAAACGTTGACCAGGACTTTGTGGTAATCCAGAATTTCGCCCAGAACCTCAAGCAGCAGGAAGCCCTGAAGAATTTCGTCGAGGAAAAGCAGAAGACCACCTTCATCCGCATCGACGATATGTATAAGGATTGCCCGTTCGAGAGCAAGGGCTGGGTAAAGGAAGCCAAATAGGGGGAATAACCCGATATGTTTTCCGGAAGAGTCATAAGCGCAATCCGTAAGGGCAGGGGAGTAACCCTCTGCATGCTCTTCCTTTTACTCGCGGTTTTCACAGGCAGCAAGGCCGCTGCCCAGGACTATGAGGACCGCGACAGCCTTGTCCGCCTGATTGAGGCCAAGTCCATCAAGCTCACCGATATAGACGGCGCTCCTTTCAGGATTGTGAAGGGCCCCGCCCGCTTCCTCCACAATAACACTTACCTTCTGTGCGACAGTGCCGCCTGGGATGTGAACGCCAACGTCATAGACGTTATGGGCCACGTCCAGATCATCCAGCAGGACACTTATCTGGTCAGCGATTTTGCCACCTATCTGGCCAATGACAACATTGTCCAGTTCCGCGGTACGGTGGTCAAGCTCTACAACAAGAAGGGAGATCAGCTCAAGACCCGCTTCCTGGACTACAACACAGCAGACAGTGTGGCCACCTTCTACAACGGAGGAGCGATGCGCTCCGCCAAGGGCGACATCGTTGAAGGCCTTGAAGGAATCTATGATTCAGCCGAGAGGATGTTCATGTTCAACGACGACGTGAACATGTATTCGGACTCCATCTTCCTGAAGTCCGAGATGGTGGAATACCATTCCGCCCAGGAAGTTGCGATATTCAGTGAGAACACCGTTGCCTGGAGAGGCCGTGACACTCTCTTCTCCAACAATATGGAGTACGCCACCAGGAGCAAGACCCTCGTCCTGAAGGCAGACAATTACATTGCCACCCAGGACCAGGAACTCTGGGCCGGCTGGATAGATTACCACCGCGAGAGCGGCAATGCGGAACTTTACGACAACGTCCAGGTAAGAGACCAGGCTCAAAGCTCCATCATCATGGGCGACAAGGGCGTCTATGTCCAGCGCCCGATGCTTCTCTATATGACGGAAAATGCCGCTGCCGGAATGTATTCCGAGGAGAAAACCGGTATCGACACCCTTACCCTTGAGCCGATCTACAAGCGTGATACACTGTTCATTGCAGGAGACACCCTGAAGATGTGGCAGGTCCCGATGAACCAGATAGACAGCAGCGAGGTGGCCCAGGCCCGCCAGCGCAGACAACTGGCCGACACCGATCCGATGGACGAGATCAACCGCCAGAACAAGGCTTACCTCGATGCCTACAAGCGCAACAAGGAGAACATGGGCAAGATCCTTCCTCCTCCGCCGAAGCAGAATCCCGCCAACAACCCTCAGGAAAACAATCCGGACGGAAAGCCGGAACTCAACAAGCCCGTTGATCAGGCAACCCTGGACAAGATGCTTGACCGCGACCGCCTTCTGCAAAACAAGGGCAATGATTCCACTGCAGTAGCCACAGACTCCCTGAGTATCCCGACGGATACCATAGCCCCGCCGGATACTACTGCAGTTACTTTCCTGAGCGTCCACCACAAGGTAAAGCTCTACAGAAGTGACCTCCGTGGCCGTTGCGACTCCCTGATCTACACCACGATAGACAGTATCGCCCGCTTCTACCGCAACCCTGTACTCTGGAACGAGGAAAAGACCCAGTTCACTGCAGACAGCATCCAGCTTTCCATCCGCAACAACGAGATCTACAAGGCCAACCTCATAGAAAACTCCTTTATCATTTCAAAGGAGGATTCCATCCATTTTCATCAGATCAAGAGTACGGAGATGGTTGCCTATTTCAAGGATAACGACGTTTACCGCTTCGATGCCCTGGGTGGCGTCCAGGCGATGATCTTCCTTGCAGAAAGAGACAGCGTCATCACCCTCATGAACCAGAAGGAGTGCCGCATGCTCACCGCCAAGATTGTCAACCAGACCATTGAGCGTGTCCGTTACATAGAAAACGTAAAGAGCGACGTTACTCCTACATACAAGCTTCCGCAGGAAAAGATGCGCCTCAGGGATTTCAACTGGAGAGAAGACCAGCTGATCAAATCCAGGCAGGAACTTACCACCCGCAAGGTGCATCCTTCCACAAGAGGCAAGCTTTCCCGCCAGCGCTTCCCTTCCTACAACCAGACCCGAGAATTCTTCCCGGAATCCTATAAGGAGATATTGGTTACATCCAGTTCCATTACCCAGAAGATCAGGCAGGAAGACCAGGAACGCCTGGAAAAGGAGCGCAGGGAGAAAGAGCAGCGTCAGGATCCTAACCAGCCACTTGACGAAGAGACCCGCCGCAAAGCCCTTGATGAGGAGGGCCGCCGCCAGATGGAAATGGACAAGGAAAACGACGGCCCTGTCATGATCTACAACAGGGACAACCCTAACAACCCTCAGAAGGACAAATAGAATAGCATGAAAACTAGCTCCCTCCTTAAGATATTAGCTGCAGTTTGTCTGCTTGCTGTATATTCCACTGCCAATGCCCAGTCAACCACACAGTCAAGCAAAGACCTGCTCGCCACCAACGGAGAGAAAGTTGAGACCCTCCGCAAGCTCAACCCGTTCAAGGACAAGGTAGTAAAGCAGTATGTCAAAGACAGCCTCCAGACCCTTATCAAGCGTTGCGAGGTTGTCCTCAAGGCTGCTTACATGGCTGAGGAATATGTTGCCACCCACTACGATGTTCCCGGCTGGGAGGGCTATCCAGTAAAGGAATATACCTATTATACCGGCAAGGACATCAAGACCGGCAAACCCAAGAAAGGAAGAGTCTACCTTCTTATGCCAACTGCCGAGCAGCTTGCTTACTGGACCATTTCCGCCTGCTGGAAGACCGTCCACAGCCTGGACTACCAGTACACCAACACTCTCCTTAGGTTCATCCGCTGGCAGAGTGGTGCCCAGTTTGCCGTCCGTGGTGTTGTCTATGAAGCCATGTACACTGCCGGCTACTATGAGCCTTATGTTTTCAAGGATGGCATAACAGTCTATGTTGCAGATCCAAAGATGAAGGCCGGAGACGAGCAGCTTGCCGAGTGCACGGAAGAGCAGCTTGATTTCTACCTCCATCTCAGCGACAAGGACCTCAAGCCTTACACCGGCTCCTATGCCAGGATATGCTCCACCACAAGGGAAATGTACTACAGCTGGGGCGGCACCACAGATGTTGGCGTAAGCTCCTTCCGCGAGGGACGCTCACTCAACTACCTCCCAATAATCAGGGAGCTCTACAAAAAAGCCCTCAAGTCCAAGGACAACGAGCTCATCGATGCCTGGTGCAACATTAACCTCAAGGATTATCCATATAAAGGCAGGGATTAATGATTAACGTTCTGATCATAACTATCGCGATATTCCTGGGAATCCTGGGCATCATCGGCTGTGTGCTGCCTGTCATTCCCGGCCCTCCGATCAGCTGGGCAGGTATGGTCATCCTTTACTTCTTCGGTAAGGGCACAGACTCCGCCGGAGAACCCATGTCCACCAGGCTCCTCATTATCTGGTGCATCATAACCGTTGTTGTAACCGTTCTGGACTACATAGTTCCATCATATCTCACCAAAAAATCCGGTGGCAGTACCTACGCCTCCAGGGGCGCCCTTGCAGGCCTTCTGATCGGCCTCATCTTCTTCGGCCCCCTGGGCATCATCCTCGGCCCGATGATCGGCGCCTTCCTCTGCGAGATCATCTTCGCCCGTAAAACCGCCGGACAGTCTATCG
>JAEEGF010942384.1_pt1 | contig 12190 bp, 8 predicted proteins | sample 9134171 | NCBI WGS metagenome assembly JAEEGF01 (sample SAMN16246542, study PRJNA631951) | gut metagenome | biome: gut microbiome; feature: rumen; material: AP-attached | host: Bos | place: Iran: Karaj | collected 2018-10 | reverse complement strand
GCGCGTCGCGCGAGGCGCTCGACAGGATACGCCGCCTCGGCAGCCACAACATAATGCTCGAGTCTAAGAAGCCGGCGGACGAAACGGGCATGCAGAACAAAGCCTCGTTCTTCTCGATCTACGGCCTTCTCTACTCGGATGCCGAAAGAATCGCCGCGACGGTTCCCTCAGTGGACGTGGTGGTGCCCGTGAAGGCACTCGTCAAGCAGGGCAAGCTCAACGAGCGATCGCTCGACCTGCGCGTTGTATGCACCACTCACGACTGGTTCCGCCTCGTCGAGCGCGAGGTAATCGCGGGCCGCGTGATGAGCGAGGACGACACGAAGAAGTTCGCCACCGTCGCGGTGCTGACTGAATGGGGCGCGCGCAGGCTTCTCGCAAACGAGCACGCCGTTGGCGAGACGCTCACGATCGACCGCAGCACCTACCAGGTGATCGGAATCGTGAAGAGCGAGTCGGGAGGCGCCGAGGCCTCGGACACGCCAGACGGCCAGACCGACGTGTACATCCCTCTCGCCTCTGCGCGCCAGCGCTATGGCGACATGTTCGCCCGCCGCACGCAGGGCTCGGTTGTGCGCGAGAAGGTGGAGCTGCACGAGATACTCGTGCACGTAGAGCGCGAGGAGGACGTTGCCGCCACCGCGAAGGCGGTCTCGCGCATCCTCGAGACGTCGCACAAGCGGCGCGACTACGCGATAAACGTGCCGCTGCAGCTTCTCCGCCAGGCCGAGGCCACGAAGCGCACGTTCTCGATAGTGCTCGGCGCCATCGCCGGCATCTCGCTTCTCGTGGGCGGCATCGGAATCATGAACATCATGCTCGCATCCGTGACCGAGAGGACGCGCGAGATCGGCATACGCCGCGCGATCGGCGCGAAGCGCTTCCAGATCGTGCTGCAGTTCCTCATCGAGGCGATGGCCCTTTCCGTGATAGGCGGGATGATCGGCATGGCGCTTGGCCTTGCGATACCGTTCTCCGTCACGCTCATTGCGGGAATGCCAACAGTTGTGACGCCGATGAGCCTTGTGCTGTCGTTTGGAATATCCGTTGGCGTGGGAATATGCTTCGGGATATATCCGGCAGTGAGGGCGTCAAAGCTGGACCCGATAGTGGCCCTGCGCTACGAATGATCTGGCTGGAACGAAGTCAGATCTGTATCCGCCCTGCGGTGTCGATGCGCCGCTTAACTGCGGCCTCGAAGCGCGCCTTGGCTTCGAGCCTGAGCTCGTTTGTGCGGCGGACGTATGCCGGGGGCCTTTCCGAGACAGGGCCGCTTCTCAGAAAGTACGCCTTGTTCGGGGAGATTCCCTTGCATTTGCGCAGCTTTCCCACATGCTGAGATTCGTCGCGAAGGGCGGCCAGTATCTTATTGCAGTCCTCCAGCACGTCGCAGTTCTTGTGGATGTAGTTCGCGTAGGCGATGCAGAGTTCCTTGACTAACTCGCGGGGATAGGGATCTATGGACATTCCTGTTTCCGCGAACCACGCCTTGAATTTGTCCAGCGCATCTACAGCCTCGTTGTGGGATACCCAGCACTTATTGATTGCTTCCTCGAACTTTTTGAGGTCGGCATCGGTGGTACGCTTGAAATAGGAGTCGAGAGTGTGAAGGTAGCGGCTTGATTTGGCGTGCAGGTTGCCGTCCGCATCGAGTGCGCAGTCGAGCCCCGACTCCTTGAGAACGGCGGCAAAGAGCTCTTTTTTCTTTTCAGGGTTGCGGAGCGCCGAGGGATAGTATTTCCACTTGTCCGTGCCATTGCCGATCTTGTCCAGAAGCTTGACGTACTTGCCCCACGCCGTATCGACCTTAGTGAGGCTCTTGACGAGCGAGCCATCCTGGATGATGCCGAGATTCACCACTCGCACAAGGTGGTTGTATTCGGAGTAGAGGCGGGTTTCGAGCTCCGCTCTCAACAGGACGGCCACCTTGGGACGCACATCCTTGCCGAATTTCGCAAGCGTGTTCTTTGCGCCCTGGAGGCTCTTGAATGCGAGCTTCTGCGCCGGCGTGGCCGAGAGGTTCGTGAGCATGCGCTGCGGCGTTGGGTCGATGGGGCGGCCCAGATCTTTCAGCGCGTCGCCGAGAACGGTCCCGGGGTCCGTGTCAATGATCTTTGAGGCCTTGTACAGGTCTTTGCAGAAATCGTGCAGCTTGTTGAACTTCGCCGCTTCGCCCCTTGTCATGGACCTCATCTGCGCGAGATCGTTGGCCACGGAATTCTCGCCGTCCGGCGCGGCGGAATAGTCCACGCCTCCCCAGTTGGCCTTGTCCCGCTTCTCGATCTCCGCCTTCGAGAGGGGTTTCGGCTTCGTGAATGCCGCGCATGCGGCGATTGCAGCTACTGCAAACACAAGAATCTTTTTCATCTTATCCGCCTTTCCTTGCTAGAACCTCTGCTGGTAGTCGAGCACGTACCACCTGCCGCCGCCCTTGCGGCGAAGGCGGTGCGGATGCGGCGAGCCGAGCTGCTTGCCGTTCTTGTCGTAGGCGATGGACTCAACCACTGCCTCCTCTATCTTCTCGCCTCCGATCTTCTCGAGCGTCTTGCGGTCATCGTCGTCAAGGAAGAAGTTCTGCAGATCGTCCTTGCGGTCGAATCCCTTCTGCACGGTGATCTTCGGCTTCGAGAATGTGGCGTGCACATATTCGCCGTGGAAGCGCTCCTGGTGAAGGTCCCAGAAATAGCGCTTCACCTCGTCCTCTCCGTACATGCCGCCCGTGTATTCGGGATCGATGCACTGGAGATAGAGCTTGTGGTTCTTCTCCTTTATGGCGGTCATGAAGATCTCCATCAGACGGTCGGGAGTGACATCCTTCGGGATTTCCTTGACGGTGTACCATCCCTGCTTGATCGCCTCGACCTTCTCCTCGCCGATGAAGCGGCCCGAGGATTCCGCGTCCTTGTCGCGCACTGCCACTAGATGGTCAGGAATCTTGATCGCCACTGGTTTGAGAATCCATCCGAAGTAGAAGGCGCCAGGGCCCTCTTCGCCGCCGATGGGATTCTCGGCGGTGATGCCAGAGACCTCGGCGAGGACGGTCCATTTCTTCACGTCCTGCATCGACGAATCCACGGTGCGGCGGTAGCGCTTTGCCGCCTCGTACGGTCCAAGCCAGTCGCGTCCGGCGAGATCGATGAACCAGAATCCGCTTGAAGGCTTTCCGCACCAGATGTATTCGCCTGAAGCGCCGTAGAACTGCTTGGCTGGATATTCCACGTCTTCTAACACGACGTACCTGCCCTTGAGTTCCTCCACCGAGATTTCGGCGGAGTCTGGCGTGGGGAAGGGCTTTGCGATCATTCCCTCCTTGTGAGAGTCGATGATGCGCTGCCACTCCTCTTCGCCTAGCTTCGATATTAGCTGGCGGAGGTTGTCCTCGTTGTGCAGATACTGAGTCCACTCCGCCTGTATCTCCACGAAGTCTCCCTTGGAGCGCTTAAGGGCGGCCCTCACGCGGCGGAACAGCGCCTCGACGCGCGGGTCGTCTGGATACTGCAGCTTGAGGTCGCGCACTTTCTCCAAGGCCGTGCGCTGGTTGCGCCACACCATCTTCTCGCCGCCGCGCTGGAGCTCAACCTCCTTTTCAAATTCGCGCACATAGTAGTCCGCATACCCGATGAGCCTGGTGACCTTCGCCGGGTCGTCGGCCGGAGCGGCGCAGAGAGCCGAACACGCGGCCGCCGCCGCGATGATAAGCCCGAGGCGCCGGACGTTGTTTGCCGTTGATGCCATGCTGTGTCCTTTCATGGAAATTGTTTCCGTTGCCCATAGTCTATCACAGTCAACGGGAATGTGCAATTGCGGAATTGCGCAATCGTCGATATCATTCTACGGTCGTTTTCCCGATTCTGTTCGCCTTGGTCTTTTCGCTCCACATGCCGGCGTTGGCGAAGCGCACAGGACGGCGCGGCATGTCGCCTGGCCTCTCGTCTTTTAGCGGCGCAGAGACGCGCAGGAACACGTCGTATGCGCCAGGCGCGAGCTCCTGGGGCGCGCGGAACTCCGCCGCCACGCGACGCCTCCCGCCGCCGGGAATCGACGAGACTTCGCCACGCGCCGGAATCGTACACTCTGCTTCATTCGATGCGAGCACCACGTCGATGCGCGAGGGCAGAAGGAGCCTTCCGAAGCCGGTGTTCTCCACATCGACCACGACTGATGCGCCGCCGCCGCGGCGCAGCGCCCTTGGAATACGCGCGTCGCGCACCACGAACCTGTATCCCATATGGTCTAACATGAACTTGTGCAGGTCGGCGCCATCGTACTCCCTCAGATCCGGCATGCCGTCGAACTTGTACACGGCGACGTTGAACTTCAGGCCTGCGATGAACTCGCAGAGAGGGTGCTTCCTGTCGCCGACGTTGCGCAGGTAGTTCAGATGGGTGCGGTACCATTCCTCCACGATGTTCCAGCGATCGGGCTCGAAGAGCTCGTGCGTTCTTTCGCGGTTCTTCAGAATCCAGTCCATGCCCACGTAGGCGAGCTCGCCGCCGTAGGGGTGGTCGCCGAAGGTCGAGAGAAGCCTGAGGCCGAGCTCGCGCTTCCAGTGGCCGGACCATGTGCCGTAGTCCCACCAGGTGCCGAGATAGCCGTCGTTGTACATTCCGAAACGCCGGAGGTGCTTGTCCCTGAACGGCAGCATCGCGACGGTTCCCGCGGTGTTGGTTCCGGCGAACGAGGCGATGTAGTGGGGCGTGCGCACAAGCACGGAGATGTCGCGCGGCAACAAGTCGCAGTATGTCTTCAGCACGCGGTTCATGTACTGCGGCTTGCAGTAGTCGGAGGTGTGCATCTCGCCCCAGGGACCTGCCACGCCGGCCTCCACGCCCACGATCACGTCGTCGTACGGGCTCATGATTTCGCAGAGGTCTCGTACATGCCCAAGAAGCACCTCGAAGTCGGCGGGCTCGCATCCGGGAGAGTCGCTCCATGTGTAGCCGAGGCGCACTATGAGCGAACCGCCCTTGAGGCGGGTTTCGTCGAGGTAGCGCCTAACATCCGCCTTCATAGCATCGGTGAGGGGGGCGTCAGCCTTGCCGACGCGTTTTTCAGGTGGACGCTTCTTGCCCTGAAGACGTCCTCCCGAGAAGCGGCTCAGCTCCCAGAGAGACGAATTGTACGACTTCGCGCCGTGCCATTTCGGCAGGCCTTCAGGACGGAATACCGTCCATCCGCCGGGAGCGTAGCCTCTTGCGGGACCGGGGAAGGTCTCCAGACCGTCATCGTATGGTATGTCCTGCCGCACGAGCGCATCGTCGGCGCGTGCGCAGCAGATGGCGGCAAGTACGGAAAGCGATGCGAGAATGGTGGCTGTATTCATTTGTCCCTGTTTTATTCGATGCCGGCCTTCTTCAGCTTGTAGCACATCATGCGAGGCGAGACGCCGAGTTCGCGTCCTGCGGCGCTTCTGTTTCCGTTGTGGCGCTTGAGCGCGTCGTTGAGGAGGTTGCGTTCGTACGCGGCAACCTTCTCCGCCATCGTGCGGCTGTCGGGGCGGTCGCTGTCGAAGGGGCTTTCCGCAAGCTCCTCGGTCTGAAGCGCAGGTGGCAGGTTGTAGCCGTGCACGCAGTCGTCCTTTGCCGTCAGCACGGCGCGCTCGATGCAGTTCTCGAGCTCGCGCACGTTGCCAGGCCAGGCGTACGCCTGAAGCATGTTGACGGCCGGCGCGGAGAAGCGAGTCACGTTCTTGCCGTACTTCAGGCGCATCTTGGAGAGGAAGTGCTGAGCCAGAAGGAGTATGTCGTCGGGACGCTTGGCGAGATCGGGAAGCACGATGGGGAAGACGGAGAGGCGGTAGTAAAGATCCTCGCGGAAGAGCTTCTTCGCCATCAGGTCTTCGAGGTTCCTGCTTGTGGCGGCGATGAATCTCACATCGCTCGTCAGGACGTCGTTCGAGCCCACGCGGCTGAACGTGCGTTCCTGCAGGAAGCGGAGAAGCTTCACCTGGACAGGTATCGAGAGGTCGCCGATCTCGTCGAGGAAGAGAGTGCCGCCGTTAGCCGCCTCGGCTCTGCCGATGCGGCGCTCCCGGGCGTCGGTGAACGCTCCCTTTTCGTGTCCGAAGAGCTCCGACTCGACGAGCGCCTCGGGAAGAGCGGCGCAGTTCAGCACCACGAACGGCTTGTCCTTGCGCGGCGAGAGCGACTGGATGGCCTTTGCCACAAGCTCCTTTCCCGTTCCGCTGGAGCCGCGGATGAGCACGGTGGCCTCGCTTGGCGCCACCTGGCGGATCTGCTCGTATATGGCGCGCATGGCGGGCGAATTGCCCACGAGGCGTCCGGGAGTGCCGCTTAGCATGTCGCGGAGGCGGCGGTTCTCTGCCCTAAGCGCGTCCTGCTCGGCGCACTGCTCGCGGCAGACGCTCGCCGCCTCGGCGCAAAGGTTGGCGATGATCTCGAGCAGCGCCACGTCGCGCACTAGCGCACCTGTCTCGCCCGTCATGGCGCGGTCAACGGAAAGAGTGCCGATCACGTTTCCGCCGTGGATGAGAGGCACGCAGATGAACGACAGCGGCTCGTCCACCTTTCGCGCACCTGTGCGGTTCAGGAAGCGGCGGTCCTTTCTCACGTCCACCACAATCTCGGCTCTGCCGGTCTTTGCCACAAGTCCAGTTATTCCCTCGCCGATGTGGTAGCGTCCCAGCGCGCGCTCCTCGGCGTTCAGCTGCCGTGCGGACGCTTCGATTCGCAGCTCGTCCCCCTCCAGAAGCGTGAACGTTCCACGGAACATTCCCATGGACTTCTCAAGGATGTTGATGACGTCCTCGAGAAGTTTGTGCACGTTCCGCTCGCGCATCACAACCGAGGCTATCTCGCGCAGAACCGATATTTCCGATGACAATTTTTCTTTCATGGGGCGGTATTTTACCACAATTTCCGTCATGCGGTCTAGTGGTCAGTGGTGATTTTTTTTACACCTGCTGTAAATGTCACATTTCTTGTAAAAATGCGGTGGATGCATTTTACGTTCAATGTAAAACCTTGCTTGCGATTATGGGCGTTTCTATGTAAAAACCCAAAATGGCATGAGTTTTGCTGGCATTATTTCACGCAAGAACCGGGCGCAATTGAATTTGGGCCTGGTTCCGTTTACTGCTATTTTGCGACTGCCACTTTGTGGGAATTATGGTATAATACATACCCACCGATTCAAGAAAGGAACAGAAGGAACAACAATGAGTACCTACATTGACCAGACTCTAAAAGACCTCAAGGCCAAGAACGCCGACCAGCCGGAGTTCATCCAGGCCGCTGAAGAGGTCCTCACCACGCTCGCCCCCGTTGTGGACGCGCATCCTGAGTACCAGAAGAACGCGATTCTCGAGCGCATCGTTGAGCCGGAGCGGACTATCATGTTCCGCGTGAACTGGATCGACGACACAGGCGCCGTGCGCGTGAACCGCGGCTACCGCATTCAGTTCAACTCCGCGATCGGCCCCTACAAGGGCGGTCTCCGCTTCGACCCCACCGTGAACCTCTCCGTGCTCAAGTTCCTCGGATTCGAGCAGATATTCAAGAACTCGCTCACCACTCTGCCCATGGGCGGCGCCAAGGGCGGTTCCGACTTCAACCCCAAGGCCTCTCCCCACACGCCCGGCAAGCGCTGCAGCGACGGCGAGGTGATGCGCTTCTGCCAGAGCTTCATGACCGAGCTCTTCCGCCACATCGGCCCCAACACCGACGTTCCCGCCGGCGACATGAACGTAGGCGGGCGCGAGATCGGCTATCTCTACGGGCAGTACCGCAAGATCGTGAACGAGTGGAACGGCGTGCTCACGGGCAAGGGCCTTCCTTTCGGCGGCTCGCTCGTCCGCCCCGAGGCGACAGGCTATGGCTGCATCTATTTTGCAGAGAACATGCTCAAGACGAAGAAGGCGAACTTCAAGGGCAAGGTCTGCGCGATTTCCGGTTCCGGCAATGTGGCGTCCTTTGCCGCCCAGAAGCTCGTCACTCTCGGCGCCAAGGTCGTGACGCTCTCCGACCGCTCGGGCGCGATCTACGCCAAGAGCGGACTCTCCCTTGACGACCTCAAGGCCGTCATGGAGCTCAAGACCGTGAAGCGCGGCGAACTCAGCGAGATCGCCAAGCAGCTCAAGGGCGTCAAGTTCTTCCCCGGCGTCAATTCGTGGCAGATCGTGGACAAGGTAGACTGCGCATTCCCGTGCGCCCGCCAGAACGAGCTCAACGGCGACGATGCCGCCTACCTGCTCAAGCACGGCTGCAAGCTCGTGGCCGAAGGCGCCAACATGCCCTCCACTCCCGATGCCGTCGCGGCGTTCCTCAAGGCGAAGATCCTCTACGCCCCCGGCAAGGCCGCCAACGCTGGCGGCGTGGCGACTTCCGGACTCGAGATGTCGCAGAACGCCGAGCATCTGAGCTGGTCCGCCGAGGAAGTGGACAGCAAGCTCCGCGGAATCATGGCCGCCATCCACGACAACGCCTACGCCGCCGCCGCTAAGTACGGCCACAAGGGCAACTACGTGATGGGCGCGAACATCGCCGGCTTCACCAAGGTGGCCGACGCCATGCTCGCCCAGGGCATCTGATCTGGCCTGCCGCGTCCGTCTGGACTCGGATGCGGCAAGCAGGGAGCGTGACGTCGTGACGCTGCAGCAGCTAAGATACGCCGACGCGGTTGCGTCGTGCGGGTCGATAAGCGAAGCTGCGCGGCGTTGCTTCGTCACGCAGCCCACATTGACCGAGGCGGTGCGTCTGCTGGAGGAGGAGCTGCGCATCGCCTTGTTCACGCGCTCTGCAAAGGGCGTGACCGTGACGCGGGAGGGAGAGGAGTTCCTCGCGTCGGCGCGGCAGATTCTTGACGACGCCGCGCGCATTCAGGAGAAGTACACGGGCAAGGCCGTGCGCCGCCCGCAGTTCGCCGTCTCCTGCCAGCACTACGCGTTCGCCGTGGATGCCTTCATGGAGGTGGTGAGGGCGAATGACGCCGCGTCATACGACTTTACGCTTCGCGAGACGGTGACGAGCGAGATCATCGACGACGTCGCCCGCCACCGCAGCGAGATAGGCGTGCTCTACCTCTCGCGCCGCAACGAGCGCGCGATAATGAAGATCCTCCGCAAGGAGGAGCTGGACTTCGAGGAGCTTTTCGAGGCGAAGCCGCATGTGTTCCTCGGAAAGAAGCACCCGCTCGCGAAGAAGAAGTCCATACGTCCGCATGAATTGGACGCCTATCCCTACCTCACCTACGAGCAGGGCGCGGAGAACGCGCTCTACTTCGCAGAGGAGGTGATGCCCGCGATAGACAGGAAGAAGAACATCCGCGTGCGCGACCGCGCCACGATGACGAACCTCGTGCTGGGGCTCAACGGCTTCACAGTCGCGTCCGGCGCGCACGCCAAGGGATACAATCCCGACATAGTCTCCGTGCCGCTGAAGATGGAGGACTCGATCCGCGTGGGAATCCTCCGCCGCGGCGGCATTCCGCTTTCCGCCGCGGGAACAGCGTTCGTGGCCGCGATCCGCGAGCGCGTAGCGAGCAGATGATGGCATAGGAAGATCCTATGTCTCAGCTCAAATAATTCCGATTACCCGATATCGGCTCTGCCGTGCTACAATATTCCGCGTCAACGCCGCTGAAGGCGATGGCGCAGAATATCACCGAAAGGAGCAACGGCAATGAGCAAGAGACAGTACCATATTGAAACGCTGGCGATCCACGCCGGACAGGATGCGCACGGCGACCCCGCGACGAACGCGCGGGCCGTGCCGGTGTACAGGACCACCGCATACAACTTCCGCGACTCCAAGCACGGAGCGGACCTCTTCGGCCTCCGCGAGCTCGGCAACATCTACGCCCGCCTGATGAACCCCACCAACGACGTTCTCGCGAAGCGCATCGCCGCCCTCGAGGGAGGCGCGGCGGCGCAGACGCTATCCTCCGGCACTGCGGCCATCTTCTTCACCATCACCAACATCGCCCGTGCAGGCGACGAGATCGTGGCGGCCTCGAACCTCTACGGCGGCACGTTCAGCCAGTTCGACGCGATTCTGCCGAACGCCGGCATCAAGGCGAACTTCACGCCCGTGAACGACTTCGCCGCCGTCGAGGCCGCGATAAACGAAAAGACCCGTCTCGTCTACGTGGAGGCCGTGGGCAATCCCGCGCTCGACGTCGCGGACATCGAAGGCTACGCCGCCATCGCCCATCGTCACGGACTTCCGCTCATCGTCGATGCCACATTCGCGCCGCCGCCCCTCCTGCGGGCGCTCGACCACGGCGCTGATCTGGTGATCCACTCCCTCTCCAAGTGGATCGGCGGTCACGGCGCGGGCATTGGCGGCGTTGTGGTGGAGAAGGGCGGGTTCGACTGGACGAATCCGAAGTTCGCCCTGTACAACGAGCCGGATGCCGGATACCACGGCCTCCGCTTCGCGCACGATCTCCCCGAGCCGCTGAAGCCCATCGCGTTCTCCATCCGTCTTCTCACGGTTGGAATCCGCAACCAGGGTCCCACGCTCGCGCCTGACGCGGCGTGGATATTCCTGCAGGGCGTCGAATCGCTCCCACTGCGCATCGCCCGCCACAGCGAAAACGCGCTTGCCGTGGCGAAGCACCTCCAGAGCCATCCTAAGGTGGCGTGGGTGAAGTACCCTTCGCTCACGCAGCCCGAGCTTGCGGCGAAGTACCTGCCTAACGGCGCAGGCGGCGTGGTGGTGTTCGGCGTGAAGGGCGGATCGGATGAGGCACGCAAGGTCACGGACGCGGCGAATGGTGAGATATTCTCCATCCTCGCGAACGTGGGCGACGCGAAGAGCCTCATCATCCATCCAGCCTCTACCACCCACTCGCAGCTTTCCGACGAAGACCTCCGCAAAGGCGGCGTTGCTCCCGAGCTGATCCGCCTTTCCATTGGCCTCGAGCACATCGACGACATCATCGCCGCCCTCGACGAGGCCCTTGAAGCCATCTAGCCATTTCGCCCCCGCCTCAAACTCCACACCCCCCGAGGCGTGGGGCCTTAAACAAAACTAAGACAATCGCCGTTCGTTCGGCACAACCAGGAGAAAACCAATGAACAAGAATCAGGCAAAGAATTCAGTCCGCATAGCATTCTCGTCGCTCGCCGCCGTCGTGGTGGGAGTGGGAATCCATTCCGCAGCGTATGGAGGAGTGCCTCTAAACAACCTGCAGGGCACGGGAGGCATCGCCTTCAACCCGCTTGCGTACACGGCGGGGCTGCCGTGGGACGGCGCCGAAGGAGGAGACTCCACAAATGCCGTGGCGCATTCCGCCCTGAACGGCAAGGTTTCGCGTCCGCAGATCGGCGCATGGTACGTGAACCTCAACGACGCAGGAATCAACTGGTGGACGACCTCGGCGGCGCTCTCGTTCTTCGACCATGTCGAGCTATCCGCCGGATACGAGTTCATCAACGCGCACAAGTACGGCGACAAGTCGATCAACAAGTACAACCTCGGCGCGAAGGTGAAGTTCCTCGACGAGGACGCCTTTGACACGTCGTGGGTGCCCGCGCTCGCCGTGGGCGGCGTGTACAAGTACACCGACTCGCGCACCGTCGAGGCGCTCGGGCTTGACGACGACGGATTCGACGCGTACGTGGTGGCCTCCAAGCTGATCACGCAGACTCCTGTGCCGGTTCTGCTATCCGCCGGTCTCCTGCTCTCGGACGAGGTGGTGAACGGCGTCGTTGGCCACAACGACTACGACGTGGTGGCCTTCGGCAACATCGACATCCTTCCGGCCGAGAACATCGCCATCGGCTTCGAGTACAAGCAGGGCGTTGATGCAGGCGACGGGATCCGCAACCACGACTACTACGACGCGCACGTCGCTTGGTTCGTCACCAAGCAGCTGACGCTCGTTGCGGCGTTCGCCGAGACGGGCGACAAGGACAAGTTCTACCGCAAGGGCTCCACCAAGAACCTCGGCGTGGGCTCCGGCGCGGTCTTCTCAATTCAATACCAATTCTAAGGCAAAAAGAGTATAATAACAATCAACCGAAAGGAATCGGAAAATGAGCAACACAGCAAAGAACATCTTGGAGAAGGTGGGCGGCACGCCGCTCGTGGAGATCTCCAGCAAGCTGAACAAGGGCGGCGCGAAGGTGCTCGCGAAGGTCGAGTTCTTCAACCCCGGCGGCAGCGTGAAGGACCGCATCGCGCTCGCGATGGTGGAGGCAGCCGAGAAGGACGGCGTGCTCAAGCCC
>JAEEGF010550619.1_pt1 | contig 12190 bp, 12 predicted proteins | sample 9134171 | NCBI WGS metagenome assembly JAEEGF01 (sample SAMN16246542, study PRJNA631951) | gut metagenome | biome: gut microbiome; feature: rumen; material: AP-attached | host: Bos | place: Iran: Karaj | collected 2018-10 | reverse complement strand
GACCTTATCGCCGCCGGCATGAAGCCCGGTCCGGAGATGGGCAAGGTCCTGGACCGAATGCTGGAAGACGTCCTCGCCGAGCCGTCGCACAACGATAAGGAATATCTGCTTGCCAGATATCTGCAGTAAGTTTGCTGTCCTTTCAGATAAGAATACCGCCGGACATCCGGCGGTATTCTTATCTTTTTTCCTTATTTCGCCAGGCTCTTGACGATCTCCAGCAGTTCCAGGTCGGATTCCTGCACGCGGATCCCGGTCTTGAACTCGGTCCCGTCCGGGTAGCGGACGGCGACGGCGATCTCCTGTCCTTCCTCGAATCCCTTGGCGTAGACTTCGTTGCCGAATTCCACGGCCCTCGGATGGTTCTCGTTAAAACGCTGCCATGCGCCGCGAAGCTTCAGCATGGCGCCGAAATCAAGGTTCATGTTTTCTCCCTTCGATAAGGAAAAGCGGGACGGTGATCCGCCCCGCTTCCCTTTTTGTCCGCGATCAGACGCTCAGCACGTCGGCAAACGCCTGGATGGCGGTGGAAGCCTGACCGAAGTCGCGCATCTGCTGGTCGATGCCGAGCTTGATGTGCGGAATGCCCGCGTCGTCGAGGGCCTTCTTCAGGTAAGGATATTCCATTTCCTCAGGGTCGCAGAACTGCTGCATGAAGAGGACGAGCCCCTTCGCGCCGCTTTCCTTCACGAGGTTCGCCACGAATTCGCCGCGGCGGTTCTTGCTGGACTCTTCATCGTACAGCAGGACGTCGTAGTCTTCGTCCGCGAACTGCTTCGCCAGGGCCATCATCGGGTCGCCGTCTTCGGCAGCGTCCACGCGGATGGTGCGGCTCTCGTGAGCCACGTCATCGGTCGCGATCGCGATCTTGTTGTCGTCGAAGATCTTCAGCAGGACCGGGTTGTCGCAGATGATGCCGCTGGTGACGATCTTGATGCCGTCCCAGTTCGAGGCAGGCAGAGCCTTCAGCTCTTCGTTCAGGGCGTTCAGCTTTTCGGTGTATTCGGGCTTCTCCATGAAGTAGCCGGCCTTGAGGACGGCGCTGCGGTTCACGGCGGAAATGGCTTCCGGATGCTCACCGGCCAGTTTCACGAACTCGCGGCGGGCCTGGCGGTACTTGTTGTACACCTTGATGGCGGCGCGGATGTCTTCGTCAGTCATCTCATGGCCGGCGATCTTCTCCAGCTCGCGGCGGACGTTGGTGTACTGGGCCACGGTGAAGTCCAGACCGAACTGCGGGCGGCGGTACTGCGGATGGGCCAGGAAGATGGTCGGCATCTTCTGCAGTTTGGCCATGGCGACGCGGAAGTTCTGGCTCATGGGACGCAGGGTGTCGCAGATGGTGGGCGTGATCACGCCGTCCAGCTGATCCATGGTGCCGTCCAGCATCATCTCCAGAGCCAGCTGGGCGATGGTGCAGTAGAAGGTGGCGCAGTACTCTTTCGCGCGGGCGATGGTCTTGTTGTTCGAGCCCCAGATGCCCATGGGCACCATGCCGGCCGCGTAGACCAGCTCTTCGGGAGCGTAGTAAGGCAGAACGCCGATGACTTTCTTTCCGGCCGCCTTATACTCGTTTAAGAGCTTCTTCGGGGCGTAAGCCGCCGCCTTGAATTCCTGAAATCTTGCTTCCAAACTCATGATCAGCCTCCTTATTCTGCCATTTCCTTGCGGATCTGCATGGCTTCCACCAGGCCCTGAACACGGGTTTCATACTGGGCTTCGTTGAAGTTGCGCGGGTCGGCCTGGTCGCCGTCGAAGCCGGCGCAGGGGATGCCGAGGTCCGCGGTGAAGCGGCGCTGCATCTCGGCCATGTAGCCGGACCACGGCTTGCAGGAACGGTTGTAGTGGACCAGAACGCCGTCTACCTTGTTCTCACGGCAGATGCCTTCGCGCCACTCGACGCCCTTCTCGATGGAGACGGAGTTCGGGGCCTTGCAGTACGCGCTGACCATCTCGTCCATGTTGTTGTAGACGAAACCGAAAGCCGGGGCGTACACGACGGCGGTCACGTTGATGCCGTTGGCCTTCAGCGGCTTGAACAGGTTCGGCAGCTTCGGCCAGCAGGGGATGCCTTCGAACATGACGCGGTACTGTTCCGGGAACGGCAGCGTGGAGGTGCCTTCCTTGATGTTCTTCTCCAGGTCGACGGCCAGCAGATCGAACGCGTCGGCAGCTTCCTTCTTGCCGCGGGCGGTCACGACGTCCGCCATGTGGTTGAACAGATCGAAGCCGCTTAAGGGGGCGGGCTTGTACTGCAGGTAGTTGCAGACCTTCAGCCAGTTTTGGGCGGTCCGGTTGGCCTGCTTGCAGGCATGCTCGAACTTCGCTTCGTCGAACTTCTTGCCGGTCAGCTCTTCCAGCTGCTTGATGGCGTTGTCGAACTGGGCGCGGATATACTTCACGTTCTCCGGATTCGGATCCATGGTGTTGTTGTAGGGAACGTCGATCATGATCAGCGGGATATTGCACATACGGGCAATGTTCTCATACCACTTGGTCATGCAGTTGCAGATGTTGTTGCAGCACAGCACGAAATCCGGCTGCGGCATGCGCATCTGGCGGTACGGCTGGATGGATTCGCGGCGGCGCTCTTTTTCACGGCCTTCCGGCAGCGCTTCGATCTCATAGATGTCTTCCAGCACGATGTACGGGGTCTGGGTCTTGGGATCCTTGACGGGCTTGCCGTCCGGGCCCATGACGATGTTGCCGTCGGCATCCTTTAAGGGCTTGCCGGTGCGGGGATTGATCACGTAGCCGTCTTCCTTGTCCCAGTCGATCTTGCGGGCCGCGCGCTTGCCGGCCGCATAGGCCAGAGAGATACGGGCATAGCCGCAGATATCGTTGTCAAAGCCCAGATCCTCGGCGGCCTGGCACATGATCTCGCCGTCACGGTTCGCCGCGATGCCGGCAGCCTGGTTTTCCGGATACATGACGTTCAGGTCGAAGGCTTCCGCCAGTTCGCAGGGGAACTTGGAAGAGGACCAGCCGACCAGTTTGCCTTCCGCCTTGGCCTTGCGGGCATCCGCGTAGACGTCTTCCACGACCTTACGCAGGGCCTTTACGCCAGGGCTAACTTCCTTAGCCATAGATTTTTTCCTCCTGATTACGGGCCGATGCAAACGTCGGCCCTGCATTTATTGCTGTGCTTTTAAAGCTTTCTGATACGCGAACAGGGCGGCGCCCAGCGCGCCGACGTACTGGGTCAGCGGGCTCGTATAAACGATGTGGCCCAGGCCCTCTTCCAGCGACTCCACGATGCCCTTGTTCTGCGCGACGCCGCCGGTCATAACCACGCGGTCCTGAACGCCGATGCGGTTCACCAGGCCCACCACGCGGTTCGCCACCGAGTGATGGATGCCGTTGATGATGTCGCACTTGTCCGTGGCCTGCGCCAGCTGGCTGATGACCTCGCTCTCCGCAAAGACGGTGCAGGTGGAGCTGATGGCGATGCGCTTGGTAGACTTTGCCGCCAGGTCGCCCAGCTCGCTGACCTTCACCTCCAGAACACGCGCCATAACGTCCAGGAAACGGCCCGTGCCGGCGGCACATTTGTCGTTCATCTGGAAGTTGACCAGCGCCCCGTTCTCGATGTGCATGCACTTGACGTCCTGGCCGCCGATATCGATGACGGTGTGAACGTCCGGGAACAGGAACGTGGCGCCTCTGGCGTGGCAGGACAGCTCGCTCATCTGCGCGTGGGCGATCCCGTCCAGGGAATTCCGTCCGTAGCCGGTGGCCAGGGTGAAATCCATGTCTTCATGGGTCAGACCGCAGCTCGTCAGCACGTCCTCGATCGCCCGAGCGGGGCCGCTCGTGCCGGCGCCGACGTCGATCAGCGATTTGCTGATGATGTCCTTGCCGTTCTTTAAAATGACGCATTTGGACGCGGTGGAGCCCACGTCAATGCCGAGGGTGTAAATGCTCATACGTCTTATTACTTCTTGTAGGTCACGAAGTCGCGCATGGTGCGCGGGCTCAGCATCTGATGGAACGGGCAGATCTGGACCGGATTCTGGTACACGGAGTACGCAAACGCCACGATGTAGTTGCGCATCATGTTCATGTTTACGATCTCATCGACCAGGCCGAGTTCGCCGCAGGCCTGCGGACGGGACTTGGCGGCATAATCCTGGATGATCTCGTTCATCTTCTTGATGGTGCCTTCCAGGGACTCGCCGGCCTTGTATTCCTTGGCTAAGCGGCGGGAATACATGGCAGCCGCGGCGGTCTCGCCGTGCATGACGTAGATCTCGGTCGCAGCCGTGCCCAGACTGAACGCGTTGGTGTCGTTGCCCTGCGGGCCGCCCATGACGTAGTGCGCAGCGGCGGTACCCTTGCGGAGCGTGATCTCCAGCTGCGGGATGTGGCTGTTCTGGATGGAATAGATGAGGGACTGGCCCAGGCCGAGCAGTTCGGCCTTCTCGGCGTCGTCGCCGACGTCGATGCCGGTGGTATCCTGGATCCAGACGATGGGCAGCTTATCGCGGGCGCACAGGGTGACGAATTCGTTCATCTTGATCAGGCCCTGACGGTACAGCTTGCCGCCGATACCTACGGAGTTGGGGTTCTGATCCAGCTTGTATTCCGGATAGTGCATCAGCAGGCCCTGGACGTTGGCGATGACACCGACCAGCAGGCCTTCGGCCTTCGCAAGGCCGGCCACGATCTCCGGACCGTAGCCCTTCTTGTATTCCAGGAACTGGCTCTTGTCGAAGAGACGGCCGATGACGTCGTAGATGTCGTAGGTGCGCTTCTTGTCCATCGGGATCAGGCTGTACAGATCGTTCGGGTTGAGGGCCGGAAGAGCCGGATCGTCGACCCGGAAGAACTCCGGATTGTAGGCGGGCAGGAAGGACATGTACTTCTTGATGCCGTCCAGTACGCCGTAGTCGTCCGCATAGACTTCGCGGAAGAAACCGGTCTGGCCGTAGTGGATCGGAACGGATCCGGGCGGCGTGGCGACTAAGCCCTTGCCGGCTTCGATCAGCGCCATGGCCGCTTCTTCATCCACGTAGCCCTTCGGGTTCATGCCGCCCACGATGCCGGCGCCGCCGACGGCCATGTTGGCCTTCTGGTGCGCGATCAGGATGGTCGGGCTGATGGAGTGATAGCCGCCGCCGGCCGGGTTTGTCCCGAAGATGCCGACGATGACCGGAACGCCCATCTGCTCCAGTTCCACGTTGCGGTAGAAAGGCGTTCCGCCGCCGCGGCGGTTCGGATACACCTTCTCCTGCTCGTCCAGCTTAACGCCGGAGCAGTTCAGGACGTAGACCAGCGGGATGTGCAGGCACTTCGCCGTGTCGGAGGCGCGCAGCAGGTTGTCGGCCTGTCCGGGGATCCACGCGCCGGCGAGCTTCTTGTTGTCGGAAGCGACGATCAGAGCCCAGTGACCGCTGATGCGGCCTAAGCCCTTCACGATGGCGGTGGAGCCGTGGGAGTTGTGCTGCGGGTTGTAAAGACTGTTCAGGGGGCACCAGGTACCCGGATCGACCAGGTACTCCAGACGCTGCATGGCAGTGAGCTCGCCGCTCTTGTTGACGGCTTCGTCGGCCTTGCCGGCCTGGATGGCGGCAACGGCGGACTCATACAGTTCTTTCTCGATGGCTAAGATCTGCTGCTCGTTCTCTTCATTGCGGGCGCGCAGGGGCTTGCCGACCTGAGGCATCGCCTGGAAATAGCTGGGCATCGAATAGAATCCCATGTTGTTTTTCCTCCAAAAAATATACTGTTAGGCCTTCGGAACCTTAATGAACGCCTGGCCGGGGTCGATGTCGTGACGGATGGTGCGGATGATATCCGGAGTCGGGCCTTCCATCAGCTGAGCTCTCTCGTCCACGATCAGCGGGAAGTCCGGGATCGCAGCCTTGATCTCTTCCGGCGTGGAGTAAGGATAGTAGTAGGCCAGATACATTCTCTTGGTCTCTTCGTCGAACTTCATGATGCCCATGTCGGTAACGACCATCTGCGGGCCGCGGTTGCCGGGCAGGCCGACCTTTTCACGTCCGCCGGGGCCGTCCATCCATCCGCAGGAGGTGATGTAGTCGACCTTCTTCACGAATTTGGTCTTGTCCAGCTTGATCATGATGATGGTGTTGCAGAAGCCGGCAATGCCGTTCGCGCCGCCGGAGCCGGTGAAGCGGACCTGAGGCTTTACGTAGTCGCCCTTGCCGTAGATGCAGGTGGAGTTCACGTTGCCGTACGGGTCGATCTGGGCGCCGCCGATGAAGGCGATCAGACGGTCGGAATCATGCAGCCACTCGTTGGCCTCGAAGCCCACGAAGCGGATGTTCGGCCACTGCACGGCGCAGTGCGCCATGAAGCGGAGGTCGCCCACGGAACGCGGCACTTCCACGGGGGAGCAGTCCATTAAACCGCTCTCCACGATGGGGTGGCAGCTGGGGCAGATGACGGCCTTGGCCAGGGAGGCGCCGATCAGCGGAAGGCCCGTGCCGACGATAACGATCTGGTTTTCTTTGATGTTCTTTGCAATGGCGAACGCCTGCATTTCGGACATTGTATATCCGTAGGTTTTGTAATCGTACATGTCTACTTACCTCCTGCCTTAGTGTCTCGTGGAATAGCCCAGATGCGGCTCGACCCGCAGATCCGTCAGACGCTTGCCGCCGATCACGTCAAGCAGCTCTTCGTGGTTCTTTACGCCGTACACGTACTTCTGGAGGTAATCCTTGAAGGTCTCGGGGATCTTGGTGCCGTCGGCACAGTCCTTGGCGGCCTGTTCGGCTTTTTCGGCAGCGGCTTCAAGCTTGGCGTCGCCGGGCTTTAAGTCGGCGGCCTTGCGGGCCTTCGCGGCAGCCTTTGCCAGCTTGGCGGCGGCATCGGCGGCGTCGACGTAATTGGAGGCCTTATCGTATTCCTTTAAGGTCTTGTCGTCGTTGTCATAGTAGCCGTAGCACTGGCTGGGCCATGCGCCGAACGGTACGCGGACGACGGCGTCTACGCATTCGCCGAAGATCTTGGTCAGAGTCGGGTCGCGGCGGATGTACTCGTCGCTGACGATCTCTTCGCAGGTAACGATGGTGCGCTTCGCGGCGATGGCGATATCCACGTCGTGGAATTCATCGCCCAGGAGGATGCAGGTGCCGTCCGGGGAGGCCTGCTGCACGTGGATGATGGCGCAGTCAAGCTTCGGAACGGGGACCGCCACGACCGTTTCGCCGGGATTGAAAGGATTTTCCACGTAGGCAAGCTTTAAATTGTCAACGCTGGGAAGCTCTTTGCGCTTCTCTTCGCTGATGCCCCAGTACTCGCACAGACCGGAACCCATCATCAGACGGACGGGCAGGAAAGGCAGGCCTAAGGAAGCGGCATGCAGCTGCAGCATCAGAACGTCCTGGCTGTAGTCTTCATAGATCATTTCGCCCTTTTCGATGGCAGCGCGGAACCGGCGGGATACGTTGGTGTAGCCGGAGTTGGCGGTGTAGCAGTTGATGTAAACCTTTACACGGCCTTCACCGATCAGCATATCCCAATCGCCGCCTGCGGGACCTGCCCAGACGGTGAAATCGGTTTTGCCCTGACGAAGGATCTCATAGGCTGCGGCATAGGGCTTTCTGTTTGTGGTAAAGCCGCCGAAGCAGATGGTGTCGCCGTTTTGCACGTACTTTTCAACGGCTTCCGACAAGGTGCATACTTTGTTCATAATAAATGATATCTCCTTTCGGTTTATCATACTTTGTCAGGTACTATATTAACAAGCTTTCCCTCCAAAGTCAAACAAAACCTTGCTGATATTGACCGATTGAAACGAAAAAAATGCTTTTTTCTCTTATTACGCCGCCGGAAGGATCGCCGCCGGCCCCGGGTCCCGCCTTTCCGGAAATAAAAACGCGAAAAAGTCTCTTTCGTTCTTGACAGGGAGCCCCGGAAATTAGTAAAATAAACGTGCTTTGAATTTTGCGCGGTACGTTTTTCGGGAGGACGCAATATGGAAATGGTTCTGTTTGAGGAAAAAGGTCTTGTGGGCGTGATCACCATCAACCGTCCCAAGGTCCTGAACGCTCTGTGCTCTCAGGTTCTGGATGAACTGAACGAGGTACTGGATTCGATCGATACGAAGAAGCTCCGCTGCCTGGTCGTGACCGGCGCCGGAGAAAAATCCTTCGTGGCCGGCGCGGATATTTCCGAGATGAGCACGCTGAATAAGGAACAGGGCGAAGCCTTCGGCAAGAAAGGCAACGACGTGTTCCTGAAGCTGGAAGCCTTCCCGCTGCCGACCGTGGCGGCCGTGAACGGCTTCGCTTTGGGCGGCGGCTGCGAGCTGGCCATGGCCTGCGATATCCGCTACTGCTCCGAGAATGCGATGTTCGGCCAGCCCGAGGTCGGCCTGGGCATCACGCCCGGCTTCGGCGGCACGCAGAGGCTCGCCCGCATCGTGGGAACGGGCATGGCCAAGGAACTGGTCTTCTCCGCCCGCAACATCAAAGCGCCGGAAGCCCTGCGCATCGGCCTTGTCAACGCCGTCCTGCCGGCGGAGGAACTGATGCCGGCGGTCATGAAGCTTGCGAACCGCATCGCGGGGAATGCTCCCATCGCCGTGCAGGCCGCCAAGAAGGCCATGACGGAAGGCATCTCCCTGCCGATCGGCCAGGCCGTCGTCTGCGAAGAGAAAGCCTTCGGTTCCTGCTTTGCCACCGAAGACCAGAAAGAAGGCATGGGCGCCTTCCTGGAGAAGAGGAAACCTACCGGTTTCATAAACCGGTAAAAGACCAATAAACACAAATTCAATTTAGGAGGAACCTCACTATGAAAGTAGCAATTTTCGGCGCCGGCACTATGGGCAGTGGTATCGCTCAGGTCTTCGCAGCCAAGGGACACACCGCCCTGATGTACGCTTCCAGCGTAGCATCCGCTCAGCGTCATAAGGACAAACTCTCCGCTTCCCTGCAGAAGCGCGTTGACAAGGGCAAAATGACTCAGGAAGCCAAGGATGCCTTAATGGCCAACGTTCTGGTAGAGGAAAAGTCCGCAGCGGCCGACGCCGATCTGGTAATCGAATGCGTCAAGGAAGAAATGGCCACCAAGAAGGAACTGCTCAACGAACTGGATGCGATGTGCAAGGAAAGCACCATCTTCGCGACCAACACCTCTTCTCTGTCCGTGACCGAGATGGGTCTTGGCTTAAAGCACCCGGTGATCGGCATGCACTTCTTCAACCCCGTGCCCAGCATGAAGCTCATCGAGATCATCCGCGGCGCGAACACCACCGATGAGACCTTCAAGGCCATCTATGACCTGTCCGTCGCCATCGGCAAAGATCCCGTAGAAGTCGCCGAGGCCCCCGGCTTCGTCGTCAACAAGATCTTAATCCCGATGATCAACGAAGCGATCGGTCTGGTAGAGACCGGCGTCGCCTCCGTCGAAGATATCGACAAGTCCATGAAGCTGGGCGCCAATCACCCGATGGGCCCGCTGGAACTGGGCGACTTCGTTGGTCTGGACGTCTGCTTAGCCATCATGGAGACCCTCTTAAGCGAGACCGGCGATCCCAAGTATCGTCCCGCTCTGCTGCTCAAGAAGATGGTCCGCGGCGGTCTGCTGGGCCGCAAGACCGGCAAGGGCTTCTACGATTACAGCAAATAATGTGAGTCATTTCCCGGCCCGGCGCGAAAGCGCCGGGCTTCTTCATGCAAAGGAGGCGCCGCATATGCGGCGCCTTCCCTGCCAAAAGGGGACGGTTCCTTTTTGGCTTTGATTTATTTTACTTCCCAGGCCTCGGTCAGCTTCTTCAGCAGCGCTTTGAGCTGTTCCTTCTCGCTCTCATCCAGCGCGGCAAAGATGTCGCGGTGACCGCGCTCAGCCGCCTTCTCCTTGCCCGTCTCGGTCAGAGAGACCGTCACCTTGCGGCGGTCTTCCTCCAGGCGGATGCGGGTGATGAGGCCGCGGAGCTCCATCTTGCCAAGCAGCTCGGACAGCGAGCCGGGCATGACGCCCATCAACTCGGTCAGCTCCCGCTGGGACAGGCTCCCGCCGCCCAGATCCAGCAGACGCAGCACGCGGCGCGTTCCGCGGTGCTCCAGCGGCAGGCGCTCCAGCGCCTTATGGGAGCGGATCCACAGGCCCATCAGGCTGTCCGGATCAATCATAGGCGGGAAGGGTCTTCCCATGTGATGCGGGCCGAAAGGAGCGGGGCCGGGCATCCCTTCCGGACGATGGCAGCCGGGTCTTCCCATACCTTCCGGACGATGGCAGTGCCGGCCGCGGTCTCTACGGCAGCCCTTACCGTCTTCTCTTCCGTTTTCTTTATCGCTTCCGGCGATGTCATTCATGCTCTCAGGGGTGATTCCGTCAGGATTGATGTTGTCGTTGGTGGTGTTGTCGTTGATTTCAGTGTTCTTCAGTTCAGTCATTCGTCAGTCTCCTTTCTTACTTGTGAAATCGTTTCCCAAAGGAATTTCTTTAGGCACCTAAAGAATACGACGTACCGGATCATTTGTCAAGGTACCTAACGAATATTTTTTGTGAACTTTTTGTGAACGTGCAAAAGACACGGGACCCTGATCGGGCTCCGCGTCTTTTCGGGCCGGCATCCGCCGGTAATTCTTCTCTTTCAGTCCAGCTTGAACAGGTTCAGGCCGATCTCCTCGTCGTGGTAACGGTCGATCTGTCCGTCGATCACGCGGATCACCATCTCGCAGGTCGCGCTGATAAGCGCACGGTTCAGGTGGCCGCCGAAGACCTCGCCCTTATCGTTGCCCGCGCTCATGTGAAGATGCGCGTAGTAGGCGCCGTTCATCGTGCTGACGGTCCCGGTCAGGGAAACGATCTCGAAGGCGCCTTCGAAATGATTCGCATAATACTTCTTTTCCGCCGTGTTGTAGACGCCGACCGTAAAATCGTTCACGGCGCCGAGCGCGGAGATCTCCGCCAGCAGGATCCCTTCCGCTTCCGCCACCTTCTGCAGCTGCTCCAGGATCTCTTCGCCCTTATCAAAGCGGGCCAGAATGGTATCGCCAAACCGTTTGTACTGCATGTTTTTCCTCCTGATGCGTTACTCTGATATATTTTCCGGCGCCGTCTGCCGTCTTGCGCAGGCCGGCGACTCGTAGAGCTTTCCGTGCGTAAAATAATCGTAGGAGCGGCAGCCGCCCGCACAGTAGGGCCCCATCTCACAGGACGCGCAGGCGCCGGTCAGCATCGCCGGGCTGAAGCTGCGGTTGTAGGAAAAGGCCTTCGGGTCCTCCCAGATCTCCTTCAGGCTCCTCTCTCTGAGATTCCCCTCGTTGAAGCGGGCGTCGTACATCGATTCGCAGCCGCGAACGTTCCCCACGCTGTCGATCCCGATGCCGCTGATGCCGGCCGCGCAGCCCCGGAACACCGTTTTTCCGTTCTGCACGCCGCGCAGGTTTCCTTCCTCAGGCGTAAAATAACCGATATTGTCCGCGATCCCCAGCGCGAAAGGCGCCTCCTGCCGGTGCTTTTCCACGAAAGCGATCACCTGCCGGAAATCAAAGGCGTATGCCACGCCCTCCTTCGCCGCGTTGCCCATCGGCGAGCAGGCCTGCAGCTGCCAGGCATAGATCGGAAACGGCTTCAGCAGCCGGTAGAATTCCTCCAGAAAGCCGACGTTCTCCGCGTTCAGCGTACTGATGACCGAGGTCGGGATCCCCGCCTGCGTCAGCGCCTTAAGCGCCGCCGCGGCCCGGTCGAAGCTGCCGCACTGGCGGTACTTATCGTGAACTTCCCGCGGGCCGTCTATCGAGACCGAGACCGATTCCGTCCCGGCTTCCCGGATATCCGTAAGCAGCCTCTCCGTCATCAGAAAACCGTTCGTGATCAGATTCACCCGGATCCCGTGACGGCTCAGACGCTTTACGATCTCCTTCCAGTCGCGCCGCATGAAGACTTCGCCGCCGATGAGAGAGACCCGCCGGCAGCCCAGGGCCGCCAGCTCGTCCGCCGCGCGGAGGCATTCTTCCGTGCTCAGCTCGTCCGGCCGCGCCTTCCCGCCGCCGGAGCCGCAGTAACGGCAGGAAAAGCAGCAGGCCAGCGTGATCTCCCACACGCAGCGGGCCAGTTTATACATTGACGCTGTCCCCGTCGATGCTTCCGTCGTCTCCGCCGTTTTCGCTGCCTTCCCGGATGTTCTCATCCGCTTCAGCCCACAGCGCGCCGAGCGAAGCGCCGCATGCCGGACAGAATTTCACGCCGATGCTGACCTTAGCCCCGCACG
>JAEEGF012001532.1_pt1 | contig 12193 bp, 8 predicted proteins | sample 9134171 | NCBI WGS metagenome assembly JAEEGF01 (sample SAMN16246542, study PRJNA631951) | gut metagenome | biome: gut microbiome; feature: rumen; material: AP-attached | host: Bos | place: Iran: Karaj | collected 2018-10 | reverse complement strand
ATGCGGAAATTGTATGTCAAAGGTTTCTTGAACATCTTCCACATCATCAAACAATGTTTGTTGATTGCCTAAAGTTTCACGGCGATATTCAACAGCATATTTTATCAATTTTTCTAAAAATGTTGTCTTATCCGTTTCTACAAAAAATTGTGCACGGTGCGTATTGCTAAAACTGTCAAAAGCACCTGCTTTCACCAAAGATTCCAACATCTTTTTATTGCAACTTTGTGGATTGATGCGTTGGAAGAAGTCTAAAATTGAAGTATATGGACCATGGTTTTGTCTTTCTTTGATGATATCTTCCACAGCACTTGCCCCTACACCTTTTATAGCTGCCAAGCCAAAACGAATTTCTCCTTTTTTGTTAACAGAAAATTGAATACTGGATTCGTTAATATCCGGTCCCAATACCTTAATTTTATTTTTCTTACAGTCTGCCAACAATTTTTTCAACTCATCCATTTTATTTAATTGAGTTGTCAAGTTTGCAGCCATAAATTCCACCGGATAGTGGGCTTTTAGATATGCTGTTTGATACGAAACCCACGAATAACATGTAGCATGTGATTTATTGAAGGCATAGGATGCAAATTTTTCCCAGTCAGCCCAAATTTTTTCCAAAATTTTCTGGTCATGACCATTCTGCATTCCTTGTTCCATAAACTTGTCCTTCAATTTCATCATCTTGTCTATCTGTTTCTTTCCCATCGCCTTACGCAATGTATCAGATTCACCTCTGGTAAAATTAGCCAACAGACGTGACAACAACATCACTTGTTCTTGATAGACCGTAATTCCATAGGTATCGCTCAAATATTTCTCCATGATGTCTATATCGTATTTGATAGGCTCTCTACCTTGTTTACGAGCTATAAACTGCGGGATATAGTCCATGGGGCCCGGACGATACAAAGCATTCATGGCTATCAAGTCTTCAAAACGACTCGGCACTAATTCTTTTAAATATTTTTGCATGCCGGCAGATTCAAACTGAAATACTGCCACCGTATTGCCCGTGCTATACAAATCGTAAGTGGCTTTATCATCTAGTGGAATGGCATTTATATCTAAATCAATGTTTTTGGTTTCTTTGATTAATCTCAATGTTTCTTTTATAATTGACAAAGTTGTCAAGCCTAAAAAATCCATTTTTATCAAACCGACCGATTCCACGACTGAACCTTCGTATTCTGTTACAGTAATTCTATGATTGGTTTTCTTGTCTTCTACAACCGTTGCCAAAGGTGCATGCAATGCCAAATTTTCAGATCCTATAATTACACCACAGGCATGGACACCAATTTGACGAATGGTACCTTCCAAAATAGATGCATACTTCAATACTGATTGTGCGTCAATATTATCGCCTTCCATTATATTTTTAAATTCAGGTACAAATTTTAAACAGTTGACCATATTGACTTTAGGTGTTTTCTTTGTTTTGGCATCTTCCGGGAATTTATCCGGCACTAAATTTTTCAATGCCAATGCACTTTGCAATGGATAGTCTTGTACGCGAGCCACATCTTTTATACTTGATTTGGTAGCCATAGTGCCAAAAGTAATAATATGTGCCACACGATCAGCCCCATACTTATTGGTTACCCAATCCAACACTTTTACCCTGCCATCATCATCAAAATCGATATCTATATCAGGCAAGGATATACGGTCAGGATTAAGAAAACGCTCAAATAGTAAATCGTATTTTGTGGGGTCTATATCAGTAATTTTCAAACAATATGCCACCAACGAGCCTGCTGCCGAGCCACGACCTGGTCCTACCGAAACGCCTAAATTTCGGGCTGCTTGAATAAAATCCTGTACGATTAAAAAATAGCCCGGAAAACCCATATTGTGAATTACATCTAATTCAAAATCAATTTGTTTTAGTTTATCTTCGGGTATCACTTCCCCATACCTTTGATGAGCACCCTGCAAGGTTAAATATCGCAGATAGTCGGCTTCTAACTTTACACGATATGCTTTGTCGAAACCTCCGATTCTATCTATCGTACCTTTGTTGGCTTCGGTAGCTTCGAATTCTGCCAACAAATCTTCGTGCGAATATTTTTCCCGATAGGCTTGTTCTGTACCAAATTCTTCAGGAATGTCAAAGGCAGGCATCATAGCACCTCTATTCAAACTATAATTTTCCACCTTTTCGGCAATTTTCATCGTATTGGTCAATGCTTGCGGATAATCCGGAAAAATCGCAGCCATCTCGTCCGGAGTTTTTAACCATTCTTGTTTGGTATAATGCAGTCTATCTGTATCTTTTAATGTTTTTTGTGTACTTAGACATATCAATCTATCGTGTGCTTCAGCATCTTCCTCGTTGACAAAATGCACATCGTTGGTAGCTATCAATTCTATTCCCAATTCTGCAGCTATTTGCACCAATATCTCGTTTTGGACTGATTGTCGCTCAAAAACGGTGGTGTCGCCACCAGGCTTATCAGTTTTGTGTCGTTGCAGTTCTATATAATAGTCATCTCCGAAAATGGTTTTATACCAGCGTGCCGCTTCTCTTGCTCCGTTGATATCTCCATTTTCTATTTTTTTATTCAATTCACCTGCCAAACAAGCAGATGCAACAATCAAACCTTCGCTGTATTCTTCCAACAATTCCCTGTCAATTCTAGGACGATTGTAATAGCCTTCTGTCCATGATTTGGAAATAATTTGACATAGATTTTTATATCCTGTTTGATTTTTTGCCAACAATATTAAATGATAACCGCTTTGATTCTCTTTATATTGTATCACTTTTCTACTGCCTGTGGGATTGGAGGGTGTTTGACGAGCCACATAGGCTTCACAACCAAAAATGGGTTTAAAAAATGTCTTTTTCAAAGCCTCAATTTCCGTTGTAATAGCCTCTTTTTGGTCTTCAGGTGCCTCTGCCAATACCTTTTCTTTCTCTTTTATCTTAGTTTTTATAGAAGAATTATATTTTTCCGCACTATCAAAAAAATCTTTTATTCCAAACATGTTTCCATGATCCGTCAAGGCCATGGAATACATGCCGTTTGCAGTGGCTTTTTCTATCAAATCTTCAATTTTTGACATTCCATCCAATATGGAATAGTGAGAGTGCACGTGTAAGTGTGTAAATGCTGTCATTTGTTGCCTTATATGTTTGTCGTTTTTTTCTACTAAATCTTTATAGGGAAAATTTCCTTTCCCTTTCAATTGTGCAAAATTATATTTTTTTACCGCTCTTTATTTTTTTTTTATAAAAAGATATTAACAAAATACAACACTTTTATTTACAAATAATTGTAAATAATTTTGGGAATATTTTAGTCGCTTTCAAAACAATAAAAATTAACTTTTTTAAAATCCCTTGTTATTATCATATTTCTCAATAAAAAATTATATCTTTGCAGTTTATTTTAATATTATTTATAGATAGCAATGGCAAATTTTTTACAGAAAATTTTTGGAACCAAATCAGATAGAGACTTAAAAGAATTAAAACCTATCCTCAATAAGATATTGTCGGTATATCCTGAAATTCAAAAACTCAGCAACGACGAATTGCGTGCTAAGACTTTGGAATTCAAGCAAAAAATAAAAGATGCTACGCAAGAAGACGAACAACAAATTTTGGCTATCAAAAAAGAGATAGACGAAAATTATGATATGCCGGTAAAAGAAAAAGAAAATCTTTATAAACAAATTGATACACTGAACGATAATATTTATCAAACTTCAGAAGATATTCTTAATGAAATTCTTCCGGAAGCTTTTGCAGTGATGAAAGAGACTGCCAGACGTTTCAAAGAAAACAAAACCATCAGCGTTACCGCCACCGATTTTGACCGCGACTTGGCAGCTCGCTACGATTGTATCAATATTGAAGGTGACCAAGCTGTTTTTCAAAACACTTGGATGGCAGGTGGCAACCCTATCACTTGGGATATGTGTCACTACGATGTTCAGTTGATAGGCGGCACTGTTCTTCATCAAGGAAAAATCGCCGAGATGGCTACCGGTGAAGGAAAAACATTGGTAGCAACCTTGCCCGTATATTTAAATGCCCTTACAGGAAAAGGTGTTCACATGGTAACTGTCAACGACTATTTGGCAAAACGTGACTCCGAATGGATGGGTATGCTCTATCAATTTCATAATTTGAGTGTAGATTGTATCGACAAGCACGAACCTAATTCAGAAGGTCGTAAAAAAGCCTATTTGGCCGACATTACTTTCGGTACCAACAATGAATTCGGTTTTGACTATTTGAGAGACAATATGGCCAAAAACGAAACCGAATTGGTACAACGCCAACACAACTATGCCATTGTGGATGAGGTCGATTCTATTTTGATAGATGATGCCCGTACTCCTTTGATTATTTCAGGTCCTACTCCAAAAGGTGACAATCAGGATTTTGACAAATACAAACCGATTGTAGAAAAATTATACAATGCCCAACGTTTATTAGTCAACGATACGTTGGCAGAAGCTAAAAAACTTATCAAAGAAGGCAACGAAGAAGAAGGAGGAAAACTGCTTTTGCGTGCTCACAGAGGTATGCCAAAGAACAACGCCCTTATCAAATTTTTGAGCGAGCCGGGTATGAAACAATTGCTGCACAAAACAGAAAGTTTCTACATGGCAGAGCAAAATAAAAACATGTATATCATTGATGATGAATTGTATTTTGTAATAGAAGAACAATTAAACTCAGTAGATATTAAAGATAAGGGTATTGACTTGGTCAGCAACAATGCCGAAGAAGCCAAATTTTTCATTCTGCCGGATGTCGGTGCAGAAATCGCCGAATTGGAAAAAGAAAATTTGTCTCCTGAAGAAAAGGCGGAAAGAAAAAATGAGATATATCATAATTTTTCCATTGCTTCGGATCGTATCCACACCATCAATCAATTGTTGCGTGCCTACACCATGTTTGAAAAAGATGTTGAATACATCATCAGCGAAGACGGAAAGATAAAAATTGTGGACGAACAAACCGGTCGTATTATGGAAGGAAGACGCTATAGCGATGGTTTGCATCAAGCTATTGAAGCCAAAGAAAATGTAAAGGTGGAAGCCGCCACACAAACCTATGCCACTATCACACTGCAGAATTATTTCCGTATGTACAAAAAGTTGGCAGGTATGACCGGTACCGCTGAAACAGAAGCCGGTGAATTTTGGAATATCTACAAATTAGATGTTGTTACCATTCCTACCAACAAACCTGTTATACGTGAAGACAGAGAAGATTTGGTTTATAGAACCAAGAGAGAAAAATATGGTGCTGTCATCAATGAAATTATGCGTCTGCACGAAGAAGGTCGCCCTGTATTGGTGGGTACAACCTCGGTAGAGACATCTGAATTGCTCAGCCGTATTTTGTCGTCCAGAAAAATCAAGCACAATGTTTTGAATGCAAAATTGCACAAAAAAGAAGCCGACATTGTAGCCGAAGCCGGTCATGCAGGCACTGTCACCATTGCCACCAATATGGCCGGTCGTGGTACCGATATCAAACTGACACCTGAAGTAAAGGAGAAAGGCGGTTTGGCAATTATCGGCACCGAGCGACACGATTCTCGTCGTGTAGACCGTCAGTTGCGTGGTCGTTCCGGACGTCAAGGTGACCCCGGCAGTTCTCAATTCTTTGTTTCATTGGAAGACGATCTAATGCGATTGTTCGGCTCTGAAAAAATCGCCAAAGTAATGGACAGATTAGGCTTCCAAGACGGAGAAGTGATTCAACATAGTATGATTACCAGCTCTATTGAACGAGCTCAAAGAAAGGTAGAAGAAAACAACTTCGGCATCAGAAAACGTTTGTTGGAATATGATGACGTTATGAACAAACAACGTGAAAGCATATACAACAAAAGACGCAATGCCCTCAATGGTGACAAGCTATCCATAGATATTGCGGAAATGTTTGAAAACACCTGCTACGACATTATCGAAACAGCACAAAACAATCGTAGTTTTGAGAACTGCGAAGCCGCTATTCACTCTGTTTTCGGCATAGATTGTCCTTTTGATGAAAAAGATTTCTTCTCGGAAAGAACCGAAAATTTGGCAGAGAAACTCAACATGGTTGCTCATGACAATTACAAAAAACGTATTTTCGCCATGTGTGAAAAAGCCCTTCCAATTATCAATATGGTATATGAAAATGAAGGACAACGTTTTGAAAATATTGCCATTCCTATCACTGACGGCAAAAAAACTTTGCAAATTATTGCCAACTTGAAACGCTGTGTTGACAATGGGGCCAGAGAAATTGCCCTCACTATAGAAAAGAACCTTACTTTGGCAGTTATTGACAATGCATGGAAAGAACATTTGAGAGCCATGGACGATTTGAAACAATCGGTTCAAAATGCTTCTTACGAACAAAAAGACCCTCTTTTGATTTACAAATTTGAATCATTCGATTTGTTCGCTCAAATGATTAATGACATTTACAGAGAGATTGTGGAATTTTTGAACAACGGAAAAATTCCTATTAAAGAACCTAACAATGTTCGCCAAGCCAATTTGCCAAGTTCTTCCAACAAAAATTTGAAGACAGGACGTGAAGAAGTTTCCGCTCAAAAGACTTCCACCCCACAGGTTACACAACCTATCAAAGTGGAAAAGAAAATCGGCAGAAACGATCCTTGTCCATGCGGAAGCGGCAAAAAATACAAAAACTGCCACGGAAGATTAAACAACAATGCACAATAATCGATGAGCAAAAAAATCATCATGACGGTTACTAACGATCTCGTTAGCGACCAACGCGTGAAGAAAGTTGCCAACTCTTTATACCAAATGGGATTTGATATCCTTTTAATAGGCAGACAAATGAGAAAGTCTCCGCCTATGGATATTCGCCCATATACCGTCAAACGATTCAAACTGCTATTTGAAAAAGGAAAACCTTTTTATGCAGAATACAATATCCGCTTGTTTTTTTATTTGCTATTCCATCGCTTTGACATTGCACATGCCAACGATTTGGACACCCTGCTGCCATGCACACTTGTTTGCCAATTAAAAAACAAAAAACTTATTTACGACAGCCATGAATACTTTACTGAGGTGGCAGAATTGGTCAACCGGCCGAACATTCAAAAAATATGGAAAAAAATAGAAAGATATTGTTTTCCAAAAACATTGCATACTTTCACAGTCTGCCAACCTATTGCCGACCTCTATCAAAATGAATATCACAAACAGGTATTGGTAATGCGAAATATTCCTCCTCAAAGAATATATAGCATCAAAAAAAGCCGGAAAGACCTCCAACTGCCTGAAGACAAAGCTATTTTGATAGTACAAGGTTCCGGTATCAACATCCAACGAGGTGTGGAAGAATTGGTGGAAGCCATGCAATATGTTCAAAATGCAATACTCCTCATCATCGGCAATGGAGATGTGGTGCCGCAATTGAAACAAATGAGCCGACTGCAACATACTGAAGACAGAATTCTGTTCTTTGACAGAATGAATTACGAAGATTTATTCAATTACACAGTATTTGCAGACATCGGTTTTTCTTTAGATAAAAATATCAGTATCAATCATTTGTATGCTCTTCCGAATAAACTTTTTGATTTTATCAGAGCAAGAGTTCCTATTGTGGCAAGCCCCATGCAGGAGGTGGCAAAAATTATCCGGGAATATCAAATCGGCTGTGTTTTGAAAGAAGTGTCTGTTGAAGAAATTGCCAATACTGTCAACCATCTTCTCTCTCATCGTGAAGAATTAGCCATTATGAAATCCAATTTAGAAAAAGCCTCTAATGACTTGTGTTGGGAAAACGAAGAAAAAATCTTGCAATCAGTATATCAACAACTGAAATAATCAATATTTTTTATTTTTATAATTATTTGATTATAATGATTTTTTGTGATATAGTTTAAACAAAAACTTTAAAAGTTTTGAATTAAATTTTTCAGCATAGCAATAGTGAATTTCTTGGGTGCCGAACTTACTATATGAATCTGCCACATTATCTTCCATTCCACCTTCAAAGTCAAAACTTTGTGTTTTATTTTGCAAGTATTTTATCATCTCATACACCATCATGGTAGATGCTCCCGAAGAACGTTGCTGCGGATTGATACAATAGAGCAAATAATAGGCACTAAGTTTATCCCATACAACAAATGTTGCAGCATGAACAATTCCCTTTTCGTCCATAATAGCTAAAATTTTCCCCTGTTGCCGTTTGATGGACGTATTGCATATAGTCATCAATAAATTATTGGAATACAAATCCTTTTCTCCCTTTTGTTCATATTGCTGGGCATGAAAACGACAAAACTCCGACACCCCTATTTCTTTCACTTTCAACGTTTTTTCCGCCTTTTGAATATGACGCCTTTTGGAAAGATGAAATTGATTGAAAACACTTTCCGGATCGGAAATATCTTTTATAACAAAAGTTCTCCGCTGACGACAATCAAACGATTGTTTTTCAAGCATTTCTTTCAATCCTACCAATTCCGGCACAAGGGATATTTGCATATAGTCAAACTGTAATCTCTCCAATTTCAACAACAATTCTTGTGCAATAGCAGGCTTCTCCTGCTCGGATACACTTTTTGCGAACCACCAACCGGAATATGGCGTCAATTCCGGCAACAATATCATTTGAAAGCCGAATTTTCTCACATAATGAAATACCAAAGATGCCAATATCAGTCCGTCTTTTTCATGCAACAATACATTCCATTGTTTGCCTTGACTGCATGCGACATCCAACCACCATGCCTGCAAGAACAAAGGAACATCTTCCTGACTACACCATTGCCGATATTTTTCTTTGTAAGACATGTTAATTCATAATGATGGCTAAAAATTCCGCATCTGCATTGGTCTTGTTTTCAACACTATGAGTATCTCCTTGAGAGGTCCACATAGCTTCACCTTGTTGGAGGACAAATGTTTTATCATTATCTGTCACCACTATCTCACCTTTGAGCACATAGTACACTTCTGCATCTTTATCATGAGCATGCCGACCGATAGATGCTCCGGCGGGAATAATCATTTTTGAAAATTTACGGGCTTTCCCGAGCATTTCTTCCGGCAAGAAAATGTCAATATTTTGCAATTTTCCTTCTCCTCCGGCAATATTTTCCTTTATCGTCAATAACAAATCTTTCTCTTTCTTTATCATCACTTAAAAATTATTCCTAAAACCCCTACTGACACAGCTATCAGTAGTTTTATCAATTTCAAACCTACAAACGACTTAGGCCGTTCCGCCAGCAATGGCAATCCGCCATGGCCTTCTTGCAGGATTGAGTTGGCTATCAAAGTAGTAAACGGAACTATACCGTCAGCAAAAAGGAACAAAACAACCAGATGCGGTCCCGATTCCGGTATCAATCCTATCAAAATGGCTATCAACAAAAACAGATAATCACCATAATTTTTATCGACTATTGCTTCTAAATCAACAAATTGCTTAACTATCGCCAGCAACAACAATATGACAAACACCCATGAGAAAATCTTTATCAAATGTTTCTTTATAACGTGATTGACAATATGTTCTTGAAAAAAATGATGCCCCGATGTTAGCAATAAAAGCAAGGTTAAACCGACAACCACCAAAAACATGATACTTTCACCGGAGAGTCCGTTTGTCGGCTCAACAGGATGCGACAAAGAAAACATTTCTACTATCGAATCGTCTTCTCCGAACCAGTCGAAGCAAATGCCACAACCGAACAATATCACCAATACAATAGTGAGAATACGATAGAAAACATATCTTTTTTCGTGTGTAGAAGCGTGTTCTACTTCCGTATGACAATCATCATGAATTTGAAAATGCAGATTTTCAGGATTTTCGGCTATAGGATTTTTTTTCTTCAGCATATCCACCAAAAAACCTGCCACTATGGCTATCACAAAAAGGATAGCCGACATGATTAAAGCCTGTTTGGGCATAATAGAAAACATAAAAAACGCCTCGTCGCCAAAAGTGGCAATACATGCCGTCAACAAAGCCCCAAATGTCAGCAAGCCATGCGTATAGAGCGAAACAACTGCAAATATTCCCACACAACCCGGCAATAGTCCCAAGGCAGCCGCTAAAATTATTTGCAATCCATGCTTTTGTTTCACCAAAGCCAAGCCCACTCCGCTGGTCTTAACATTGATAAATTCTATCAACATCATTAACATGATTACCAATGATGTAACTAATGTTGCTTCAAGTATTAGTTGAAATATTTCCTGTATTATTTGCGTTGCCATTTTTACTTGAAAGTTGATTCAAATTCCACGCGATGAACAATCGACCTTGCCAAAGTGATTTCGTCGGTATTCTCCAATTCATTGCCGACAGAAACCCCTCTTGCTATGGCAGTTACTTTTATCTGAGGAAACCGTGTTTTGATATGCTTGCTTATATAATACGCTGTTGTATCGCCTTCGGTAGTAGCCGGCAATGCCATAAAAATTTCCACAACTGACTCTTTTTCTAATCTTTGCAGCAAGGAATCGATATTCAAATCTGCCACCCCGATGCCTTCTATCGGAGAAATTACGCCGTTCAAAACGTGATAAACCCCTTTATAAACATTGGTATTTTCTATTGCCAGCACATCACGAATATCTTGCACCACACATATCATAGATTTGTCTCGGGACGGATTGGAGCAGATTTCACACTCTTCGCCATCAGATATATTATGACAAATATGACAAAAAGAAATATTGTTTCTCAACATGTCAATCGATTCGGTGAAAATTTTCACCTCTTCTTTTGGCTGTTTTAACAAAAACAATGTCAATCTAACGGCAGTTCTATGCCCTATTCCGGGTAACTTACCTATTTGATTGATAGCATTTTCCAATATCTTTGACGAATATTTTTGCATAATTGCAAAGGTAACATTTTATTTTGAAATTTGATGTCAATAAATTATCCAGCCGACCAAACCGGAAGCAAGGATAATTAGAATCGGGTGTATTTTCTTGATAAAACACGCCACAATTGCAATAGCGAATATGATAAAACTTTTATAGTCGATAAAGTTTTCATGGTTGCACAACAACAAAGCCGCAGCAGCAATAAGACCGATGGTGGCAGGACGAAGGCTGCTGAAGGCATAAGACATATATTTGTTTCCTTGTAATTTAGAAAAGCCGACACACAAAACAAGCATAATAATAAAAGTCGGCAGTACCATAGAAAAGGTGGCTATCAACGACCCTATCCATGAATGGGTGGCGGCATAACCGACATAGGTGGCAGCATTGATGCCTATTGGACCCGGTGTACATTGAGAAATGGCGATAATATCGGTGAATTCCTGCGTAGTGATCCCCCATTCCGGATGTACGTCTATAATATCGTGTTGTATCAGCGATATAACAGCATATCCGCCGCCGAAAGCAAACAATCCTATTTTGAAAAAAGTGAAAAATAAGGCTATATAGGTATTCATCAGTTAACTTTTTTTATAAAACCATAATAGACAATTCCCCATATAGCAGCTGCTATAATAATATAAACGGGCGAAACGGAGCAAAGCCAAATCAACAATGTGCTGGCAATTAATATGATGATAAAAGAGAGATTAACTTTTTGATTCATTGCCAATTTGACAACAGAGGCAGCTATAAGGGCCACCACCGCCGGACGAATTCCCTTGAAGATACGAATAATGTGTTCGTTTTCGTTAAATTGTGAAAAGAAATAAGCCACACAAAGAATCATTATAAAAGAAGGCAATATGCAACCCAATGCTGCAAATATCGCCCCCGTGATGCCTTTGATTCTATATCCGACAAAAACTGAAGTGTTTACTGCAATAACTCCCGGTGCCGACTGTACCAATGCCAACATATCTACAAAATCGTTTTCCGTTAGCCAATGTTTATTGTCAACAACTTCTTTCTGCATCAATGGCAACATGGCATAGCCCCCGCCTATGGTGAAGCACCCGATACGAAAAAAACTACTGAATAATTGCCATAAAACCATATTGTTAAAAACGTGTTTTGTCTTGTTTTATTATATATTTGTTGGGACTATTGCATAATTTAAAGCATATCACCCACTTAAATATAATTATATTGTGTGTTGGTGGTGAGATTGTGCTCATACTCCCTGCCACAATATATTTTCTGTGTTGTGGTGATATTGCTGGTTTGTTCTGTGGTCATGATATATTTATTGCTTTTCAATTGCTGAAACATAAGC
>JAEEGF011833136.1_pt1 | contig 12194 bp, 3 predicted proteins | sample 9134171 | NCBI WGS metagenome assembly JAEEGF01 (sample SAMN16246542, study PRJNA631951) | gut metagenome | biome: gut microbiome; feature: rumen; material: AP-attached | host: Bos | place: Iran: Karaj | collected 2018-10 | reverse complement strand
TCCGCTATGTTTTAGTAATGTTAGAAGAGTTGGAAGGGTTGGAAGGGTTGGAAGGGTTAGAAGAGTTAGAAGAGTTGGAAGTGTTACGCTTCGCTGTGGGACACTTAGTTGTGGGACGTTTCACTGTGGTAATTGTTTGTAATAGTTGGAAGGGTTAGAAGAGTTGGAAGTGTTAGAAGTGTTGTACCTCAGGCAGCGGCAGCTGCTGTCCCACATGTTGCGTAAGCAACTGTCCCACTATTTCCACAAGAGCCGCAGGCTCTGTTGCTCTGTTGCTCTCTGCTCTAAGAAACTTCGGTTTCGACAGCTCTAAACTCTAAAAAAGTGGTCTTGCTCTTAATCGGCAAATGAAGTAATATGTAAAGAAATATTCCTTTTTAATTTGAGGGTTTCTATGTCAAAAAAAGGTCTCTTGCTTACGACCTTGCTTGCTGGCGGTCTTTTATTTATTACCGGAGTGTCTTATGCTTCAAAGACAACTGATCTTATGTCTGACGCTTTAAAACAGCGTTCAAAAGGTAATATTACAGGAGCTATAAAAGGTTTTAAACAAGCTGTTGATTCCGCACCGACTTTATTGCAAAGAAATCTGGCTCTATTCATGCTGGGTGACTGTCAGATGGAAATCAGCAATTATTCTGAAGCAGTTACAACATTTTCTGAACTTTCTAAAAAAGCTACTACTCCAGACGAAAGAGCTGAAGCTCTTTATAAGCTTATGGAAGCTAATTCCAATCTTGGCAATTCAGATAAAGTAAATGAAGCTTATTCTGAATTAAAAAGAAAATACCCCAAAAGCGCTTATCGAGAAATCGGCGATGCCTATATGAAGGCTGAAAATATTATGGAATCAGAATATACTGGTCCTATTGATATTGAAGAACCTAAAACTGCCATAGAAAAACCAGTTAAAGAAAATAAAACTCAAGCCAAAACAGCTAGTAAAGCAGAACCTAAACCAGTTAAGCCTGCTGAAAAAAAAGCTAAGGCTGAAACAAAACCAACTCAGACAGCATCTAAGCCCGCATCTTCCAAACCTGTTCAGGCAAAGAATACTAGTGGGAAGAAGCTTGATAACAGAACGACTGCTATTCTCGAAGAAATTTTGCATGTAGAACCAGTTTCTGACTCTGAAAGAGATGATTTGGTTAGTAAAATTCTTTCCTATCAGGATAAACTTAAAGACGGTGAAAAAGGGCCTGGCAAGGATAAAGTTTTGTTTAATCTTGCTGAAGCAACATTTAAATTTGGAGAATTACTTGAAGCCTGTAAGACATATGATAAGATTTTAAGCCTGTATCCTGCTTCTCCTTTAGTTGAAGAAGCTTATTATCAATCTATCAGATTGAGAGCTATACTCGGTGTTCATCAAGCTGTTGTTGAATGGTCAAGAGCCTTCAACATCACTTTTCCAGAATCTAAATTTAAGCAGAAAATAGCTGCTTTGGTCAGCTATTCTCAAGCAGGCGGTAAAGTTCAGCTAGCAAAGAATTCTTCTGCATCTTCCGGCAGTTCAGCAAAATCAAACAAGAAGACATCAGGGAAATCTAATGCTTCATCTGGTGGAACAGGTGCAGCAAACGCAGATTTGAAAGCATCTTCAATGTATCAGAATGCCGTAAAAAAGATGAATGACGGCAAGTATTCAGCAGCTTTGGAAGACTTGAAAGTCCTTGAATCTAAGTTTTCTGATTCTTCTCAGCTCTGGTGGGATACAACTCTGGTTTATGTTCAATTAGAAGAGTTTAAGCAGGCTGACAAGAGCATAAAAAAAATGCTGCTTTTAGACCCAGAAAACTCAGACGCAAAGTCTTTACTTGGCTATATCCAATACAGGCTCGAAAATTATGATGAAGCAGCCAGTGCCTATGAGCAGGCAGGAGAAAGCGAAGGAGAAGGCGTATCATTCTTTGATACAAAAACAGCTTCAGAACGTATGAAAAAATCTGCATCTCGTTAGAATTCGATTTTCTTTCCAAAAGTAACAATAAAAATACTTTAAAAGGAGAAAAGTATGTTAGAAAAAACTGAATCCTTGATTAAATCTGCTGAATCGAAAAAAGCAGCCCAAGAATGGGGGCTCGCCAGAGTAGATTATTTAGAAGCTTATGACTTATTGAAAAAAGCTGATAAATCTGATGCAAAAATCCAAAAGTATTTAAATGACGTAGAAAAAGAATTAGCTACAGTCAATAACGAACTTGCAAAACTCCAGTATCAAAAAGGAAAAGCAGCTGTCGAAAATGGCCTTTGGAAGATTGCTATAGACAGTTTAGAAGAAGCAACCCGCCTGGCCGATATTGAAGACGTTGCTTTCCTTGAAGAAATAAAAGTCTGGCTTGATAAAGCAAGAGTAAGCGAAAGAGATGCTGAAATAAGAGCAAATGCAGATCCATTCATTTCCAGAGGCGATGATTTTAAGCGCAACGGAAACTATGGTGAAGCTGTTCTTGAATATCAGGCTGCTGCTAAAGTAGTAGAAAATATGCCTGAAAATCACCCTTATTATATTTATGTAAACAATCAGCTTTTGGAATGTAGAAGATGTATTGCCAGACCTTATTTGAAGAAAGCCTATAGAGCTGTTCATGCAAAACATTTTATAAAAGCCTCTTCTCTGCTTAAACGAGCTTTGTTTATTGTTGACAGTAAAGACAATATTTATCATGATTTTATATCTAAAATGCTGGAAAAAGCCGAAGCAAATCTTTCAGAAAAGGAATTAAGCGATTCTGAAGATAATGAATCTCAGGAACTTTGGGAAAAAACAATTAAAGACTATGAAGAAGCCTTGAATCTATATTCTTCTTATACTGTTACAGATCCTTTTGCTCCTGCATATACCGGTGTTAATATTTATGAAGATAAATTTGCAGAATCAAGAAGACGCCTCGGCAGACTCTATAAAATGCGTGCTGACCGCCTAAGAAACAATGGGAAAGTAGAAAAGGCTATTCATAATTACAAAGAAGCCATAAAACTTCTTCCGAAAACAGATAAGCTTTTCTTTGAAGCTTTCAGCGAAATGAAAAAACTAAGGATTCAGGTTACAATTCCTGAAAATAAATAAGAATGAGCTCGAATAATACAGAAGATTTATTTAATTCCGATGAGTTGATTAAACTAGCAAAGAAACCCGCTATACTTGTGCCTTTATGGGAATTTTTCCTAGCGGTTATAATAGCTATTGTTTTTTCTTTGTTATATTTTTACGGTTTCTTCAATACAGTAGAAAATGCTTCTATAGACTATCGTTTTAAGCAGCGAGGCAAGCTTGCAAGCAGCAAAGACATTGTTTTAATAAGCATTACAGATGAATGTATAGAAAAACTAGGAACCTGGCCCTGGCCAAGAGCAACTCACGGAAAACTTCTGGATATTCTTAAAAAAGCTGGTGCTAAATTGGCAGCTTTCGATATTATGTTCACCGAAGAATCTTTGGCTGGACATGAAGATGATGTTCAATTTGCAAAAGCTATAGCTAATTTTGGTAAAGTCGTTCTTCCACAGGTTATCACAAAGAAAACAATCTTAGACCCTGAAACTTTTGAAGAAAAAAGTATTATTTCCCCAGACAGGCCCTGTAAGACATTGCTAGAAGCAAAACCTTATGAAGGTTTTATAGACTTAGAATACAAACAGCTTAACCCTGACGGCGTAATCAGAAAACTTTTGTTAACTAAACCTGCTGGAGATTATTACAGTTATATATTTGGATTATCTGCTGCTGGTGCTTATTTGGGAGTTAATCCCGAAGAACTTAGCAATGGTATGAAAATAGCCGACAGAGTGCTTCCATACTACAATTGCTATGAACCAGAAGCTGGTCATATGATTAAATCATATCTGATAAACTACTCTGGTGCATATTCTGATTTTGACGAAATCAGCTACTCAGATGTTATAAACGAAAAATTCCCCAAGAATTATTTCAGCAACAGACTTGTTTTAATAGGAACAAAAGCAAGCGGCATTTCTGAAGACGTTAAGTTCTGTCCTTATGGAGCCTTATCCGGAGTAGAAATCCACGCTAATCTTCTTCATAATATTCTCAATAGACGATTTTTACAGCGTTCTTCCGTAACAAACACTATTCTGCTTATTTTTGTGTTTGCTTTGGGTTGTGCTTATCTCCTTTGGAAAAACAGAGATTTTACAGGCAATTTTATCTGTCTGTGTTCTGCTTTAGCCTGGGCTGCTCTTGCGTTAATTCTCTTTAATATCGATGTTATATTGGAAATTACTCCGATTGTTTTTATGGTGCCGATTCAATGGGCATTAACAAGGCTGATCCAACAGTTTGTCAGTTTAACAGAAAAGAATTATGAATTAGCTAAACGCGTCAGAGAATTAGCAATTATCAATGAAGTCACCAAAACAGTCAGCTTTATGGGCGATTTGGGAAAAACTCTTGATGCTATTTTAAGCCGCGGCGTTCAAGCTTTATATGCTGAACGAGGTTCTTTATTCATGTTAGATAACAGATATGAAGAACTCTTTGAAGAAGCTGTAGTTTATGGTATTGAAGGCAAAGCAGTATTCAGCGAAGAATTGATTGAATCCTTTAAGAGCGGCAAAGGTATTGCCGGTGAAGTCTTTAATAGCGGTAAAGCAAAGCTTATTACAAACATTAGAAAAGAAAAATCCTTCAAAGAAAAAGAAGGCCAGGTAAATACCATTAAATCAATGATATGTGTTCCTTTAATGATTAGAGAAACCACAGTAGGGGTTATGAATATTGTTAACAAGCAATCAGGTCGCTTTAACAATGACGATTTGCAGATTGCATTAACAATGGCTAATCAGGCTGCTGTAGTTATTGAAAAGGCAAGACTTTATAACCTTGCTACAGTAGACGGTTTAACTGGTCTTGTAGTTAGAAGACACTTCCAATCTAAGATGGAAGAAGAATTCAGACGAGCAAGGCGCTACAATAAACCCTTGTCTTATCTGATGACAGATATCGACCATTTCAAGAAATTCAACGATACTTATGGACACCAGACAGGTGACGCTGTTTTAAGAGAAGTTGCCAAAATCGTTCGCAAATCCGTTCGTGATACAGATATTGCCGCTCGTTACGGCGGTGAAGAATTCTGTGTTATTTTGCCTGAAACAGAACCAGAAGGAGCAGTTCAGTTTGCAGAACGCTTAAGACAGAGTGTTGAAGCTGCAACTTTCATTGGAGCTCAAGGTGAAGAATTAAAAGTTACAATCAGTATAGGTGTGTCTTCAATTCCTTATACTAACCCAGAAACTGCTGATGATATGATAAAACTGGCTGATGATTCTCTGTATGTATGTAAGAAAAACGGCAGAAACCGCGTTGAATTGGCTCAACCAGGTGTTGTCATAGATACTTCGGTTCCGATACCAAGAACCTGAGAGAAAAAAGTGAAACGCTGCGCTGTGGGACGTTTCGTTGTGATACGTTTTACTGTGGTAATTGTCTGCGGACGGTAGACGTGAAACCTTCTATTCTCCGCACAAGGCTCGTTCTCTCAAAGATTATTCGAAGGCAGAAATTTACAGAGACCGCGGAGGAGAATAAGGTTGAGCAAGCGATAGTCCGCTATGTTTTAGTAATGTTGGAAGAGTTGGAAGGGTTAGAAGGGTTAGAAGGGTTTTAAGTGTTACGCTTCGCTTGGCTCTATGCTCTGTCGCTCTGTTGCTCTGCAGCTCTTTGGCTCTTTAGTTCTCACGCCACCTACCACTCACCACCCATCACTTACCACTTTTCACTTTTCCTATTCCCTTGCGGATTTGCACAATAATGTGTTACAATTAATCTAGTATGTAGTAAAATAACGCTTTTAGATGTACCACTATTCGCAACATGCTCAGATTAGGTTCTAAATCTGTTTGTTCTATTCTTTTAGTTATAATAATTCTTTTGGCTGCAACCAATACTGTTTTTGCGTTGCAACAATTAACCAATCCCACTTTTAATGGTAATAATGGTTGGACTACGCATGGAAGAGTAAGTGGCAATACCGCAGCAACAGTAAATTATCATCAATATAATCTGGAAATAACAGCTTCAAGAAGCGGCAATGCCAGAACTTACGATAACTTAGTCCTTCAACAGTTCAGAACACCTGCAAACCCAATCAATGTTAGATTCAGTTGGGGAGCATGGAATGCTACAAGTGCGAACACAACCACCTCTGCGTGGTATACAAAAACAATAACCAATCAGAATTATAGATTAGTATATGGCACTACAAATAATAACGAAAATGGCACCGAATTAAGTTCTAGAAATTCTGATGGAAATAATGAAGCCGGAACATCTACTGTTACAAATTTACCCCAAAATCAAACTTATTATGCCAAAATATATTGTTCAGCAAATATATCTTATAAATCCTACACAATTAGTTTTTCTTCTTTTGAAGTTAATTTTTCACCCTCAGGTCTGGCGGCAACCTTAAACTTATCTTCTAATGGTGTGACTTTAAATTGGAATACGAGTACAAGCAATGCAGTTACATTAAGCAAATACTACATTTACCGAAGCACAACATCTGGCAGTGGTTACACAAAGATAGGAGAAGTTAATGCAGGAACTACAACTTATTTAGATACATCAGTTTTTGGTGGCACCACATACTATTATGTGATTACTGACGTAGACACCAATGGTATTGAATCTCCTTATTCAAAAGAAATAAATATTGTTTACCCCCCTTCACCAAGAAATCTGACTGCTAATATCAATGCTTCAAATAATGTTTTTTTAACATGGGAAGCTCCATCACCAACAAACGCTGGTCACAATGGTTATGCCATATTGCGTGGAACTTCAAGTTCTGGTCCTTTTACAACCATAGGAACAGTTACAGGAAACAGTCTAAGCTATACAGACGCAAGTGTCACCATTTCTAATGGCGATAGTTATTTTTACGTGGTAGTAGACATAAATGCTTCCAGCAATTATATCAGTGGTTATTCTAATGTGGCTAGTATCAATCTGCTTGCACCGCCAACAAGACTTACTGCAACTCAAACTAATGGAGCTATAATTCTCAACTGGACTGCAACTACCTGTCCACCTGCCAAACTCGGAGGATATTATATATATAGAAGCAATAGCCCTAATGGTCCCTTTGCAAAAATAGGAACTGTGGGGAATGTTCTGACTTATACAGACTCAACAGCAGAGGCAGGAATCACATGGTATTATGTTGTTTCCACTTATAATAAAACCAATGGAGAATCCGATTACTCTAACAAAGCAAATAGTTTGATTCCGACGGTTTCTTTAAATGTTAGTATAGATTCTTCTGTAGCACCAGAAATTGTCAGACCAGTAGGTGTTACTGCAGAAATTCCAGTAAACTGGGAAGTAAACCCAATAGGTTCAGGATTAACCATTACTAAATATACAGTCACTATTTATAAAAGTAATGGAACATCTGTCAGAAGCGGTTCTATAACCGACAGTAATGCTACTTCTTATACTTTCAGCAATTTTCCGTTAGAAAACGGGCAAAGTTATTATGCAACGGTTGAGGTTTCCTATAAAATAGGAACAGCCACCAAAAGTAAAGTATTCATCAGCACCAATAGTTTTATAGCTATCACTCCTAAAACAATTAGTGTTATTGATGGCTGGAGCGGTAAAGACATAGAATACTCTTTCTTTGATAACAGAGTTGAAGCTTGCTGGGAACACGATGAAGATTCTGCTGTAGTTAGATATGAAATTGCCGTTGGAACAACTCAATATGGCACAGATTTAGCCGACTGGCAGGATATTGGTTTAACCAAACGTATTTCATTGACAACACCGGGATTAGCAAGCGGCACAAAATATTATACATCTGTAAGAGGTATAACCCAGAAAAAAAGTCAGGCTGTAATGGGTTGTTCTAATGGTTTTATAGCTAGAAAAGACCCAGTAACCAAAGATACAGATGCTTTAAATTTCTTTAATAATGCAAGAGTATTAGAAAACTTAAGCACAGATAATGGAAAATTAACACCATCTGGTGAAATAGCCAACGGAAACTGGAAATATTACAGATCAGTCACTATTACAGAACCAGGTATAATTGACCGCGTCAACGCTCCCTGTCTGGTTAATTTTACGATTCCTGCAGTTCAAAGACCGGCTAATATCAGAGAATTCAGAGTGGTAGACGACCAGGGCAATGTGGTTCCTCGTTATAATCTGACTACTCCGAATAATTCTACTGTTGATCATCCTTATATAGTTTTTCTTGTTAATATGCCTAAAAGTTCAACAAGAACTTATTATATTTATTGGGGTAATAATGGAGTAGAAGAACAAGATCATGGGTTTGTTGATAATACAGATAAAAATTCATTAAAAGCCTGGACTCCATATTATTCTCGTAATGATACGCCAGCAGGTATGGAAGATGTTGCTTATGGCACCAAACAGAATTATGGTAATCTAGACGATGGTGTAAATCGTATAAATTTAACGGAATTAAGTAAATTTTATTTTTATGGTACCAATGAAAAGGCGACTAACTGGTATTTAGCTGTTAACGCTTATTTATCTTCTAATAATGTAACTGGTCAAAACAGTTATCAGAACAGATGGGTAAATTTTATAGGCACAGGCGGTGCTAAATTAGGCAGGTGTATCGTTCCTCTCTGGGTTGACCATATGACAGGCGATGCCTGGTCAGAAAGTGGTGTTTTCCGAACATTTCAAACGAACCCTAATAGACTGATTTTTACTTGGATTACTTACAGATTCGGAGTTACAGACGATGCTTACAAATTCCAGGCTGTGCTCTACGAAACAGGCGATATTGCTTTCAGATATGGTCTGATAAACCCAAGAGCTCTTATATCGAACGGTAGTTACGATAGGGCTGTAAATACTTCTGAACATCACACTGTTGGTATTTCTAATGGTGACGGAACTAGATATTTGTATAACACACCACTTCAAGTTGGTGTAAATCAGAATCCTACAGCTTTCTACCAATGTATGAACGCTTTTGACGATACCACTAGTTTTGGCCCTATAGTTGGTAACGGCACAGAATACAAAGTTGCCAATATTGAATCCATGGTATTCGATACAAGAATCGGCTCTCCAAAATGGACCTGTTTACAATATGATGCTACAGTTACCGGCAATCGCAAAATAGAACTCTCTTATAGAACAGGCAGTACTCCTCTGCCTGATAATTCCTGGACAGCCTGGACTGGCACAAAAGACATTACCGGCAGTGTTACTAACGGAGAAATAGCTATTAGCACAAAGGGCAGATACATTCAATACAAAGCTGATTTCTTCAAAACCGGCAACGATGGAACTGTAGAATTGAAAGAAGTTCGCTTTGTTTATGGCGGTATCAGCATTCAGGATATCTGCTCGGTTATCGATAATGAACCGGTTACCGGGGTTTCTCAAGGACAGACTAATATTCCTGTAACCGTAACAATAAAAAATGAAAGCCCCGAAGCAGTTAATCTTAGTGTAGCCACAATAACCTTTTCTTTAGGTGGTCACTCTGCAACATTGACAGATCCAACTATTCCGTTCAACATAGCTGCAGGAGACTTAGCAACTTTAACTTATTCAATTAATATAGCTGATAATGCGCCCACAGGGGAATGTACAATTGACGCATTAGCCACCGTATCTGCTTTAATATACGACGATGGTGCTCAGAAACCTTTAACATGGAAAGTTAAGAGTAAATCAGGACTGAAAATAGAAAATGTCTATTCTGAATATACAAAGGTTACAAAGGGGTATTCCTACAATCTTTTCATAACTTTGACAAATACCGGTGAAGCTGACTGTATGCTTAATTCTATTTGGCCTACCTATGCCAGTGGCACATACAACTTTACTTTTGCTCCTTCCTACGGCTTGGCAACAGGAACCTACCCTGGCGGAGGTGCAAATACCATTATTCATGGCAATGAAACCAAGACGGCCAAGTTTATCGTTGAAATTTCAAGTGAATCCAATTCAGGAAGTGATACTTTAGGCGCAATTGCTTCTGCAACCAATATTCTCTCAGGTGAAACCATAGAAATACTGACTACAGACAATCCTCATATCTGGACAATTCAGACTCCTGCAGAATTGAATCTATACGATATAATAGCCTCTTCAACATTATACAGAGGCCAGAAAAATAATAGTATCATTCTGATGGCCACAAACGAAGGTGAAGCAGAATTAGAATGGTATCCCGGTTCTTCAACCCAGCATATTAATTTTACACCAGTTACAGGTTCTGCAAAAGGTTACGAAAACAAGAAGATGATAACCGAAGAACCGGTTATAAATATCACCAGTGAAAAATTGGTTCAAGCTAAATATACCGTTGATATAAGACAGGATACAGCAACAGGAACAGACCGCATAACAGCCAAACTGTTTGGGAAAGAAATAAACACTGGTGTTCCTCTTAGTTATGCAGAAACTTTACCTTTTGCAGAATGGACTATTTACTCTGAAAAAGTCAATACATATGCAGACGGTGCTTACAGCGAAGAAAAGGACAGTTTCAACCACCCATCAGGAGGAGAGACATTAACTGTTTTCGCTAAAATTGAAAATCTGGCAACAAATGTTGAATACGTTGTTCACTGGATAGCGCCGGATGGAACAAAATTACTGGAAACAACGCCAACTATTACTACTGGTCAGGGATATTTTGGTTGTTGGTATGATTTTGACAGTAGTTGTCAAAGTGGTATTTATAAAATAACAATTACAGACCCATTGAGCCTTTATACTTGTTGCGAAAACTCTTTTGAAATAGTTGCTCCAGCAGAAATGGATGCAACATTCTCACTGCCTCAATATGTAACAGTCAATCAGCCTATGGTAGCATCCTTTACTTTTATTAACCTTGGCGGCGCTGTTATTGCAAATGCTACCCTTGTTCCAACTGACACTGTTAATATTACAAGAACAGATGGCGGTGATATTGAATTTACCCCTGAAGATACAGAAGCCCTGTTTTCTCCGAGACTTTCAGACGTTCCAGGCTACGGACAGGCTACAACTACTTTTAAATTAAGAGCAACCCACACAGGAACTGTTAGATTAACCGCTTCTGCAACAGGTTTCGACAACAACTCCGGTCTGATAGTGTCAAAATCAAATGTTAAGTCCAATATATGTACTATTCAGAATCCGCCAGATATAAAAATTACAAATATTACCAAAACTTCAAATACTGTTTACAAGAACCAGAAAAACCTCAGAGTCACGGCTACAATACGTAATGATGGTCAGGCAACGGCAGTTGTTACTGCAGCCAGCATAACTTTTAATATTGGAACTTATGAACAGGAATTAATGGGGTTCCCAGACGGATTAGAACTTGAACTGACACAAGGACAGAGCAGAGAAATAACATTTGATGTAGGTGTTGATGTTGATTCTGATTCAGGTTTAGACACACTAACAATCAACGCAGTCTGGTATGACAAGAACTGGCCTGTAGATAAAGTTTCATCCGGTAATACAACATGGACTATTGCCGATTGCGGTATCATTCTTTCTCCAGACCCTGACTTTAACTACGAACAGGCAGACTACATGCAGGGACAGACAATTAATGTCAGAGCCTATGGAGTTGCTCCCAACACGCAATATTACCGAATCAGATTTTACAGAACCCAGATAGCCCAGGCAAATCAGGTTCCAACGGGTTACGTAAATACAGACCAGGGCTATTCCGGCCTACTTGCAGCAAACGACGATGGTTATGTCGAACACATATATAATCTTCCAGCAGATGCAACTATAGGCACATGGAGTGTCACAATAGAATCCTGTGGAACTAATATAGGTACTACAGTAGACACAAGAGGCACAATGCTTGCTCTGCAGTATTTCAGAGTGCAGAATACTCCTCACATGGTAGCAAGCATCATTGCAGATAATGTTTCCATTGAAAACAATGACAAAATTCTTGTAGGTGATACATTCAGGGTGAGAATGACAATAACAAGCACCACCGGAGACAATGTTACAACACCTGCGGTAAATACCGGTGCCATTGACTTTATCGAACCTTATTCTCTCATAAAGAATCCAGGTGCAGCTGGTAATGTTGAACTTGTATCAGGACCAGACCCTGCAACATTCTCCTTAAGAGCCGGTGAAAGCAAGACTTTTGAATATGTCTACAGAGCTCTTGAGGATACAACCGGAGGCAAATTCAGATTCAAGAGCA
>JAEEGF010566447.1_pt1 | contig 12197 bp, 17 predicted proteins | sample 9134171 | NCBI WGS metagenome assembly JAEEGF01 (sample SAMN16246542, study PRJNA631951) | gut metagenome | biome: gut microbiome; feature: rumen; material: AP-attached | host: Bos | place: Iran: Karaj | collected 2018-10 | reverse complement strand
TGGAAAAGAAACTATCGGAGTTGGAGGGCAAATAGCCCTTAAATCCCGCTTTCAAGGTTGTTGAAAAGTAGTTGCAAAGTGTACAATTTGATTTGAAAAATTAGTACATTTTGATTTGGGGATTATAAATAATCGAAATGTGTCCCTGTAGAGGTCATGATTCACAAAACACATCTAAACTATTGCAAACAAGAAAATATTATGTAACTTTGCCGCGTCAACTTCCCGGATTTTGTCTGACGGACTTCGCAAGGTCTGTGGAGTTGGCGAGAAAAGAGTAAGAATAGAAGTCCCTGATTTCTGACATGAGAAGATTCGTTGCATTTTTTATTCTTTGTTTGTCTTTCTTGTCACTCCGTGGACAGGAGATTCTTGGATATATTAAATCTCCTTCTTCCGATTCCATTAACTTTCGGTGGCAGAAACTTCCCAGAAATGACACAACGTTTTTGGTCATTAAGCAAGAAAGAAAGTATTCAACAAAATATGTCATTTCATACAATGACATCAAGGTGAAATTCAAGATAGACAATGGTATTTTGTTACAATTAGACTCTGTATGTGTGCATTTAGAAAAGATTAAAAGTTCGCATGTGACATTCTTTTGGATGCATGTTTTTGATGACCCTAATTGGAGTGGCCTTGGGCATAGCGTACCCCCAGCTCGATATATGAGCAAATCCATCATTATTCATGTTTATCCGAAGCCTGAATATGCTATGAATGCTCCTATAGAGGCTCACAACAACGCTTTAAGAATAAAACAAGAACAAAAACGTGTATACGTGTATAATGAGAAAAAGGGAAAATACATCAACGAATCAACAACCAAACAACCACAACCATGAAACTAAGAAGAACTTTCCAATCGCTACTACTCTTCGCGCTGTTAACAGTGGTGGGCAGATTCGGTGCGATAGCGCAGACCAACAATCACATCGTCAGTATGGTGGAGGAAGCCGTGATAGAGTATTATGATACCCTTTTGACACACCACAATTACCGACTCCAGAAATTTACGAGAGGAGATCTGTATGACACGAACATTTATTTGTATCTGAATTGCATCGATGAAAAGCTCTTTGTGGAGAATTTGCAAAATCCCAATCAAATTCCTTCCCATATTTTCTTCCATAAAAAAGGGGGATACCAGTTTGTTAGAAGAGCTTCCCTATCATCTACCGGGGAATGGACGTACTGCCGTTGTCCCAACACTCGCAAATCACGAGCAATAGAAGTGATGATGATTTCATCCGTGGATTTCGTTGAGGATACATTGTGCATTCATTTGACCCATTGTTATTATAGTAAAGAAAAAGAATGGAGGAATGGGCGATGTATTCCCGTTGGTAATTGGGAAATATCGGGAGGTGCCACTTGGAAATATATTTTTTCTGAAGAAAGAAGAGAGTGGGTTTGCATCCAAAAAAGGTTCAGAGAAATTTAGAAAATTAGTTGTAACTTTGTCGCGTGAAAGCCAAACTTATCTACATCGGAAAAGAAGACTCAGCGGAGCTGACTGCCGCAGTTGCCGCATACGTCGGCAAAATCAAGTTTTACCTTCCTTTTGAAATGGAGGCCATCCCTTATCTGAAAAATAAGGTGAGCCAAGAGGAACAGAAAAAGCTTGAAGGTCAGTTGTTTCTTAAGAAAATCGACCCTGCCGATTATGTTGTCCTGTTGGATGAACATGGCGTAGAAATGACCTCCGTGCAGTTCTCGCAATTCATGCAACAGCAGATGCTGCGGGGTACCAAACGGCTGGTGTTTCTCATCGGCGGTGCTTACGGATTCTCCGAAGAGGTTTACAAACGCGGCAACTCCAAGCTCTCCCTCTCCCGCATGACCTTCCCGCATGTGCTTACCCGCCTCATCTTCGCTGAGCAGCTCTATCGCGCCATGACCATCCTCAAAGGGGAACCGTATCATCACGAGTGAACGGAATTCTTCCAATCTTCAAATCTTTCAAATTTTGGAATGATGAATTAAAAATTATTCCGTAATTTTGCACACTTAATTCTAAAATATTTTAATATGGAAAATCAAGACAAAGCCGCTATCGAAAAGAAAGTTATCGCTGTTATCAACCAACTCCGTCCCTATCTGCAGGGCGATGGTGGCGACTTAGAGTTTATCGAACTGACCGACGATATGGTGGTGAAAGTGAAATTGCAGGGTGCCTGTGGCTCTTGCCCTCATGCCAAACTGACCCTCAAACAGGGCGTGGAAGCTACGATGAAAAAATATGTTCCGGAAGTTAAATCTGTGGAAGACATTGTTTTAGGTTTCTAAATTCTGACTTATGAGTTTGAAATGTGGCATCATCGGCCTTACCAATACAGGTAAGACCACTATGTTCAATTGCATCTCCAATACTAAGGCCGCCATCACCGATTTCGCATACAGTACCAACAAGTCGAATATCGGTGTGTGCAACGTGCCCGACGAGCGTTTGGCCAAAATCAACACGTTCATCGCTGCCGACAAGCTGATTTATGCCACTGTGGATGTGGTGGATGTGCCGGGCTTGGCTAAAGGCGCCAGTCAGGGCGAAGGCATCGGCAACAGCTTCCTCGCCGACGTGCGGCAGTGCGACGCGCTCATCCATGTGCTGCGCTGCTTCGACAACGAGAACCTCCCCCACGTGGAAGGCTCCGTTGACCCTGTGCGCGATATCGAAATCGTGGAGTTTGAGCTGCAAGTCAAGGATTTGGAGCAAATCGACCGCAAAATCCAGAAGGTGGAAAAGGCCGCCAAGGTGGGCGATAAGACTGCCAAACACGACCTTGACGTGCTGATGAAATACAAGCATCATCTGGAGAATTTCCAGAATGTGCGCACCCTCGAAACCACTGAGGATGAGAAGGCTGTGGTGGCCGACATGATGCTTCTGACCGACAAGCCGGTGCTGTTTGTCTGCAACGTCAACGACAATGCCCTTGAAAACAACCACTATGTGGAAGCTGTCCGCGAGGCACTGAAAGACCAGGACTGCGAAATCCTCGTCATCGCGGGTAAGCTGGAGTCGGAAATCGCCGAACTGGATGATGAAGCCGACCGTATGGCCTTCCTTGAAGATGTGGGTTTGACGGAACCCGGTGTGAATAAGGTGATTAGGGCTGCTTACAGACTGCTTAACCTCATCTCGTTCTTCACGGTGGGCGGCAAGGAAAACCGCGCCTGGACCATCCGCAAGGGCATGACCGCCCCGCAGGCCGCTGGCGTTATCCACAGCGACCTCGAACGCGGTTTCATTCGCGCGGAAGTCATCAAATACAACGACCTCGTGGAGTTGGGTTCTGAACTCAAGTGCAAGGAGGCCGGCAAACTGTCGGTTGAAGGCAAAAACTATGTGGTGGAAGACGGCGACATTCTGCACATCCGTTTCAACGTATAACCCTGTTTCAGTATGTCCATCGGTCTCGCTCAAGTACAGCAACAGAAACTCGCGCAACGCACCACCCAGCGTCAGATGTTGCTGATGCATCTGGTTTCCATCTCTAAAGAAGAGTTAGAAGAGGAGATTGCGAAGGCAGTAGAGACCAACCCCGCGCTCGAAATCGCCCCCAATGAAGAACCCGAAGAGGGTTTTCAGGGCGAAGGCGAAACGGAAGAGTGGGATAGTGAGCCGCAGGAGGTGTCGTACGAGGAGGCGATGAACCTTGGCGCCAGCGCGCACGACGACGATGCCTACGATACCAATCCCGACGATTGGGAACCCGGCGGGTACGACACACCCCGCTACGACAACGGTGAGCTCCAGTATGAGAAACCGGTGGTGGCCACTACCTCCTTTCGCGAAGATTTGATTTCGCAATTGGGTGAGTTGGCGCTCTCCGACACCGACTGGCGCATCGCCATCTTCATCATCGGCTCCCTCTCCGATCAAGGATTTTTTGAGGATGGTGAGGATTCGAAAAACAGCGCCCGCTCTATCGTGAATCAGCTTCTGATTCAGGAGAATATACGTGTCACCAAGGAGGATGTGATTCGCGTGCTCACGGAATATATTCAGACGCTTGAGCCCACCGGCATCGGGGCGCGCTCGGTGCAGGAGTGCCTGCTCCTGCAAATCAATGCGGCTCTCCAACAGAAAAAAACTCCCCAGCTGCTGCTGGCCCGCACCATCCTTACCAACCATTTCGACCATTTCACCAAACGTCGTTTCGACCTGATTGCCAAGCGCGAGAAGATTACTGCAGAGCAGGTACAAGAGGCCGTGGCCATCATCACCCGCCTGAATGTATATCCTGGCGGTGGCAGCGAGACGACCAACTATGTGGTGCCGGACTTTATTGTCATGGTGGAGGGCGAGAAAGTTACGTTCACCCTTGCTCGTCAGTACAAGGCCCGTCTGCGCGTGAGCAACGATTATGAGAAACTGATGCAGCAGTCGCGCAACCGCAAGGACCCGGAAGCCGCCAAGTTCTACCGCGAAACCATCGACAAGGCCCGACTGTTCATCGATGCCCTCACCGACCGTGAACGCACCATGACTTTGGTGATGAACGAGATCATCACCCAGCAGAAAGACTATTTTCTCACAGGCGACCCGAAGCAGCTGAAACCCATGGTGCTCAAGAATATAGCCGAGAAGGTGAAGATGGATGTGGCCACCATTTCGCGCGTCACGGCCCAGCGGTATGCCCAGACCCCATTTGGTACCATCTCGCTGAAAAGTCTTTTCTCGGAGGCCGTCAACGAGGAGGATGCCTCTGCCAACGCCATCAAGCAGGCGCTGAAGGAGATTGTGGAGGGCGAGGACAAACGGGCACCCTATACCGACGAGAAACTGGTACAGCTGTTGCAGGAAAAAGGCTACAGCATCTCCCGTCGCACTGTTACCAAGTACCGTGAGAAGTTGGGCATTCTCTCCACCTCCAAAAGAAAAGAGCGATGAACACCGATGCCGCCTCCGCCCCGCAATGGTTGCAAAGAACTGAACTGTTGTTAGATAGCGAAACGGTTGCCCGTTTCAGCCGGGCGCATGTGCTGGTGGTTGTCCACCCTGAACACTAAATAATCCTCCCGTCCTTCATTTCAATCGTTTGGTCGGCCAGTTTCGCTAGGTCGGTGTTGTGGGTAACGACCACGAAAGTCTGTCCGAACTCGTCGCGCAGGTCGAGGAACAGTTGATGGAGTTGGCGAGCATTAGCGGTGTCGAGGTTGCCTGACGGCTCGTCGGCGAGCACCAGTTTGGGGTTGTTGGCGAGGGCGCGGGCCACGGCCACACGCTGCTGTTCTCCACCTGACAGTTGTGACGGTTTGTGGGTGAGGCGTTCGCCCAGTTTCAAGAAATCGAGCAGCTCTTTGGCACGCTGAAAGGCTTCTGCGTGCGAGCGGCCAGCGATGAGGGCGGGCAGCGCCACATTCTCCACGGCCGTAAACTCGGGCAGCAGGTGATGAAACTGGAAGATGAAACCGATGTTTTGGTTGCGGTACTGTGCCAACTTCTTGTCCGACAGAGAATAGAGGTCGGTATTGTCGATCAGTACGGTGCCTTTGGTGGGTTGGTCGAGGGTGCCGATAATATGGAGCAGGGTGGATTTCCCCGCGCCCGATGCTCCCACGATGGAGATGACCGAGCGGTCGGCAATTTCGAGGTTGATGCCTTTCAGCACTTGCAGCGTGCCGTAGTTCTTTTCAAGTCCCTTGATTTGAATCATCGAATTTCTTTATTAAAAATGATGATGCAAAAATACGGATAAAATGATAATGGAGAGAGGGGAGTAGAAAATTTTCATCGGATGTTATTTGTATTGCAAAATTATGTATTTTTGCAGTCAAAATAATTGACAATGTCTGCATATACCATTCGCATCGATAGCGAAACAAAAAAACAATTCGACTTGCTCTGTGAACGCCTTGGCTTAAGCGTATCAACTGCTGTCAACCTATTCATTCGCAAATCCATACGCGAACAAGCCATCCCCTTCAGGATTGACTTAAACTCTTCTCATCAAATTGTTGAAGAAGCGCAACAAGCCATGGAGGAGATGAGAGCCTCCAGCAAGAAACATGGCCTTTCCGACATGACCTTGGAGGAGATTAATAAAGAAATAGCACTATCCCGAAAAAAGAAATAACACTCGATGATGAAGTTTTACGTTGTTTTTGACACTAATGTCATAGTATCTGCACTACTCACCTCACACCCAGACTCTCCTACCGCGACTTTGCTAAACATGGTGTTAGAAGATGGCACTTTGGTTCCTATTTCTTCTAATTTTAATCCATGTACAACTGATTCCTATATTGGAAAAAACTAACATATACTTCAATCATTCCAGCGGGAGAACAATTACAATATCAGAACGACATTAGTCAAAAATCAGATGATTATTCCGAATATATATGTCAAGATAAGTACCTATCAGAGGGAAAGTGTTTTTTACGAATATATACAAGCAAGAAACCTGCAATTAAAACAATTCAAGTAAATAACGATGTATATAATAGAGCTATAAAAGGGCAGCACATTTTGAAAAAAGATATAGAGCCATATGTAAAAAAGAAAAATGGGGATGTGGAGTAGAAAAATTCATTTACCAACAATTTATCAACGACTTTTCAATAGAGGAGAGAATCTCATTTCTTGCACTTTACCCAATGAAAATTGCAATTTTCGTGTAAAATCTTCCAAAATGGCAGCAATAGCAGATGCCACCCATAAAATGATTAGTCTCATATTGGGAAATGAAATTCTCGACTTCTGTGTGTTATCACACGACTCTTGACCCTGTGACAAAATCAATTTTTTGAAGCGACGGCAAGAGAATAGGAAGTTTTATGTGAAGATAACTCGGGAATGAAATGTTTGTGTATAAGCGTCTTCGCCTTCTGTGCATTCCTGAACGAGGAATGTACCAGGCTGGTAGTGAAGGGTGGTTTTGTCAACAGCTTCTTCAAAAGTGTCGAAATCACCAACTACTTTGTCGCCCACAATAGCAATAAACCTTCCGTTGTACTTTTTCAGCAACTCGTTTTGGTTATCAATGTAAAACTTGAATTCTTGGTCCAACATTGTTCTGGCGTAATCTTAATTGACGCTGCAAATATACAACTTTTTTCTGAATCTTATAATTTTATGTAAAATTTTTAATAAAAATTTACAAAATACATACAGGTATATGGTAGTTGAAAGTGGATTTTGCAAATTCAATGTAAAATCACACAGTAGCAGCACACTAGCCGCCAACAAAAAAAGCCAAGAGCAAAATGCCCTTGGCTTTTTTTGTTGGCGAATGGGAAACTCCGACTACTCGATGGTGAGCAGGAGGTCGCCTTCCATCACGGCGTCGCGGTCTTTCACGCGGATGCCAGTCACGCGGCCAGCCTTGGGAGCGTCGATGTTGTTCTCCATCTTCATGGCCTCCAGCAGGATGAGGTGCTGTCCGGCGGTCACGGTGTCGCCCTCGCGCACCATGATGTTGAGCACGGTACCCGGCAGGGGTGATTTGACGGGAGTGCCAGCGCCACCAGCGGCGGGAGCGGGAGCAGCGGCAGGTGCAGCAGCCGGAGCGGCGGCAGCAGCAGCAGCAACAGCAGGAGCAGCTACGGGAGCAGCCTTCGGAGCTACCGGAACCTTGATGCCGGTCATGTCCATCTCCACCTCAAATGGTTTGCCGTTAACCTCCACTTGAGCCTTGTTTTCTTCAATATTTACAATATCGACAGAATAGTCATTGCCATTGATCTTGAATTTGTAATTTTTCATGATATCTTGATTATTAATTATTGATTCAAAATTTGAAAATATGATGATTATCTCGGGTCTTGCTTGAAGTTGAACTGCTTCTGTCCCCAATGAATATTCGATTGGGTGTTGAAGGTGATGACCTCGCTCTCCTGATCGTGCTGCGTGTCGAGGTAGAGATAAAGCGCGAGTGCGATAGCCGCGATTTCCTCTTCACCTGCATCGGGACACGAGCGGTGGATGGCCAACGCAATAGCGGCAAGCTCCTCTTCGGTGGGCTGTCCGGCTGTTTTCTTGCTGGCCTGCGCCTTCTTATCCTCTTTTTTTGCCTCTTTCTTATTCTTGCGCTCCAATTCCTTTTTGGAATACCAGCCAAAGATTTTCAATACTATGAAAATAATGAAGAGTACAGAGAACACGATGGTCATGGACATCAGCGCCATCTGCCAGCCGTGCGGGTCGTTCTTGGCCAGTTTGTCCGCCTTACCTTCTCCCGAAAGCACCTTGTTGTTGGAACCGGGAGTGGCATCTTTCAAAACCTTACGCTTGTCGGTATTGTTCTTCTTAGCAAAAATGGAATTGTCGCGGTTTTCGGCCACCTTGCCATCCTCCTCGCAACCGAACGACTGGTCGGCATTGAGCTTGGGAAGGGTCACAAGGTCGATGAGCGTCTTGCCATCGGAGCCGATGAGGGCGATGTAACGAGTATTCTCTTCAGTGAAGCTGACGTGGAATGTTCCGAGTGTGGGCTGTCCGTCCATGTAGAACAGGACGCAGCTTCTTTGGTAGATGAAGGTGGCGGGGTCGCCAGCCGGGATGTGGTAGCAGCACGTTTTAAATGCATCGAGAGCCGCCTTGTCGCCCGACTGAGCCGCTGCCAGTCCGGTGGTATCGTTGGTCACGAAACAGCCGCCAATGTTGACGGTGTTGTAAGAGGTGTTGAACACCTCGAACCATGCCGGATGGTTGCCATACTCATCTTCACAAGAGTTGACATTGTTAGTAAGAACCTCATTCAACCTCAAGTCAATAATGGTCTGTCCGTTGAGCGACAGTCCCATCGTGACGGTGAGGAGCGTGAGAACAAATATTTTCAGTTTCTTCATTTCGATTGAAAATTAAAGGTTACAGCGGGAGATTGTCGTGTTTCTTGGCCGGGTTCTGGAGGCGTTTGGTGCGCAGTGACTCGAGGGCGCGGATGACGCGGAAGCGGGTGTTGCGCGGCTCAATCACATCGTCGATGTAGCCGTACTTGGCGGCCACATACGGGTTGGCGAATGCCTTGGTGTATTCGGCCTCTTTGTCGTTGAGGTACTCGGCCTTTTTCGACGGGTCTTCAATGTTCTTAACATCCTTGCTGTAAAGGATTTCCACAGCGCCCTTGCCGCCCATCACAGCGATTTCGGCGGTCGGCCATGCGTAGTTGATGTCACCGCGTAGGTGTTTGGAGCTCATCACGCAGTAAGCGCCGCCGTAGTCCTTGCGGAGGATGACGGTGACCTTCGGCACAGTGGCTTCGCCGTAGGCGTAGAGCAGCTTAGCGCCGTGCAGGATGATACCACCATATTCCTGGCCCGTGCCGGGCAGGAAGCCGGGAACGTCCACGAGGGTAACCAACGGGATGTTGAAGGCGTCGCAGAAACGCACGAAACGGGCACCCTTGCGGGAAGCGTTGATGTCGAGCACACCGGCTAACCAACCGGGCTGGTTGGCCACGATGCCGACAGAGATTCCATTGAAGCGAGCAAAACCCACCACGATGTTCTTGGCGTAGTTGGGCTGCACCTCCAGAAACTCGCCGTTGTCGACGATGCTGCTGATGACAGCCTTCACATCGTAAGGCTTGTTCGGATTTTCAGGGATGAGCTGGTTGAGCACATCGTCCAAACGGTTGACGGGGTCGTTGCAAGCCATGCGGGGAGCTTCCTCCATGTTGTTGGAGGGCAGGAAGCTGAGCAGCTGGCGGATCATGGTGATACCGTCGTCCTCATTTTCCACGGCAAAAGAGGCCACGCCCGACTTGGTGGAGTGTACGGAAGCACCGCCAAGGTCTTCCACGCTCACCACCTCGTTGGTGACGGTCTTCACCACCTTGGGACCGGTGACGAACATATAGCTGGTGTTCTTGGTCATCATGATGAAGTCGGTGAGGGCGGGAGAATAGACCGCACCGCCGGCGCAGGGACCGAAGATGGCGGAGATCTGCGGAACGACACCGCTGGCGAGGATGTTGCGCTGGAAAATCTCAGCGTAGCCGGCGAGGCTGTTCACACCCTCCTGGATACGGGCACCGCCCGAGTCGTTGAAACCGATGACTGGTGCGCCCATCTTCATGGCCTGGTCGAGCACCTTGCAAATCTTGTTGGCGACGGTTTCGGAAAGAGAACCGCCGGAAACGGTAAAGTCTTGAGAGTAAACGAATACGAGACGGCCGTCAACGGTGCCGTAACCCGTGATAACACCATCGGTGAGGGGAGTGTCCTTCTCCATGCCGAAGTTGTAGCAGCGGTGGGTGGCGAACATGTCGAACTCCTCGAAACTGCCTTCGTCAAGGAATTTCAGGATACGCTCACGAGCGGTGTATTTGCCTTGGGCGTGCTGTTTCTCGATGCGTTTTTCGCCGCCGGCTTTACGAGCTATTTCTCTTTTCTCCAACAGCTCGTTGATTTTTTCTTGCATTGTCATGGTTCCTATTTTAGAAGATTATATAATTCAAAAATACATCATTCAAAATTGCAAACTATTGAAAATACAACAATTTCCGAATTTTAAAATCGGCTGCAAATTTACATTATTTTTTAGAGAAAAAAAAGATATTTCAAAAATCGTAAATAATATTGTACTTTTGCCGCTCCAAATAGAAGCGAAGTGAGAGAGCTCGTCAGAATTTTCTGGTCGTTTTTCAAGATCGGCACCTTCACCATAGGCGGCGGTTATGCCATGATTCCGCTGATGGAGAAGGAGCTGGTGGACCGGCGCGGCTGGCTCTCGCGGGAGGAGTTCTTGGACACGTTGGCGTTGTCGCAGGCCATGCCGGGCGTTTTTGCTGCCAACATGGCCACGGCCGTCGGCATGAAGCGGCGCGGCGTGCTGGGGGCCGTGTCGGCCATCGTCGGCAACATCTTCATGCCGGTGCTGATGATTCTGCTTTTGGCGGTCTTCTTCCGTCACTTCTCCGACAACCACTGGGTGGAGAGTGCCTTCAAGGGGGTGCGACCCGCTGTGGTGGCGCTCATCGCTGCGCCGGTGTTTAAGATGGCCAAGACCGCTGGCATCTGCTGGCGCAATGCTTGGATTCCCGTGCTGTCGGCACTGCTGATTGCCTCCCTCGGCGTATCGCCGGTGCTGGTGGTGCTGGCCGCTGCTGCAGGTGGACTCCTCTATGGCGCTATCGTGCGCAGAAAGGAGAAACGGCTATGATTTTCTGGCAGCTGTTCTTTACTTTCTGTAAAATCGGAGCCTTCACTTTTGGTGGCGGCTACGCTATGATTTCGTTGATTTACAACGATGTGGTGGGTTATGGCTGGATGACCGAAGCCGAGTTTACCGACATCGTGGCTGTGAGTCAGGCCACGCCCGGTCCTGTGGGCATCAACGTGGCCACCTACTCGGGTTATACCGCCGTGGTGAATGCCGGCTTCGACCCGTGGCTGGGTGTGTTAGGGGCGGTGATAGCCTCGTTGGCGGTGCTTATCGTGCCCGTTACGTTGATGGTTGTAGTGGTGAAATTCTTGCAGAAGCATCGTGGTAATATGTTGATAGATAAGATGTTTTCTATTCTACGACTGGCGGTTGTCGGACTGGTGGCGGCGGCGGCCTTGCAACTAATCACCTTCGTGACTTTCGGGCGGGAGCCGTTCCAGATGACCGCCAGCATCCTCATCTTCCTCATCGTTTTCGTGGCCGCCTTTGGCTACAAGCAAAGCCCAGTGCTGCTGCTGGTTCTCAGCGCGGTTGTGGGAATTGCGCTGTACGCGTGAGAGGGGGAGGAAGGATGTGAGTATGTGAGTATGTGAGGAGGGGATGAAAAGATTAAAAGATTAAAAGATTAAAAGATGAAGAGATGGAAGGGTGGATGAGGTTTGGAATCGTAGGGACGCACGGCGTGCGTCCAGCTGAATCTGGATGGATTTGCGAAAACAGGTGATAGAAATTCTGCTGTGGCGGAAAAATTCCTTCCATTCTTCCAAAATCTTCTTCAAAAAAATCATGGCTAACGCAAAAATCACGATAGTTTTCTGGCTTATCCCGTTCACACTATTATTTTCTTTATTCTAATTATTATTTGTAAATTATTGATATGAAATAAGTTGTAAAATTATCAAATTAAAAATTTCTTTGATGAAGAAAATAATTTCAAAAATATTTTTGGGGATGGTTGCAGAATAAAAAAATGTTGTACTTTTGCAGCTCCAAAAAGGAAATGGCCCCGTAGCTCAACTGAATAGAGCATTTGACTACGGATCAAAAGGTTACAGGTTTGAATCCTGTCGGGGTCACA
>JAEEGF010452098.1_pt1 | contig 12197 bp, 9 predicted proteins | sample 9134171 | NCBI WGS metagenome assembly JAEEGF01 (sample SAMN16246542, study PRJNA631951) | gut metagenome | biome: gut microbiome; feature: rumen; material: AP-attached | host: Bos | place: Iran: Karaj | collected 2018-10 | reverse complement strand
AAATACGTCGATGCCCGCGTAAATCTTGAACAGGAGCGCCTTGCCTTCCATCACCGGCTTGCCCGCGAGGGCACCGATATCGCCGAGGCCAAGAACCGCAGTGCCGTTAGAAATCACCGCGACCAGGTTGCCCTTGCCCGTGTATTCGTAAGCGAGATTGTTGTCCTTCTCAATTTCGAGGCAGGGCACAGCCACGCCCGGAGTGTAAGCGAGGCCCAGGTCCGTCTGGGTGCTGTGCGGCTTGGTCGGCACAATCTCAATCTTGCCGGGCTTACCCATGGAATGGTATTCGAGCGCCTGTTCCTTCAAATCCTTGCTCATCTTGGCTCCTTGCCGCCGGCCAATACCGCGCGGAACTTAATTTTCGCGCGCAAATATAGAAAAAAGTTTACATTTCTACAAGGAGGGGAACGAGGGATATTTTAAGCGAAAACAGCGAAATTCCGGGTTATTCCGAGAAAGTGAACGGGATTGTCACCGTCGTATTGCCGGATTTCACCTTATTGAAAGTCCAATTACTAACAGCACCCTTAATTTGGGCATCAAATTCCCCATAACCCGTCGTAGAAGAAGCAACAGAAATGCTGATAACATCGCCTCTCGGAGCAATTGTAAATTTCAGCGCAACTTTGCCTCGGAATCCAGGCTTTTTCTTCAAGAAATTGTTGTAAATATGGCGTAGCCCCGGCGTTCGCTGGCGCACGACCTTCATAATGTCAGCTGCAGAACGAGATCCGCCACCAGAGTTAATCTCAACATCTCGTGCCGAAGGCGTCTTTATGTTTCCCTTGGCTTTTGTCGCGATACCCCCACCTCCTCCGCCAAAGAGGCCTGCGAGACCGTCACCATAACCATAGCCTCGTCGGCCACTGTCATCATTAGCAGTTTCTTCATCGCATTCTTCAACCGAAGTCGTCAAATACGCAATGTAATCTGGATGGTTTATATTTCTCTGTAGATCCTTTTCCAATCTCCAGTAATCGTTTTCGCTGTACTGCTGTTTTATCTTTCTGAAAACGCATTCACAAACATTGCGATTTGCGCCCTGGGAACATTCCTCCACAAACTGCATATGAGTTTCAAGAGAGTAGGAGAACCCCTTTGCCGTACTCTTCTTGGCGACAACAGACGCCGCGCCACCAGCCTGTACACATGCCACAGCAACCAGCATCCCGAGCAATATGATTTTTAGGTTGAGCATAGATTGACCTCCCTAAAGGCTATTCGACAGCACATTTTGTAGCATACATTGTAAACATGGCAACAAACAATTCCTTGTCCGCAATCATACCTGCAAAAATTGATTTCATCGTATATTCTTTTTTTATGGATTTCATAATACACTGACTAATAGATTTAGGAAGGCCCCGTTCGTTCATTAATTTGATAAAAGCCTTTTCAATTTCCGGCGTAAACTTCTCTGGTATACAATCTAACGCATAGTTGATTCCCCACATTTTATTGTCTTCAGGATACCCTTCTTCCATAACAGTTTGAACAAAGCGTTCCCGATCCTTGACAATATTGTCGTAAACACAGCCACGTATTTTCCTTGCTGTATTTTTCCCAAAAGCTTCCATCAATTGCGGCGGAATTTCATCAACAACATCTCTCCTTTTCGTGGTTTTTACCCATTTGTCAACGTACGCCCTTGCCTCTTCCTCGGTTATCACAGAAGATTCCTCCTCATATTCCTCGTCGCACGCAGTTACCGCATCCGACAGGAACGACGTAAATTTATAGTCCTGATCGTCCCTCCGCATTTCCGCATCGAGCCTTAGGTATTCCTTCTCGCTGTACGAACCCTGCAGGCGCGCAAGTACACACCCGCAAACCCACTCGTTCGCATTTTCGGAGCAATCCTTCAGAAACGCCTGCTGCGTTGCCTCCGAGTACGCAAATTCCCCGGTATTGCTCTTCTTGGCGACAAACGACGCCGCCCCGCCAGCCACGGCATAGACCGCAGCAAAAAGCAGCCCTATCAGCAAAAAATTCAAGTTCCGCATGGTTCAACCTCCGGAAAATGGTCCTCACCCATAAAGATACATTCTTCGAGTGTCAAAAGATGACAATCGCGGAATTTTTCGTAAAAAAGGCAAAAAAGCGGGGTTCGGGGACAAAAATACGGGGATTCAGCACCAAAATGTGGGGATTGGCATTGAATATGCTGCGCCTAGAAAACGCGAAGTTCAATGTCCCAACAAAGGAAAAGCTTTTGACAATGTAAGTACCAGGTTCAATTTGACTTTTTCTTTATCTTGTGCCTTATCTTGACCATCGCCAAATTCAATTCTATTTCCGTTTCGCTTTCCAAACTTGTAGAATCCGAGGCGAGAACATTAGAAATGATTTCGCCACTTCTTTTCAACAACGACTTCTTTTCATTTTCATCAACAACTTCAGGAACGCGAGCAATGGCACGAGACAACTCGCGAATTTCTACGAATGTATTGATGATGTTGATAGTTGTTTGCGTTGCGACACGCCCTTTCAAAATTGTCGCAAGCATGTAGAGACCGCGTTCAGTAAAGGCAGTCGGATTAACAGGACTGTATTTTAGCTTGGCTAGGTGGTCAAAATTTTTGACCACCTCCTTTTTCTCGGCAACATTAACTTGAAAAATATACCCTGAAGGGAATTTTTCGGGATTATTCTTTACCGCCTGATTAATTTCTTTGGTGCTTACTCCATAAAGATCTGCAACATCGCAATCAAGGATAACTCGCTGATCTCTCAACACAAGAATTTTGCTTTCAACTTCATTCATCTTCTACTCCAATCCGCCTACAAGCAAAAAAAAAAGGCAGGGTAAAGTGTTCTCAATGCAAATATACATTCCTCGCATGTCATATTATGACAATCTTAAAAAAAAAGATTTTTTTTTGCGTTTCTTTTGTAAGCTTCCCCATAATATTACGCTTTACCTGTTCGTTGATACGCTTGGTTTCAACCCCATAAAGAATCGCGAGATCGCTGTCCAGCAACACCTGCTTGTCGCGAGCATATAGAGAACTTTTTCAGAAAACGCATACGGCAAAGACCTACATTTAGCCGAATAATTTGTGGACGAAAATTTCGTCCGCAAAAAAAAGGCGAAAAAATTCCTAATTTACTTTCCAATAGCCGTTTTTGTTGGCCCCAACGCGAGTAATGAGGTTTTGCTGTTTCAGCAGTTGCAAATCTCTTCGGATTGTTTTTTCTGTAACGCCAAATTTTTCAGCGAGCTTTTGTGCCGACGTATGAGCGTCTTTGGAGAGAGCGGCAATAATCTTTTTCTGTCTATCTTTTATAGGGACATTTATCAGGACATTTATAGGGACATTTTCACTGCGTTTTTTTGCCGCATCGGGCTTCGATTTTTCAATCACAGCATTGTCCTTGACTTTCTTGTAATCAACATGCAGATAGCGGTTTTTCAGTTCATTGTGTTCGCCCATTAGCAGGTTGCGGAAGAACTTTTCAAGATACTCCGGCTCCTGCTGGATTCCTTTTCGGACGTTCTTGTAGTTCGCACGGACAAGGGCATTCCTGAAATACCACGAATTCTTGGCGAAAATGTCGTTTCCGACTTTAAAGCCCATGGAGCGCAGGTACTTGATGGTAAAAACCGCAGTTGTGCGCGTATTGCCCTCGCCAAAAGCATGAATCTGCCACAGACTCGATACGAAAAACGTCAAGTGCCGAACAATCTCGTCCATGCTCAAGTTGCTGTAATTGAATTCTCGTTCACGATCAAAATCGTAATCCAGGGCCATCCGCAATTCATACGAAGCGCCATACATCACGGAATCCCCGTTCAGCACCCATTCCTTTTTCGAAATGTTGTATTTGCGGATTTCTCCGGCATGCTTAAAAACTCTCTCAAAAAGGCGTTTGTGGATTGCGATAAAAAAAGACGGCGAAAAACTGAACGCCTTCTCGCTCAAAACCAGTGCGATGCGAGCAGAGACCTTGTCCGCCTCTTCTTTTTCGTCCTGATCATCCGTCCGCTCCGTCTTCGATTCGTAATAAGAATCAATGAGTGCCTGCGCTTTGTTCAGAGAAATCTGCCCTTCGATGTTTTTCTTGGCGACTTTGAGCAGATAATCCGAAGGCGTCAGGCCATCAACCTGCTGCAAGCCGATTGCCGTGGACCATACGTAAGACTTTTCCCGCTTGGCGGGCTCGACCTGACGGATGTATTCTTCAAAATCCAGTTCTGACGGTTTCTTTCGCATCGGAGTTCCTTGTGGTTTTGCTTCTTTAAAATAGATTATTCGGCGGTCGGATGCAATAGGTTGAATTGTTTCTGTAAAAGCTCTGCATACGCTCGTAAAACTGAGTTCATCATATTATAATCTGCTTCAAAAAATTTCGCTGCATCCTTGATGATTTCGCATTTCGCCTTCAACTCAACTAAAGCTTTTTTACAAGATTCCAAATTCATCAAGTCATAATCACGAGCGAAATAGTGGACTAAATGGTTACGGGCATCCATGAACTTTTTGAATTTCGTTTTTGCTCGACGAAGGTGCCCCCTGCTCTGTATTTTAAAATCAAACTTGCAAGCAAAAAGATGCTCCATTTCTGCCGCGTCAATATCTTTATCACAGCGAGGTGTATAAATCGCATCAAGCATTTCTTGACCGACTAAACCCAACATACGCTTGTCGTCCTTCTGTTGTTTTTTCACAGCATTATTTATTGACTTCAAAAGTTCCTCAGGAGTTTTCCCCGTCCAAATGCCACCAGAATGTTTATGCATCCAGCGTAAACGGAGTTCGATAACGTTGCACACATACAATGAGCGACCCAAGAGTTCTAAAACCTGAGATTGAATCGGATTTTTTGATTTAGCCATTATTTTACTCACTATAAACCCAATTAATTATTGAACGAGTTCCGGCTTCAACCTGAACGCATCGGGATCAACGGTCATCTTGTAAATCTTCATTTCAGGATTTAGCGAGCGTGCCATACTCACAATTTCATCCTGCTTACTTTTCTCTACGTTGATTCCAAGATAAAGCGAGCAGAAGCATTCTTTGCCGATTTGTGGATAGAAGCGAAGGCCTTTGTAATCAAGGTCGCCATTTTCGTCTTTTTGTGGTTTTGGTGGGTCACTAGGAACGCCCCCACAATAAGGTCTATATATTAATAGACGAATTTCTTGTTCGTGTTCCCAAGCCTTGGCCTTTGTGGATAGTTGATAACGAAAGAAATTGCCCTTATTAAAATCATGAAAAAAATCTGGCTTTTCTAAAATTTCTTCATATTGCACTTCCAAGATATCAACGCCGGTGCCACAACCATTCCATACACATTCGAAATATTTTTTTGCTCTTGAGATATCGACTCCTATACAAACTCCGCTATGGCTGCTGTAATAACTCCACATGAGCAATGCGTCATTCACCTTGGATAAACTGCATATCCACGCATCATCCCATGTCTTTTTATACGGAACAAGCTCTATCAGAGAAACAATATTAGCTGGCCAAATTTTACATTTTTCCTCAGGGACATTTGAAAAATTAATCAAACTAGGATGGCAATCAAATGGATCGTTCAACCTGGAGGGATTAGTGAATTGAAGATTATGGTTCTTCAGCATCTCCAATCCGCCTTTAAAATCAAGGTATTTATATAATTGAGGGCCAACCATTATTTTTCTCTTAGAAATGCGACCACAGTTTCGATTCGTCCCAGGTCTTTTCGGCAAATTTCTTCTTAATGGTCTCTTTTTCAGCAGGAGCGCAATCATCAGAATATAATTCAGACAAAGCCATTGCTCGCCCACTTATATCCCCTGACAAATCGGACAAGAAAGAAAGTCGTTTTTTCATTGTATCGCGCCAACCATCTATAAAGGGATCATTTTTCTCAACGTCTTCAATTTGTTGGCAAATACAATCAAAATAGTATGCGAAACTAGGTGCAGAACGATAAATTCTATTTTCAATCATCAGAACTTGATGATAGTTTAGCAAATTCAAATCGATTTTTTGAATACCCTTCAAGACATAAATCATGTGGGAAGAGCACTGCATTGCATATCCACTTAAGCGATTCAAAAACACCTGAAATTCTGTTCCCGTTAACCGCAAGAACGGGCAAATCTTTACGGCAACATCAAAAAAATCGCGATTCCCTATAAGTTGCGCAATTTCTTTTTGCGATTCAGCAGGAACACCATCTTTTTGCTCTTGCATAGCTTTTTCAAAGGATTCCTGTATCTCCTTTTGCGCATCTACTTTTATTTTCTCCCATTTCGTTTCACAAGCATCAAAGAATTCCATTAACTGCTTACAATAATCAATAGCCGTTGTCGTATGCTGATGTTCGGCTTGACGTTTGTTGATGCGATATTGCAAAAATGCAAATATCGCCATTGCGATACCAGTTATCGCAGCAAATATATCTCCAATACTAATTGTACAATCCAGACACATATTTCACCTCAAAATAACATTAATTAAGATATAAGCGGTTCAAGTAATTTTAAAGAATCTCTTCTAAACAATAAAGCGGTTGCTTTCTGGCAAGGAATTTCAACACCTTCCCAAATACTTCCGTGAAAGTCTGCGTCCCATACAATCATTTTTGCTACAACAACCCCATTTTCATCTAAAGCCTGCAAACCGTCAAACATATTTAGATTAATATGCAAATTCATTTTTTGCATAGCCGCAGGGGTAAGAAACCATATTACATGTCTTTCAAACGGATCATCGATTGAAAGTTTCGCAATAATGCAATCATCATTTCTGTAATCCTTGTTATCGAAATATTGTTCTAATCGGAAAATTCTTTCGGAACATTTATCTCCCAATATTGCGAACTTCTCATCAGAGGAGCAGGTTGTCATTAAACCCGTACCTGTACTTTGACACTTCTCCTCATTATAAACCAATGTAGTCCAAATTTCATTACCACGCCCATAACGGAAATCCTCTGCTGAGATACGATTAGAATCGTTTGCAGGAGCAAAGCTGGGCATCTTTTCCTTTGAACCGACATAACGGACTATGTTTTCCAACATAAACGGAGAAATTAAATCTGTCCCATCCGAATTCTTATATAACGAAAAATCATTATAATGATCTTCATTGACTATTTCATAAACAGCATTTGATATGGCTATATGACTCGCAGCGATTTCATCTGCACGTAATGTAAAATCTTCTCCGTATTTTTCATTAAGAATTTGTTTTTTCTGTTTAAAGGCGTTATGAGAACCATCTAAGCGAAACCCTGTTCTCAAAAGATTCCAGTATTTGGGATTTATATATGGAATGAATTTATAATCATCTGGAGACGAAAGATAAGTAATTGATTTATTTTGATGCACCACATCAAAACCTATATCAACCCACTTTGAAATCAACCAATCTTCATAATAATATCCTGTTGGATATTTTTTCTTTATCGCTTTTTTTAATTTCTCTGAGATTTTATGTTCTGGAATATAATCAGAAACGATTTGCAATAATGCCGCCCTACAAATAGGAAGAATATCAGCCTTTTCTTCGTATATATAAGCCAACGCATTTATATAGTTTTGAGGATTTTTCTTTGCAATAAAAATCAAAGCGTATATTATATGCTGACTTTTTTCTATACCAAATCTGTTTAATCTAGAAATAAGTAAAAGGACTATTTTCTCTTGAAGTGAATATTTGTCCAAGTTTGTATTTTGCATCACTTCAGACGCAAAATGAATTTGCGTATCCAAAGGCAATTTTCTTTCTGTAATCTCATACAACAATTCAAAAGAATCTTGAACATACTTTATATCAGCTTTAGCTTCTATTAAAATTCGAATAATAGTAGAAGAAATATCATAGGGCCAATCATTTTCGGCCACATACATCCCTATAATTTGTTTCAAGTATTTTAATGTTTTTTCAGAATCAATTGAGAGTGCTCTTCTGAAAAAACTCAAATTTTCTTCTATTTTACTCCTAACTCTTAATGAACAAACAAAATAACCAACACAAAGGTAAATGATAGTTTCATCATCTTGAATATTAGCCAATAACAAATCTATGACAGGATGCGAATAAGTCTCATAACATTTAATGTATTGCGATATTATTTTAAATTTGTTCTCTTGATTTAAAGTATTAAAAAATTTTAGGAATTGACAAAGGTCCGACTCTCTCAGCGAATACCTTACAAAATATTTTTTTGATTCATCAATATTATTCGCTTCAAATGGGGGGTGTTCGTCTTCTAATCTAAAATTCTCGCGTCCATAAGACTTGTCATGGGTGTTCTTTTTAGATATGTCAACACCAAAGATTTCTTTGTAAAGCAAGCATGTTTCTTGTGTATACCATTCGTAATATTCATTATCTACTCGAGATGAAACAAATGGAATCTTTTCGACCCAATTGCGGAATGAAATTCTTAGTCTTTTTTCAATATTGTCTAAATTTTTCAAACCATACAACAACACACTATCTGAATTCAAAAGGGGTTGTGTTTGACAAAGAAGGAACCATTCTTCGGTAGAAAGGATCCCCATGTATTTACGAAGAAATACAGAAGTCATTTCTTCCAAATAACCCCATGGTCCATCATTATTTAGCCCCATACTCAGTAAAAATTCTATTGCAAAAACAGGGGCTATTTCTAACATACGTTCGAATACATATATCGGAAAATGATTCGTTCCGCTACCATCTGTATGGTGAACGACAGCCATTGACATTTCAAACAATTCAATCAGCTTTTTAGAGTCTATTTTCCCTGTGTAATTAGCGTAAGTCACCAAACAGTCTAGTACTTCATACAGGCTAGCGTCTTTTCTGGAGCCATAACCCCAAAATAATTCTACTCCTCTTTTAAAGTACGCTTGAGCTAGTATATCATCTCCACGTTTTGCCAGCAATACAGAGTATTTAAAGTGTAAATTCGAAAGATCTTGATAGTATCCACTATGTTTTGAATTACTTATTATTTGTTCCTGTTCCGATATAGGATATTTTTCAGGAGCATACTCAAATAACAAATCTAAATATTGCTCGTTTGTTAATGGACCATGATTTGAATTCCGCAAAGACGCTGTCAATTCACAGACATGCTCTAATAACGACAAACATTCTGAAAGAATTTCCTTACCATTGCATAAAGACAATGCTCGACGGAACGAGAAATTAAAATAAGGATATAAATAAAGCAAGTCACAGGCTCTAGGCTCACCCTTAAACGGACTCAAATCCCTTGCCAAAAATGAAAACGCTTTTTTTAATGTTTCTTTGTCAAGGAACCCTTTTTCCAACCTAGAAGTCAGTATATCAAAAATAATCCAATTATAAAACCAAAATTGGTCTTTTAACCGTTCTATTTCTAATTGAATTTCCTCTTCCGACGCATCTTGTGCCGCATATTCAACATTCTTTACGAGATTATACAAATCTTTTTCATTATTTGTCCTGCAATCTTTTATCAAACAATCTACAGCCTCTTTCAAAAGAAGATTTTTAGGCTGAATTTCTCTTAGTAAACGCTTCGTTTTTGGAATCTCCTCCATCCATTCGGTTCCGTAAACAACATTCCATTTTTCTATAGAAGTTAGGACATTTTCAAAATAATCGCCATATTTTTCGTATGTTTCCAGAACAACATCGTCTAATTCCTGATACAATCCTTTCTTTAACAGCATAACGGCATATCGTCCGATATATTTCGGATCAAAAGATTCTCCAAAATCGCATAGATCCCAATGAACTTCTTCAGTTGGCCTAAAGGACTGTTTAGCCAAATAACGGGATATGCTGTCAAAATCAAACCTAGAAGATCCTTCTCGTTGAATAAAATCATAGGCGCGGTTATTGCCAATATTCCATTTGACAGCGTCTAAGTACTCTTCGAAATCACTTGCTCCCATATAGTTAACTTGCGATATCATTTTTGCTTGTTCAGCAACAATGATATGCTTTTTCAAGTCATCTGCATAAAATAAAGCCTCTTTTTGAAAACGATGGTTCCGTTTCAAATCCTCAAATGAACACGCATTAAGCATGCTGTCTTCTAAAAAAGAAACAGAAATTGTGCCTAAAATTTTCTCATAGTTTTCAACTTTATGATATAATTTTAGAAGACATATATATGCCTTGGGGTATTGATAAAAATTTTTCTTTTCCAACCATTCAATTAGTGGATCGTAAACCTTCTTTCTTGCATCAACATTTTTTTTCTTAAAAAGATCAAATAAATAATTTTTAAAACTTTCATGATAAATGGAGTATCCATAAGCAGGTTTACATCTTAATATGGGGCTTAGGATTTCCAATTGTTCGTCAATATACTTCCCAGCACCTGTTATTTCCTTTAATTCTTCTTTATTGAGTGAACAATCAACCCCGCATAAAGCGGCAGGAATATCGATATTTCCATCTAATTTTTCATAAATGTAATCGTAATAAGATTGAAGGTTGCTATCACAAAATGGTAATTTTTCCAACCAGGATAAATCTTCCGATGAGGCATTAGCCTTTGCATATTCTACTAGGTATTTGCAATAAAGGGCGTTGCCTTGACTTTTTTCATGAATTAATGTTGAAAGTAATATTCCTTCATATTCCTTGTCGTCTAAACTTACCTTTTTCAAATACTTTCTTACGAAACCAACCGATATCGGCGGAATTTCAACATTTAGAAAATTCGTTAATGATGAAAATTCCGATATAGGTTGCGATATAACCAACAATTTAACATTAGGATTATCAAAATCCAATTGATTCATTGCAGATATTACATCGACTTGTTTTTGCGTGACTTTATACGAGTTCTTTGCATAGATCCTTTTCACATGATCAACACCATCAATCAAGACAAGTGTTTTAGATGGTATTTGATTCAGCAAAGTATTAACTTCGTCAACATCAGCGGCAAATGTTTTATTAGAATGTAATCCAGAAAATGTTTTTTGAATTTGATCTTTTAAACTACCCAAAAGTGTTGTTGTTCTGACTCTTCGTTCAAAAGCGCTATCCTCTAAGGACACATAGCAATAATGTTTAATCAACTTCACTTTATTTTGATAGCAATCATTCTCTAAAGCGTTTATTAGCCAAGATTTTCCCGCCCCAGGTTCCGCAGTGGCAACAACCCTATTAATTCGGCTTAAGGCATCTTTTATTGTTCGCAGTCGATCAGAAACATCGACATACATTTTTTCATCAATAGGAAAGTTTTCGTCTATTCCGCCACAATTAAGAACGATATGGCAATCTTCCGCAATTTTAAGCGCAGATACGTGATTTTTTGACGCATCAGCTCTTAACTTTTGTGCAAGTAACTGAATCTTATCACATACAGCTTCTACTTGAATATGGTCATTAGGGTATGTTCCAACACCAATATCTTGAACAAGTTTTGAAAATAGGCTCTCTAGTTTTGCTCTTTTAGGATAATTAACCTCAATAATTAAAGAATCAAGGAAGCTTTTAAACTCACCCCTATCAACATCTTTTAAATCATTCTTTAGCTTTTTCCAATCATCAATGATTTCTGTTCCTTGAGGCCACAAGCAATCGCAGTCTATTTTATAGCAGGTTGTTTCGGGAAAGACTTTGTGGCATGAATTCAATTGTTTCAGAACGCCATGGAGTTTATCGCCTTCCTCAGGAAGCCCCCACGCAAGGCAAAGCCTAAATTCAGCATTGTCTCTTGGTAATTTTTGCCATGAGTCAAATAATTTTTTTAGATGTAAATTGGGATATCCAGAAGCAAGGAAGTCATTCTGTTTTAAGCAATGATTTTCGCTATGTTTAATTTGACGGTAGTAGATTTTTTCGCCATCAAATATTTTAAAATCATCAAACTTATCGCCATTAACTTCTTTGGAATCAAATAAGAACTCAACATTCAATTTATTTGAAGCGATATATTGAGCAATAAAATACGCACCTAATAAGTCTTGGTATTCATAACCCTTATGAGCAGAATTTAACATAAACCAATCCCATTAAATTGCACTTAATGCCAAGAATCTATAACTTTGTACAACTCTTCAATCTTTTTCACAATTCTTTTTTGTTCCGGTAAGGGAGGGACAGGAATGACAATTGTTTTTAAATCTGTTTTATTGAACTTTTTCATTGCAGTTCCCGATGTAATGCTCATGAGTTCTGCATATCCAAAAGGAGATAAGAGAAAATAATAAAGATAATCTCTGCAATTTTCATCCAACAATCTTAACATCACTG
>JAEEGF010092043.1_pt1 | contig 12197 bp, 10 predicted proteins | sample 9134171 | NCBI WGS metagenome assembly JAEEGF01 (sample SAMN16246542, study PRJNA631951) | gut metagenome | biome: gut microbiome; feature: rumen; material: AP-attached | host: Bos | place: Iran: Karaj | collected 2018-10 | reverse complement strand
CAACCTGCAGAGGCATGAAATCTGTTCCGGGAACTGCATCTTTTGCGGCACAAACAGTAGCCAGCAGTACAGTGTTGTTCATGCGGAGCATCACACTGCCATCGGCCTGCTTTGCCACTTTCCCGGTTTCAATTGTGATGGTTCTTCCATCAGGCAACTGAATACTTTTCGTAATTACGTTCATCTTGTATTAAAACATCTAAAAAAAAATAAATCTTATGCGACTTGGCGCTAAATCGGCCGCAAAGTTACACATTATTATATAAAGAAAAGAATAAACTTCGATTAATTATTGTTTTTTAGGAAAATACCTTGGTTTTTCTATCTTTTCTTCGTATCTTTGCGCTCAACTATTCGAAACTTCGCAAAGTAATAGAAAGAAGATGACACAAGAAGAAAAAACGAAAATGGAAGAACGTATCGTAGATGTGCTTAAAACAGTCTACGACCCTGAGATACCTGTCAACATCTATGACCTCGGCATGATTTACAAAATTGACGTGCAGGAGGATGGTAGTGTTGACATGGACATGACTTTTACAGCACCCAACTGTCCTGCTGCCGACTTCATTCTGGAGGATGTGCGTACGAAGGTGGAGAGCGTAGAAGGTATCACAACGGCTAATGTCAATCTGGTTTTTGAACCAGCGTGGGACCAGAGTATGATGAGTGAAGAAGCCCGCGTCGAACTGGGATTCGATTAGTGAAGAGTGAAGAATTATGAAAAACGTATATTTCCTTTCTGATGCCCACCTTGGGTCACTGGCCGTTCCGCATCAACGTATGCAGGAACGCCGACTGGTGCGTTTCCTTGACAGCATTAAGGAAAAGGCTGCCGCTATCTATCTGTTGGGCGACATGTTTGATTTCTGGTATGAATACAAGTATGTGGTTCCCAAGGGATTCACACGTTTCTTGGGAAAGTTGTCGGAACTGACGGACATGGGTGTTGAGGTGCATTACTTCACGGGCAATCATGACATCTGGGCATACGAATACTTAGCCAAGGAATGTGGTGTAATCCTTCACAAACAACCTGAGACTACGGAGATATACGGTCATGAGTTCTTCCTTGCCCATGGCGACGGCATGGGCGACCCAAACAAGTCGTTCAAGCTGATCAGGGCCATCTTCCACAACCGCTTCTGTCAGTGGGCCTTCTCAAACATCCATCCACGCTGGGGAATCAGTTTTGGACTGACTTGGGCCAAACACAGCTACATCAAGCATAAAGAGACGGACGATGTGAACTTCATGGGAGAGGATAAGGAACATCTGGTGCTTTTTGCCAAGGAGTATATAGAGTCACATCCGAATATTGACTACTTCATCTTCGGACATCGTCATATTGAGTTAGACATCAAATTGGCGCGCCATAGCCGTCTGATGATTCTGGGCGACTGGATCAGTCAGTTTACTTATGCCGTCTATGACGGAGAACACATGTTCCTGGAGGAATATGTAGAAGGCGAGAGTCAGCCGTAGAGAGGAAAAGGAGTACAAACAAAAATGAAAACTGGAGAGATAGAATATGGGAAAGAAAATAGTTACTTTTGGAGAGTTGTTGCTTAGGTTCTCTAAACCAGGACAACTGCGACTGACACAGGGCGACCTGTTTACCAGCAAGTATGGTGGTAGTGAGGCGAATGTTGCCGTATCATTGGCTACCCAAGGAGAGGAAGTTACGTATATTACACGACTGCCAGACACACCTGTGGGACGTGCCGGAGCCATGAATCTGGCCCAGTTAGGTGTTAATACCAAACACGTACTCTATGGCGGACAGCGCATAGGTACCTATTACTTTGAGCCTGCTGCCGGCATGCGTGCTGCCAAGGTTATTTACGACCGTTCTGGTTCTGCATATTATGACTTAAAACCAGGCATGATTCCTTGGCGAGAGATCCTAAAGGATTGCAGCTATTTCCATGTTTCAGGTATCACTGCAGCCATTTCTCCACAAGCTGCTGAGGCTACCTTTGAGGCACTTGATATTGCTGACGAAATGGGTGTTACCATCTGTTTTGACATCAACTACCGCAAGAACCTCTGGCAATACGAGGGAGCAGAACCTCGCAAGACATTGAGTCGCATGTTGTCTCGTTGCGACATGATGTTTGGTGATGCTATTGAGTTTGATTGGCTATCCCAGCATCCACAGCCACCCTTTACGGCAACCGATTCTAACTTTGAGATGCAGATGAAGGAGTATGGCGAGTGGTTCGACGAACTTCATGCACAGTATCCACGCCTGAAACATTGGATGATGGGTATGCGTAACATCGTGAGTTCCAATCATCACACACTAACCGCCCTGCTTTGGACAGAAGGAAAACTGCTGCAAGCACCCATTATCGATATTCCTGACGTGATTGATCCCGTAGGTGTAGGTGATGCCTTTATGGGTGGTTGGCTGCATGCTGTGAATGTATTTCCTGACGACCGCCAGAAACAGCTTAACTACTCGCTGGCAGCTGCAGCCTTAAAGAACACCGTTCCTGGCGACTTCAACCTGTCAACAGAAGAAGAAATAATGGACGTGATGGAGGGTCGCCACACTGTTTCGACACTATACAAGACCTTTGAATAGAAAAAGTAAGAGCGAGGCACAAACCTCGCTCTTACTTTTCTTATAATGCTTTACTTTTTACAACAGATTCATTGTATCGGTAGCAATCATCAGCTCTTCGTCGGTGGGGATAACAACAACCTTCACCTTAGAATCATCGGCAGAGATGATGCACTCCTCGCCACGCTTGGTGTTCTTTGACTCGTCAAACTTAACACCCAGGAACTCAAGACCCTTGCAGACCTCGGAACGCATGCTGATTTGGTTCTCACCAACACCTGCCGTGAAGACGATGACATCAACACCACCCATTGCAGCAGCATAGGCACCAATGTATTTCTTAATGCGATAGAAGTACATGTCCTGAGCCAGCTTAGCACGAGGTTCGCCAGCCTTGGCGGCATTCTCCACGTCACGCATATCAGAAGAACCACCTGTGATACCAGCCACACCACTCTTCTTGTTGAGCAAGTTAGACATGCCATCAGCATCGAGGTTCAACTTCTTCTGCAGGAAGGTAACAGCACCACCATCGATATCACCCGAACGAGTACCCATCACGAGACCTTCCAAGGGTGTCAGACCCATAGAAGTATCCACACACTTGCCATCTACAACAGCAGCAATAGAGCCACCATTACCAATGTGGCAGGTAATCACCTTGGTACCCTCAGCCTTCATGCCCAAGAATTCGAGTGCACGAGCTGATACATAACGATGGCTGGTTCCGTGGAAACCATAGCGACGAACAGCATACTTCTCATACAGCTCGTAAGGAATGGCATACATATAAGCCTTAGCTGGCATGGTCTGATGGAAAGCTGTGTCGAACACACCTACCTGAGGCAGACCAGGCATCAACTCCTTTACAGCATTCACACCCTTCAAGTTAGCAGGGTTGTGCAGCGGAGCCAAGTCAGAGCACTCCTCGAAAGCCTTCAGCACCTCATCGGTTAATACAACTGACTTGTTGAACTTCTCACCACCATGCACCATACGATGACCTACTGCATCAATCTCATCGAGACTCTTGATAACACCAATCTCAGGATCTGTGAGCAGCGAGAAGATGAACTTCACACCCTCAGTATGCTCAGGGATGTCGTGCATAATCTGCTTCTTCTCACCATTGGCCAGCTTAACCTTTACGAAAGCACCGTCCAAACCAACGCGCTCAGCACCACCACTGGTCATCACGCTCTTGTCGTCCATATTGTACAGGGCGTACTTAATAGACGACGAACCACAATTCAAAACTAAAATCTTCATATCTTCTTTATCTTCTTAACTACTTCTTTGCATCCATTGCCTGACAAGCAGTAATGGCAATCATGTAATAAATGTCATCAATAGAGCAACCACGAGAGAGGTCGTTGACAGGACGTGCGATACCTTGGAGCACAGGACCGATAGCAATAGCATCGCCCAGGCGCTGAACCATCTTATAACCGATGTTTCCTACTTCGAGGTTGGGGAATACAAGCACGTTGGCCTTACCAGCGATATCAGAACCAGGAGCCTTCTTGGCACCAACTGATGGAACGAGAGCGGCATCAGCCTGCAACTCACCGTCAATCTTCAGGTCAGGAGCCATCTCCTTAGCCAACTTTGTAGCCTCGATGACCTTGTCGCAAACCTCATGCTTAGCGCTACCCTTGGTAGAGAAGCTCAGCATAGCCACGCGAGGATCCTCGAAACCTGCAACGGCCTTGGCCATCTGAGCGGTGCAGACAGCAATCTGAGCCAGCTGATTAGCATCGGGCATTGGGGTAACTGCAACGTCGGCAATAACAAGCACACCATCCTCACCATACTGCTTCTGCTTAGAGATGAGCAGCAGACCACCACTAACACAAGTGATACCAGGCTGACACTTGATAATCTGCAGGGCAGGACGCAAGGTGTCGCCAGTAGTTGACAATGCACCAGAAATCTGACCATCGGCACCCTCGGTCTTGATGATCATACAACCCAGGTACAAGGGGTTCTTGACGAGCTTGCGAGCCTCCTCGATAGTCATACCTTTCGACTTGCGAATCTCAGCCAACTTCTCAGCCAGTTCCTCACTCTTCTCATAGTTCTCTGGGTCGATGAGGGTAGCCTTGCCAATGTTGGTCAGACCCTTCTCCTTAGCCAGAGCTGCAACTTTAGCAGGATTACCAATCAGGATGATGTCAGCAAGTTCATCAGCCAAAGCCTTGTCGGCTGCACACAATGTACGCTCCTCTTCTGCTTCAGGGAGCACGATGCGCTGCTTGTTACTCTTAGCACGCGCTACGATTTGACTTAATAAATCCATAGTTTGTCTTTATTTAATTAAATAATGATTTACTTGTTTGCAAAGATACGAATTAATTATCAATTATCCATTATCCATTATCAATTTTTAAGCGTTTACGTTTACGCAAGCTCTTGGGTCAGGATGCTCTCCAACTTCTCAGCAGAAAGACGTAAGTGGAACTTGCTATGAATGGCAATGGAGATACTTCCCGTTTCCTCACTGACCACAATGGCGACACAATCGCTCTCGTGGGTGATACCCAGTGCAGCACGATGGCGCAAGCCCAATTCTTTGGGGATATTCAAATCGTGGGAGACAGGAAGAATGCAGCCTGCAGCCTTGATGCGTTCCTTGGCGATTACCATCGCACCATCATGCAAGGGCGAGTTCTTGAAGAAAAGGTTTTCTATCAGTCGCTGGTTGATGTCAGCATTGATAATCTCACCAGTAGAAACAATATCATCAAGGGGTGTAGCTCGCTGAATGACAATGAGCGCACCCACCCTTTTCTTGCTCATACTCATACAAGCTAGAACCACAGGCATAATAGCTTGTTTCAAATGAACTTTATCAAGCTTTTTGTCTCCATTGGTAAAGAAACGACGAAGGGCGCGCATACGCTGACGTTCACCTAGGTTGAAAAGGAATTTACGGATATCGTCCTGGAAAAGGATTACCAATCCGATGACTCCCACTGAAAGCACCTTGTCCATGATGCTTCCCAACAGTTTCATCTGCAACACCTGTGATACGATCAGCCACAACACAATGAAAACCAAAATACCAATGAACACATTGAGCGAGCGCGACTCTTTCATCAGCCGATATGCATAGAAAAGCATAACAGCCACGAGCACGATATCGATAATATCTTTTAATCCGAATTCAAAAAACAGCATGTTATTTGACGATTTACTATTTTACCTTTTCCAACTGTTGCGTGATTCGCACACATTCCACGGCCTCCTTAACATCGTGTACACGCAGAATGGAGGCACCCTTCACCAAAGCGATGGTATTCAGCACCGTGGTGCTGTTTAACGCTTCCGCAGGTGAACAACCCAACAGCTTCCATATCATAGACTTACGAGAGATTCCAACCAGTACAGGTAGATGAAGTGCCTGCATACGTTCCAATTCGCTAAACACTTTATAATTCTGTTCCACCGTTTTGCCAAAGCCAAAGCCTGGGTCAAGAATGATGTCCTTCTGTCCCATGGAACGTAGCATATCAACCACCTTAGCACAGTCAAGCATGACTTCCTTCATCGTGCTTTTGCGTGACATATATATATAAGGTACGCGCAAGCGACTCACCATACGGAACATGGTTTCTTGGTTATCAGCTGATAGCTGTTTGCTGTTAACAGGTGCTCCTACATCGTTGATGATTTCGACACCATACTCTTCTACAACCATACGCGCCACATTGGGACGGAAGGTATCAACACTGACAACGGCATCGGGTGCCTGTTTGCGAATAATAGGCAGGGCAAAGCGTAAGCGCTGCATTTCTTCTTGTTCGCTGACGGGTTCGCTATCAGGGCGGGTGGAGCACGCACCCACATCAATCATGGCGACTCCCTCTTGCAAAATCTGTTGGGTACGCTCAGCTATCTCTACCTCCGTCTGCGAACGACTAGCGGCAAAGAACGAGTCGGGTGTGGCGTTCAGGATGCCCATTACCCGTGGTTCACTCAAGTCGAGCAACTGCCCGTTGCAATTCAGTGTATAATCCATATATGTTTATAACTGGCACAAAAGTACGAATAAATAGTGAAATAAGCAAGCAAAGAGCCTTCTTTTTCACCCATTCTTTGCTGTTTGAGAAATAATTGCTAACTTTGCAGCAAATAACGTTTGATTATGAAAGAGTTGTCACTATTACTGATTCTGACACTACTGCCCTTGGGAGCGGTGGCGCAATCGGAGGACATGAACCTCGACTCCATCTACATGAGTTATATGTCGGACAGTAGCAAGGCACAGATTCAGAAGGTGCGCAACGAGATGGCCCACATAGAGCAACAGCAACAAGAGCGCAAGGAGCGCCAACTGCTGTGGTATCTGATATTGGCAGGATGTGCCGTCAGCGCCATTATCGTGACAGGTGGCATCTTCCGCGAAGTATTTAAAGGACAGGAAGGAGCACCGCTCATCAACAAGATAAAGGCCGGAGCCATCTGCCTGTGCGGAGGAACAGCCATTTTCCTGCTGGATGTCGCTTGGCTCTATATGTCGTATGAGGCAAACCAGAAAGTGCAGAAACTAATCTTATTTGCCATCCTCCTCGTCCTGGGCATTGCCCTGTGGATATATACTAAGAATTTGAAGAAAGATAATCCAGACGACGCATGAAGACAAGACTCATATTACTGATGATGCTGATGACCTTATCTTCAATAGTAATGGGTCAAAGCCTGTATCAGAAAAAGATCGACAAGGCCCGGGCGGGTGATGCAGGAGCTCAGGCAGATGTTGGTTATGCCTATGAGACGGGGGATGGTGTAGCCAAAGACATTAATCAGGCTGTCTATTGGTATCGTAAGTCGGCAGAAAATGGAAACATGTATGGTCAGGCCAACTTAGGTTATTGGTATTACCAGGGGCAAGGTGTTGCAAAAGATGACAATCAGGCATTCTATTGGAATAAAAAAGCTGCTGACCAAGGACTTGCAAGAGCCCAGACTTGGATTGGTTATTTTTATGAAAAAGGAATTGGTATAGAGAAGAACTATACTGAAATGCTTAATTGGTATATAAAGGCAGCTGCACAGGGTGATGGTAATGGATTGCGCAACGTAGGAATCTGTTATGACAATGGGCAAGGGATCTCAAAAGACCCAGGCAAAGCCTTGTATTACTATCGTGAGGCGCTGGCTAAAGGCGGTCTGTCACAGACAAATACTGAATGGACTGAAAAAAGAGTCAAGACGCTGACCGACAGTGGCTATACGGCAAAGGTCGACGAGGCACTACAGCAAGCAAGGAGCAAGAAACAAATGGAGGAAAAAATTGGTGACAAGCAGAAATATGACCAGTATATTGCTGCGGCAAGACGAGGTGATGCGGAAGCGCAGTATGAGGTTGCCATGAGTTTCAATGATGCCGATGAATCGATTGCGTGGCTGCGTAAAGCAGGAGAACAAGGGCATGTCATGTCGCTAAAGATTTTGTATGGCATATACATGGGCGCGACGGAGGCTGCCAAAAAGTATGCTGACCCCAAGGAGGCTTCGCGTTGGTTATTGAAGTGGGCGGAACAGGGAAGTGTCCAAGCAATGACCATAGCAGCAGGTTGTTATTATACAGGAAACGGTCTGGAACAAGATAATGAAAAAGCAATGTCATGGGCTCGCAAAGCAGTAGATCATTACAATCCAGGCAACCAGGACGACCTCGATTATGTGGCAGGAGCAGAAGCCTTGATAGGGATGTTTTACTGGAATGGCGATGCGGGAGAACAAAATGACGAACAGGCCTGTTATTGGTTCAAGAAGGCTTGTGAGAATGGTAAGAGTGGTTCTTTGCTCGGTATGGCACAATATTGGTTAGGCAAGGCATACTACAATGGTGAAGGCGTCCAACAGGATTATGCACAGGCTATCCAGCTTTTCGAGAAGTCTATCGCAAATGGATACAAGCAATCAGAGAGTTGGCTGGAAAGAGCCAAGAAGCAACAGATAGCTTTGCAGGCCAATCAACAGCAACAAAAGATTCCCACAGAAAATGTACTACCAGTTATGCCCCAAAATGCCTATGTGATAAACGTGGACGAAAACATACCTCAAAACAGCGTACAGGACACGCGTACTTATGCTGTCATCATTGGCAACGAACTATATGAGAATGAGGCGGAAGTGCCTTTTGCAGAAAACGATGCCAAGGTCTTCAAGGACTATGTACAGCAAACGTTAGGCGTTCCTGAAAACCATATCCGCTTCATTGCCAATGCGGGTCTGAACAGAATTCGTGGTGCTGTAAGATGGCTGAAGGAAGCAATGGAGGCACAGAGCGGACAAGGCAAAATCATCCTGTATTATGCTGGTCACGGCATTCCTGACGAGACCAACAAAGATGCCTATCTGCTGCCTGTCGACGGCATCGGCAGCGACGTGGAGTCAGCCTATCCCCTGAATCGTCTTTACAAGGAGTTGAGCGCCCTGCCTGCCGAACGTGTCACCGTTTTTTTGGATGCCTGCTTTAGTGGCGCCAAGCGCGAGGGCGACATGATGGCCTCGGCCCGTGGTGTGGCTATCAAAGTGAAAGAGACCGCACCACAAGGGAAGATGATTGTCTTCACGGCTGCTCAAGGCGACGAGACGGCCTACCCCTTTAAGTCGCAAAAGCATGGTATGTTCACCTACTACCTGCTGAAGAAGCTGCAGGAAACGCAAGGCAATGCCACCCTGGGCGAGTTGGGCGACTACCTGACCACAGAAGTCAAGCGCCAGTCGTTTGTAGAGAACAATAAAATGCAGACACCCACCATCGTACCTTCTGCTGGCCTGCAGAATACGTGGCGAGGATTATCATTAAAATAATAAAGATACATGAAACAGAGAAGTATATTGCTCGTATTGGCCTTAGCCTTCGTGCTAATAGCGCAGGGGCAGACACGTAGACAGCGACTTCCGCAGCAAGCACAACCACAACAACAGGTGCAAGCACAACCACAACAGCAAGTGCTGCCACAGCAAGTGACACAGCATTTAACATCTGATAATAGTCTAGATGCTGTCGAAATTTACCAGAAGGCAAAGAAGTACGAAAAAGGAAAAGGGGTAGAGAAGAATTTGACATTAGCCTTTGAACTCTATAAGAAGGCGGCAGAGATGGGATTAGACTCTGCTCAAAACAATCTGGGTGTTTGCTACGCTAAAGGAATTGGCGTCTCTGAAGACAAGGAGAAAGCGTTCTTTTGGTATCAAAAATCGGCTGATCAGGGCTATGCCCGCGCACAGGCTAATCTGAGCTCTTGTTACGCTCAGGGTAATGGGGTACCGATGGATAATAAGAAGGCGTTGGAATGGTGCCAGAAGGCTGCAGCCCAAGGTAACGTCAGCGGGATGATGAAGTTAGCCATTAGGTATTATGAAGGTAATGCAGTGCCGCGAGACTATCAGAAAGCCAAGGAACTGGTGGAGCAGGTTTTGAAAAAGGAAAAAGACCATAAGGGTGCTAAAATCTATTTGCAGCGCATCAACAAGAACCTGAAGGAGCAACAACAGTTAACGGCTGCAGAAGAGAGTGTTGACAAGAACATTCCTGTGACTGCTCAATACGATGAGAACACCTTTGCCGTGATTATCGGCAACGAGCAATATGCGGAGGATGTGACTGTGCCATACGCAGAACACGATGCCCAAGTATTCAAAGAATATGTACAACGCACCTTTGGCGTACCTGAAAAGCAAATTAACTATATCGAGAATGCAGGACTGAATAAAATTCGTACTGCTGTGCGCTGGTTGGCAAAGGCGATGGAGGTAACCAATGGCAAAGGTCGTGCTATCTTCTATTATGCTGGGCACGGCATCCCTGACGAGGCCAGCAAGACAGCATACTTGTTGCCTGTCGACGGTGCAAGTGGCGATATAGAATCGGCTTATCCACTCAGCAAACTCTATCAGGAATTGGGCACCATTCCTTCAGAGCGCATCACAGTATTCCTTGATGCTTGTTTCAATGGTGGCAAACGCGAGGGTGATATGTTGGCCTCAGCGCGTGGTGTAGCTATTAAGGCAAAGTCTACAGCCCCCCAGGGCAAGATGGTGATATTTACGGCAGCTCAGGGCGACGAAACAGCTTACTCGTTTAAGTCGCAGCAGCATGGCATGTTCACTTATTTTCTGCTAAAGAAATTGCAAGACTCGAAGGGAAATGTAACACTAGGTGACTTAGCTGATTATCTGACCAGTGAAGTAAAGCGTCAGTCGTTCGATGAAAACAGCAAACTGCAGACGCCCAGCGCCATCCCCTCACAATCCATTGCTGGCTCGTGGCGTAGCATGAAACTCAAATAAGACGAAAAATAATGTAGCAAGTAAATAAGGTATAACTATGAAGAATCAATTACTGACACTATTGCTGCTAGTATTGCCTTTGGCTATTTGTGCACAAAAGCCTCTCAAGGTAAAGATTGACGGTATGAAGTTTGAGCTTAACACTGTGACCAAAGAGGCAGAACTGGAACGCAATCCTAGTAATCCTCCCAAAGGACATTTTGTTATTCCTGAGAAAGTTACGTACGAAGGACAAGAATATGTCGTTACGAGCATTGGAAAGAGTGCATTCTATATGTGTAGTATTTCCCATGTTGATATTCCTAATACGGTGAAGGCCATCGGACCTGGGGCTTTCTTTTCCTGTGAATTACTCAGCACCATCACTATTCCTGAGAGTGTAGAAGCCATAGGCGACAACGCTTTCCGATACAGCAAGAACCTGATGCTGGCATATGTACCGAAACACTTGGAGAGTAGGGCAAGAGAGTTGATGAAGCACGCCCGTATTGTCACAGAGAAACCTGTCCAGCAAACAACTGTTCTGGCACAGATTGCTGCACCCGTCCAGACTGTTGCCCCTCGCATCATCTCCGACGTCGATAAGGACATCCCCATGACTGCGACAGCAGAAGACGAGCATACCTTTGCGGTCATCATCGGCAATGAAAACTATACGATGGTAAGAAAGGTGGACTATGCCAAAAACGACGCACTGGTGTTTGCGGAGTATTGTCAGAAGACGCTGGGACTACCGAAAAGGAATATCCGTATCTACGAGGATGCTACCTACGCCATGATGCTGAGTGCTGTTAAGGACATCCAGGATATCGCCAAGGCATACAACGGCAACATCAACGTGGTGTTCTACTATGCTGGTCACGGTATTCCTGACGAGAAGGAGAAGGACGCCTACCTCCTGCCCATCGATGTAGACGGAAGGCAAACCGGCTTCTGTTACCCTGTCAGCAGACTTTATCAGGAACTGGGAGCCATGAATGCCAATTGCGTGATTGTGCTGATGGATGCCTGCTTCAGCGGTGCAGTAAGAGGTGACGGCATGCTGATGGCTGCTCGTGGTGTTGCTATTAAGGCAAAGCCCACCACCCCCAATGGCAAGATGGTGGTGATGACGGCTGCCAGCGGTGACGAAACGGCATTCCCCTATGCAGAGAAAGGACATGGTATGTTCACCTACTTCCTGCTGAAGAAACTGCGCGACAGCAAAGGGAACTGCTCATTGGGCGAACTGAGTGACTACATCAAGACAAATGTGCAACAGCGGTCTATAGTCGTGAACCGCAAATCGCAAACCCCAACCATCAACGTGGCATCATCCCTC
>JAEEGF011751977.1_pt1 | contig 12198 bp, 7 predicted proteins | sample 9134171 | NCBI WGS metagenome assembly JAEEGF01 (sample SAMN16246542, study PRJNA631951) | gut metagenome | biome: gut microbiome; feature: rumen; material: AP-attached | host: Bos | place: Iran: Karaj | collected 2018-10 | reverse complement strand
TTCCAGCAGGAGAGCTAAAAGCATATACCAATAATGGTTCTCATAGATGGTACTACATTAATGGAGAATCAAGAAAATATTTGCCTAAGCAAAACAAATCTTTGGCGCAGGAGCTTGCTCTGAAGAAATATTATCTTTTAAAGAAAGATGCCCTGTTAGAACAAAAGAATAATTTAGAAAAACTGCTGGTATTGCAAGACAAAGCTGATAAATTATTTCATACATTTTTACAAAATCCCAGCTATTTTGAATTGATCGCAGATCAAATACCTGGTAGTGACAGTGATTGGACAGTTGAAACATATAACACAAATCCATTCTATCCAGAACAAAAAATATTTAAGTGCCCATCAGGACATATGGTACGTTCGAAATCAGAAGTATTTATAGATATGGCTTTAACACAGCAGGGAATACCTTTTAGATATGAAGCAGAAATGCTAATAGGAACACATGCATATTATCCGGATTTTACAATAAAGCATCCACTAACTAAAGAATTAATATATTGGGAACATTTGGGAAAAATGGACGATGCAGACTATGCTGAAGCAGCTTTTAACAAATTAAAAGTATATTATAATCATGGACTAATCCCAGGAAGTAATCTCATATTAACTTTTGAAAGTAAAATCAAGCCCTTTACATTTAATGAAGCATCATTAACCTTGAAGATGTTTAACTTGTAGTCTGGTAAAAAGTAGCATTATCGCAACTCAACGAGAGTATGACTCCTAACGGGGGTGATGCGATAAAAAATTGGGATTTTTCAGCAAAATCTATCGCAAGCCAATGATAGAATGCGGTCTGCCGGCTTCTCTGCGATAGAATTTCATAAAAATAAGCAAAAAATTATCGCAGGACCAGGAAGAAATCCACGTTCTTCGTTGGCTTGCGATAATTTGTTTCTAGATTTAATATGCGAGATATCTTATTTATTTAGCCCATTGGCCTTGGCCAAGAACTTTTCAGTATTTACAATAAATCTCTCATGGGTGCCCATGCCCACTACACCATTTTCATCGGAACAAACTACTTCAAAAGTAAGCTTGCGCCCATCGATATCAATAAGAGTAGCATCGCATTCAATAGTTGCGCCGATAGCACTTGGAGCCATGTGAGAGATATTTACTTTGCTGCCTACAGAGGTAGTGCCTTCGTCAAGCTCAGGCTGAATCATTTTCCAGCAGCATTCCTCCATAAGAGAAATCATAGCAGGAGTAGCGAAGACTTCAACAGCGCCGCTGCAAAAAGCTTTAGCGGTATTATCAATAGTAACTGCAGTAGAGGCTGTGCCCTTTGTTCCAATTTCTAACATAAGTCTATTTCCTTTCTTGTTAATATTAATCATTTATATTTTAAGATATATTATAGTCAAAATATGAAAATAATTAATAGGTAATATTCGGCAGAATAGGGGATTAACGGAGGAGCCAACAAATGAAGGTGTTATCCACCCACAGTATCATTGTCTACATAAAGAAATTGTGCTATAATTGAGCACCGTGAGTTCGTGACCATCCTCACGTAAAACAAAACTAAGGAGATATAAAATGAATAAGAAAGTTTTATTTATTTGTCAGGGTGCGATGATCGCAGCCATCTATGTTGTGTTGACATTATTTATTAACACATTCAATCTTGCAAGTGGAGCTATCCAGGTTAGAATCTCTGAGGCTCTTTGCATTTTACCTATTTTTACACCAGCTGCTATACCAGGTTTATTTATAGGTTGTTTCTTATCTAATATTATGATGGGAAGCGCAATCTATGATATTATTTTTGGTAGCATTGCTACATTAATTGGTGCTGTTGGAACATACTATCTTAGAAAGACAAAGTTCGTGTTTACACTTCCACCAGTTATTGCAAACGCAGTTATTATTCCATTTGTATTAAAATTTGCATACGGTCTTACAGATGCATTCTGGTTCCTTGTGGTTACAGTTGCTGCAGGAGAGATTATTTGCGTATGTATCATGGGTATGATTTTAAAGGCAGCTCTTTGGCCTGAAAGAAGATTTATCTTTAGAAACGAAGAAATCGCTGCTTAATTAATTTACGGAGGACATTATGAAAGAAATTCTAAAGCAGATTAAAGATGTTGTTATCTGCGGCTTTAAGGATGCTGGATACGATGAGAAATTCGCTATGGTCACTTTATCAAATCGTCCGGATCTTTGTCAGTTCCAGTGTAACGGAGCTATGGCAGCCGCAAAAGAATACAAGAAGGCTCCTATTGCAATTGCAAACGAAGTAGTTGAAAAGCTTGCAGGCAATGGTATGTTTTCTAAGTGTGAGGCTTGCCCTCCAGGATTCATTAACATGAATCTTTCCGATGAGTTTATCGCAGAATTTGTTTCAGAAATGTCAAAAGACGAAGAGCGTTTTGGCGTCGAAAAGGTTGCTGCACCTAAGAAGGTGATGATCGATTACGGCGGACCAAACGTTGCAAAGCCACTTCACGTAGGACATCTTCGTTCAGCTATCATCGGTGAGTCTATCAAGCGTACAGCTCGTTTCATGGGTGATGAAGTTATCGGTGATGTTCACCTTGGAGACTGGGGTCTTCAGATGGGTCTTATCATTACAGAGCTTAAGCTTAGAAAGCCAGAGCTTGTATATTTCGATGAGGCTTATGAAGGAGAGTACCCAACAGAGGCTCCATTTACTATTTCAGAGCTTGAGGAGATTTATCCATGTGCTTCTGGAAAGTCAAAGGAGGATGAGGCTTACAAGGAGGCAGCTTTAAAGGCTACTTTTGAGCTTCAGCATGGAAGAAGAGGCTACCAGGCACTTCTTTCACACATCCTTAATGTGTCAGTTACTGACCTTAAGAGAAACTACGAAAAGCTTGATGTTACATTCGACCTTTGGAAGGGCGAGTCTGACGCGCAGCCTTACATCCCTGATATGGTTCAGAAGATGAAGGATGACGGCTTTGCCTATATTTCAGAGGGCGCTCTTGTAGTAGATGTTAAGGAAGATACAGATACAAAAGAGGTTCCACCATGTATGATTCTTAAGTCAGATGGTGCATCCCTTTACAATACAACAGACCTTGCAACAATGGTTTGGCGTATGAAGGACTACAATCCAGATTCAATCATCTACGTTGTAGATAAGCGTCAGGAGCTTTACTTTACACAGGTGTTCCGTTGCGCTAAGAAAACTGGTATTGTCCCAGATGATACTAATCTTTACTTCGTAGGCTTTGGTACTATGAATGGTAAAGATGGCAAGCCATTTAAGACACGTCAGGGTGGCGTTATGCGTCTTGAGTACCTTCTTCAGGAGGTAGAGGACAAGATGCTTGAGAAGATTAAAGAGAATGGTACAATGAATGATGAGGATGCTGAAAAGACAGCTCGCATCGTTGGTCTTTCAGCTGTAAAGTATGGTGACCTTTCAAATCAGGCTTCAAAGGATTACATCTTTGATATAGACAGATTTACTTCTGCAGAAGGAAACACAGGCCCATACATCCTTTACACAATAGTTAGATGCAAGTCTATCCTTGCAAAAGCTGGCGTTGATGCTGCTACAGGAGACATTCTTCCTGCACATTCAGAATCAGAAAGAGCACTTCAGCTTGAGCTTACAAAGTTCATGGCTGCACTTTCATCAGCTTATCAGGATATGGCACCACACAAGATTTGTGCTTATATTTACGATTTAGCCAATGCGTTTAACAGATTCTATCACGACACCAAGATTTTAGCGGAAGAGGACGAGGCTAAAAAGGCTAGCTACCTTAAGCTGTTATGGCTTACACGTGGCGTACTTGAAAAGTCAATTGATCTTCTTGGCTTTAATGCACCGGAGCGTATGTAATGGTTGATAATTCGTTTTTACCAATTGATTTTATTAATCGCATGGAGCAGGACTTAGGTCCTGACTTCCATGCGTTTTTGCGTTCATATGATGAAAGCAAGATATCGGCCCTTAGATTTAACCCAATTAAGGCCGACGACAAAGCAAAAGAAAATATAGCTGATATGCTAGGTGACCAGGTAGAGTGGAGCAAAAATGGCTACTACTATGATGATGAGTCAGTAAGGCCAGGCATCCACCCATATCATGCGGCAGGCGTTTACTATATTCAGGATGCATCAGCTCAGCTTCCAGTGGAGATGCTTTCTCCAAAGCCTGGGGATGTGAGCCTTGACCTATGTGCTGCACCTGGTGGCAAATCCACTCAGATTGCAGGATATCTTATGGGCCAGGGTGTGCTCATTTCAAACGAGCCTATGAAAAACAGGGCGAAGATTCTTTCTGAAAATGTGGAACGTCTGGGAATTACAAACTGTATTGTTACGTCTGAATACCCAGATAAACTTTCAAAGAATTTTCACCAGTACTTTGATAAAATAATGGTGGATGCTCCTTGCTCAGGGGAGGGCATGTTTAGAAAGAACCATGATGCCTGCAGCGAGTGGTCATTAGAATCAGTAGAGATGTGCGCAGCTCGACAGGCAGAAATCCTAGACCATGCCTATGAAATGCTGATCCCAGGAGGCAGGATGTGCTATAGCACCTGCACCTTTGCAAAGCTAGAGGATGAGGAGGCAGTGCAAAGCTTCATAGCAAGACATCCTGATATGACTCTTATTGAGGAGCGTAGGCTGTGGCCTCATCAGGTGAAGGGCGAGGGACATTATGCGGCACTACTAGAAAAGGCAGACCCTGAAAACATGGCAGAAGAGCTTAGGGAAGAAAGAGATACCTATGCTTATAAAAAGCCTTCAGATAAAGCCTTAGCTGACTACTATAGCTTTATAAAAGAGACTATGACAGAACCTTCTAAATGGAAGAAGAATCTGTTACTTATAAATGATTTGCTTTATATGCTCCCAGAGAATTGCCCTGATTTTGAGGGACTTCATGTTCTGAGAGGTGGACTTTTCCTTGGAACACTTAAAAAGAATCGCTTTGAGCCAAGCCATGCACTGGCGCTGGCTCTTAAAAAAGAGGATGTAAATAATTTCTATTCAATAGCAGCTACAGATGCACAGATAAAGGATTATCTGTTGGGGCAGTCCTTAAGATGTGACGTGGCAGATGGTTGGACAGTAGTTGCTTGCGATGGATATTCTATTGGATGGGGTAAGGCTGTAAAAGGCCAAATTAAAAATCATTATCCGAAGGGACTAAGAAGATATGATGCATAAGTTATACAAGCATAAACAGGACATTTACGAATATATTATGTTTACCGTTGCGGCCATTGTAATGGTCATTGGTATTTATTTCTTCAAATTCCCAAATCACTTTTCATTTGGTGGCATCAGTGGTTTGTCAATCGTCCTTGGTGCATTGCTTCCACATACACCAGCAAACATCAACCTTGTTATTAACATAGCTTTACTGATTTTAGGATTTTTCGTATTTGGAAAAAGCTTTGGAATAAAGACTACCTATATTACAATTTTAGTTTCTATTGGACCTAGTATTTTAGAAAAGGTTTATCCAATGGATGGTCCACTTACCACAGAGCCAGTTTTGGAGCTTATGTTTGCCATAGCTCTTCCTGCATTTGCCTCAGCTATTTTCTTTAACCTGGGTGCATCTTCAGGTGGAACTGATATTGTGGCCATGATACTGAAAAAATACACTAAGGTAGATATTGGAACAGCGTTGTTTTTCTCAGACATGTTCATCGTGGCATTAGCTTGCCTTGTATTTAATATTCAAACAGGTCTGTTCTCACTGGTTGGACTTTTGGCCAAGTCACTGGTAGTGGATGAGACTATTGAAAATATTAATCTGGCTAAATACTTCACAATCATTTGCAATAATCCAGAGCCTATCGTAGAGTACATTACAAAGGAATTAGGCAAGGGTGCTACAGTGTACAAGGCAGAGGGGGCCTACGAGCACACTGAAAAAACTGTTATTTTAACAATTCTTAAAAGACAGCAGGCAGTGGAGCTTAAGAATTACATTCGCAGAAATCATCCTGGAGCATTTATTGCAATCACAAACAGTAGCGAGATTATAGGAAAAGGCTTTAGAGGTTACAACTAATGAATACTACTTGGGGAATTCTAGCCCATGTTGATGCAGGTAAAACTACATTATCAGAGGCGATACTTTATGACGCTGGAGTTTTGGCGGATCTAGGTCGAGTAGACAAAGGGTCCGCCTTTTTAGATACAGACACTCAGGAGAAGGATAGGGGAATCACTATCTTTTCAAAGCCTGCTGTGTTTAATTATAAGGGGCAGGTGATAACTCTTCTTGATACACCGGGCCATGTGGATTTTTCTACTGAAACAGAAAGAGCTATTTGGGCTCTTGATTTTGCAATTCTTTTAGTAAGCGGCACTGATGGAGTGCAGGCTCACACTAAAACTCTTTTTAATCTCTTAAAAAAGAATCAGGTTCCAACTGTTATTTTTATAAACAAAATAGATATGCCCAATGCTAATGTAGCTATGGCTATGGCCGACCTTAAGGAAAAGCTGTCTAGCAAGTGCCATGACATTACAAATGAAGAGGACATGGCAACAGAAGATGAGCAGGCCATGGAAGAGTTTTTATTAGAGGAACGACTTTCAAAAGAGACTATCGCACGCTTGGTGTTAGAGCAGAAGGTCTACCCAGTATTAACAGGTTCGGCACTAAAAAATGAAGGCATTAATGAGCTGTTAGATTTAATGAAGGACCTTGCTGCACTAGGTCCCGAGCAGTCAGAACTAGCTGATTTTGGAGCCAGAGTTTATAAAATTGAAAGCCTTGCCAGAGATGCTCGCCTTACCTTTGCAAAGGTTACAAGCGGCACTATCCATGTAAAGGATACTCTTTCAAACGGTGAGAAGATAAACGAAATCAGACTCTATTCCGGTGCAAAATATACTCAGGTGGACGAGGCAGTAGCAGGTGATGTAGTTGCATTTGTTGGCTGCAAGGAAACCTTTGCAGGACAGGGACTTGGGGTAGAAGAAAATAGGCCGGAGCTTAGTCTTACTCCAGTTTTGAAGTACCAGCTTAAGTTCTTAGATGACACGGTTCCACGTCTTGCTTATCCAAAACTCAAAGCCTTTAATGATGAGGATCCATCTTTAAATGTAACCTGGTATGATGCCTTAGAAGAGATTTCCTTTAACCTGATGGGTGAGGTACAGACGGAAATCATCCTAAATAGAATTGAGAGAGAGCTTGGAATGAAAGCTACCTTTGAAGAGGCAGGTGTCCTATATAAAGAGACAATAAGAGAAGCAGTGGAAGGCGTTGGCCATTTTGAGCCACTTAGACATTACGCTGAGGCACACATCCTTATGGAGCCACTACCTGCAGGAAGCGGAATAGAGGTAAGGACTGACGTTTCAACAGACGACCTGGCCCTTAACTGGCAGCGACTTATTACCACTCATATTTTAGAAAAAGAACATTTAGGTGTAAGTATTGGCGCACCTGTAACGGATATACGATATACAATTGTCGGTGGTAGGGCCCATATAAAGCACACCGAAGGTGGAGACTTTAGAGAAGCCACTTACCGTGCTATCAGACAGGGACTTATGGAAGCTGGCACGGATATTTTAGAGCCTTACTATAGCTTTGAAATCACTGTTCCTTCTGACCAAATCGGCAGAGTAATGACTGATATTGAAAACATGAATGGAACCTTTGACATGCCAGCAGATGACGGGCAGGCGACTGTTATCACAGGAAAAGCACCAGCAGCTAAAATCAGAAACTACCAGTCAAGCCTTGTGACATTTACAAAGGGACAGGGCCAGATAAGCCTTACTTATGCAGGTCATTTTAAACGCCAGGACCCTGAGCCATTAATAGAGCAGGCAAACTACAATCCTGAGGCGGATATAGAGAATTCGCCTTCAAGTGTATTTTGTTCTCACGGGGCGGCAGTGGTGGTGCCATGGTATGAGGTAAAGGAAAAGTGTCACGTGCCATGCAGACAGGATAAAGCTGACATAAACGAGCCTGAGGTTATAAACCAAAAGCGAATGAACCATGGGGTAGATGAATGGTTAGACCCAGATGAAATCGATGCTATTTTAAGGCAAGCTAGTCACAGCAATCAGGGCAAAAATCCAAAGAAGGGCTGGCATTATGGAGACAACAGCCGCCCTAGAAGAGTGGATAGCGATTATGTGTATACCGCTCCAAAGGCTATAAAGCCAAAGGAAAAATATCTTTTGGTAGATGGCTACAATCTGATTTATGCTTGGCCTGAGCTGAAGGAAGTTTTAGATGTAAATCTAGACGGCGCCAGAGGAAAGCTCCTAGATATCCTTAGCAACTACAAGGCTATGACTGATTATAATGTGATAGCTGTTTTTGATGCCTACAGGGTAAAGGGCCACGAGGTGACAGCCTCAGACTACCTTAATATTCATCAGGTGTTTACAGCAGAAGCCCAAACGGCAGATGCCTATATCGAACGTTTCACCCATGAACATGGTAAGAAATACGATATAACTGTAGTTACTTCTGATGGTTTAGAGCAGGTAATTATTAGAGGAGCAGGGGCCAGATTGCTTTCTTCTAGAGAATTTATTTTAGAGGTGGAAAGAAAGGCTAGCGAATTAAGAGAATTATATAACATAAAATAATTTTAACAATAAATCCATACTTTTTATATATAATTACAGAGCAGTCGAATTATGTGTATAAACACATTAAAGTATGGAGGATATCTGATGGGTAGGTATGAATTCGATCCTAAGGAAAGGGCGGTACTTGAAAAACTCAATATACCTATGACCATTTATCAGTTTATTGATAAAAGAGTGGTTACCTTATTGGTTACAGATGGAATGGTTAATCTAATGGGTGAATCACGTGAAAATATAATTAAATTATTTGACACAGACATGTATCGAGACACTCACCCAGATGACAAGGCGAGAGTGGCAGATGCTGCCCTGAAATTTGCATCTGGTGGGGAGAGTTTCGACATTGTCTATAGAACAATGTCCCACATAATTAATGATTATGTAATCATTCATTCTCATGGGGCTCATTTTTTTGCCCAGGATGGAACGATGCTTTCCACTACACTTTACATGGTAGAGGGAGTTGGCATAGATTCATCAAATCCTTTGACAGAAAAACTGGCTTCAAATTTCAACAGCCTTATGACAAAGGAAAGCCTTATCAGGGATAATTTCTATGATACTCTTACAGGCCTTCCTAATATGTCTTATTTTATTCAGCTGGCAAATGCTGGAAAACGCACAATGATGGCCGAAGGTAAGGTACCAGCCCTTGTGTATCTAGATTTTGCTGGAATGAAATACTATAACCAAAAGTATGGATTGCAGGGGGGAGATGTTCTTTTAGTAGAATTTGCAAACATCCTAAAAAAGTATTTTCCAAACGAAAACTGTGGACGATTGGGACAGGACCATTTTGCGCTGTTTGGTCAGATGGATGATATGGAAGACACCTTAGAATCTATCTTTTATGATTTTAAAAGGTGCAATGATGGCAGAAGCTTGCCTGTTCATGTGGGAATATATACAGCCAGCTTTGAGGATGTTCCAGCAGCTACTGCATTAGATAGAGCAAAAGTAGCGTGTGACATGCAAAAGGGCGTATATAATTCTGTATATGCTATTTACACAACCGAGGTTCATGATCAGTCAAAGGTATATAATTACGTATTAAATACCTTTGAAAAGGCCATGGAGCAAGGCTGGATAAGACCTTACTATCAGCCTATTATCCGTTCTATCAATGGAATGGTCTGCGATGAGGAGGCTTTATGCAGATGGGAAGACCCTAATAAGGGGTTGATTCCGCCAGATAAATTTATAGGTATTTTAGAGGACGCCAATCTGATTCATAGATTAGATTTATATATGGTAGACCGTGTGTTAGAGGATATGAATAACACCAGAAGCAAGGGTATTCCCTTAGTCCCAGTTTCTATAAATCTATCAAAATTTGATTTTAAGCTTTGTGATATTATTGGCGAAATTGAAAAGAGAGTACTAAAAGCAAATATTGACCCTTCACTTATATCTATTGAGATTACGGAAAGCGTATCTGAATTTGATGAAAGCTTTGTAAAATCTCAAATAGATAAGATACACAAGGCGGGCTTTTCCGTTTGGATGGATGATTTTGGTAGTGGCTATTCAACCCTTAATATGCTTCAGACCTTCGACTTTGATACCATCAAGTTTGATATGAAGTTTATGCGTGAGTTTGCGGTAAACAAACGCTGCCACATTATTTTATTCGAGTTGATGATAATGGCTTTAAAGCTGAATGTTAACACTGTAGTAGAAGGCGTTGAAACCATAGAGCAGGCGAAGTTTCTTAGAGAAATCGGTGCTGACAAAATGCAGGGCTATTATTGGGGCAAGCCTTGCAATCTAGAGGCTAAGCATAATATCTTTTTAAGCGATATTGGAAATCCACCAGAATCTACTATTGAGACTAGCTATTTTGATTCTATTAGTAAAGCAAATCTGATAGAACCAGATATCAATGATGATTACAGTATCGATACTGATGAATATTTTGGTCCACTTCCAATGGGAATAATAGAATTTGCTGAGGATTCAATCAATATTTTAAGATACAACAAAACCTACGCCCAGTTTCTTCTTAAGACGGATTTCATTGATAGAGAAGACTTGGGCACTGGAGTGCTTCCTGTAAAGCGAATGCCAGAGCCTAGATTTATGGAGGCAGTGGAGCGGTGCATTGAAACAGGAAAATGGGAGAATGTATCACAAAGTAATGAAAATGGATATGTTACGGACGTATTTTTAAAGTTGATTTCAATGAACCCTATTACAAATGCAGCGGCAATAGAAATCGTAATAGCTTCAGTAACCAACTAATTGACAGTGATGGTCAAATGTGATACCGTTGTTGCTGAATTTAATAGTAATTGGAAGTAGGTGCCTATAGTATATTGTATATACGGTATAGGTGAAAAGGGAATCTGGTGCGAATCCAGAGCGAAGCCGTCACTGTGTTAGGGAGTTTGCAATCATGTCACTGAGAAATCGGGAAGAGATTGTAAGCGTTGATCGAAGTCAGGAGACCTGCCTATTTCTTTAAATTATGATTTGCGGACTTTCGAATCTTAATTCTTGAACGAGTAATTAAGGGTCGCACTATGCGACCCTTTTGATTTGTGTCCGCATTATTTAGGAGGATACGTAATAATGAAAAAGAAAATTTTAAGCTTTCTTTTACTTGCATCTATGTCACTTAGCTTGATCGCTTGTAAGGGTGCACAAGAAGAGGCTACTGTTACAGAAGCTGTAGCAGAGGTTTCAGATCAGGAGGCTGCTGATAATTGTGCAGCACTTATCGATGCCATTTATGTTCAGGAAAGAACAGATGAAACTGATGCTCAGTGTGAGGCAGCAAAGGCAGCATGGGATGCCCTTACAGATGCACAGAAGGAAATGGTAGAGGGAGAGTTTGCAGACCCTGATTACTTTGGTAGAGACACAGGCGATGCTTCAAAGGATGACCCACGCAACCAGGATGAGATCGGTGAAAATGAAATCCTTGTAGTAAGCTTTGGTACTTCATTCAATGATAGCCGCGCAAATGATATTGGCGGAATCGAAAACGCTATTGCTAAGGCAAACCCAGATTGGTCAGTAAGACGTGCATTTACAGCACAGATTATTATCAACCATATTCAGGCAAGAGATGGCGAGAAGATTGATAACGTGGATCAGGCTTTAGAGCGTGCAGTTGCTAACGGTGTTAAGAATCTTGTTATTCAGCCAACACATCTTATGCATGGTGCTGAGTATGATGAGCTTACATCTACAGTAGAGGCATACGCTGACAAGTTCGAGTCAGTAAAGATTTCTGAGCCACTTCTTGGACAGGTAGGAGCTGACGCTACAGAGGTTAACAAGGATAAGGAAACAGTTGCTAAGGCTGTTACTGCACAGGCTGTTAGTGAGACAAGCTATGATAGCTTAGATGCAGCTGCTGAGGACGGCACAGCATTTGTATTCATGGGTCATGGAACAAGCCACACTGCAAAAGTAACTTATTCTCAGATGCAGACACAGATGAACGACCTTGGTTACAAGAATGTATTCATCGGTACTGTTGAGGGTGAGCCAGAAGAGACATCTTGCGAAAACATTATCGCAGCTGTTAAGGAAGCTGGTTACACAAAGGTAGTTCTTCGTCCACTTATGGTTGTTGCTGGTGACCATGCTAACAACGATATGGCAG
>JAEEGF010861945.1_pt1 | contig 12198 bp, 9 predicted proteins | sample 9134171 | NCBI WGS metagenome assembly JAEEGF01 (sample SAMN16246542, study PRJNA631951) | gut metagenome | biome: gut microbiome; feature: rumen; material: AP-attached | host: Bos | place: Iran: Karaj | collected 2018-10 | reverse complement strand
TGTCGAAATTGCTGCCACGGCTCTCGGCAAACTTGATGGTCTGTACCGTCTTGTTACCCATGAAGGCCTTGCGGCTGATACCCACCGTACGGTAGTTATACACCGAACCGACATCGTTGTAGATGGTGAAGTCGGTTTTGCCTGCCTCAGCCTTACTGATATAGGTGTGGTAGATGAGTTTCTTGTCAGGTGTGGTGAAGCCGAGGCCCACCATTCCAACCTGATGGATGTTAGCAGCCATGTTGTCGGCCAGGCCACCCTGCAGCTGGTCGGTATTCATCTCGCTGCCTAAGCTCTGTATCTGGGGGATAATGCGCGCACCGGCATAGGCCACTGCAGTCGAGCCTAAGACTGTATTGGCTATTTTTTGTTTCAGCTGTGCTTTGCCCAAATTTAGAATTGCTTTTTTCAAACCATTTTGCGCTGCTGATTGTACGATGGTTTTCTTGGCAACTTCTGTCCCTGCCCAATCCGAGACTATTTTAGCAAATTGTTTCAGAGCATTCTTTTGGATCTTCTTGCAAGTAGCATCCTTAAACAGTTTCTCGATCAGAATTCCACGACTTTGATTCAAAAAACCAGCGTTTGATAAAAGTTGTAACAAAGCATCTTTTTCAAACCGTGACACACCACCCAAAGCTTTTAATAATGCATCTTCCGTACCTTTCTGAGCGGCATTTGCCAGAATACGCAATCCCTTTCCCTTAGCGAGGTTAAGCCCAACAGCCTCTGTAGTTTTCATTGCTACAACATCTGACCCGGCTAATGCGACTTGATCTCCCGCTGCTTCCGCAAATCCCGCAGCTGCCTCAGCGCCCTTGTTAGTACCCATGGTTGCAACGGTGATGGCTAATTCTGCAGCCCAATAGACGGCTGTCCACCACGATGTTTCAACCGTTACCACCTGCGAGGTGCTGGCAGCATTGGGAGTCTTCGAGGCGTAGTCGTAAGTCAGTCCGCCCTCAGTGATGGGACTCCATGTGGTCGGCTCATAGTCGGCAGCCACGATATAGGGCGCATATTTTGCCCAGTTGGGATCGTTGATGAAATCCAAGTAGCGTGTGGGCGACACGATGATGTGTAATTCCTGATCGTCGTCAACGTCAATATATTCACCGGCTTCCTCTAAGTCAGCCCCCCAGCCGAAGATGTCATCGCCCGGGACAACATTCTCCGGGCCAAGCGTCTCCCAATGATTGTCACCATCTTCCACATAGTAGTACAGACGGATTTCCTTCAGGTTCTTACAGCCACGGAAGGCGCCGTTCTCAATGCAGACCTTCAGGTCACTATACGAGTTCTCCGAGCGACCGTTGGTCTGGTGGAACTCCACGGCCTTCAGGTCGTCGCAGTTGGCAAAAGCCCCGCGGCGGATGGCGATGGTCTTGTAGTTATAGTATGAACCGATGTCATTATAGACTTTCAGCACGCCATTGTTTTTCTTCAGATAGTCGGCATCATTGCCCTCGATGGTGGTATAATATACCGTTGCACCGTTGTCGGCAGGCGCCATCAGCGAACTGGCATTGAAGCTTTGGTAGTCTGCGTTCCATGGACGCAGGCGCTGCAGCACCGTCTCGCGCTGGTTGCCGTCGTTGGTCAGGTAGGTCTTGCCATCGTCTGCCAGCAGGCACTTGTAGCGGGCACCGTATTCATTGATCTCGTAGCCTGAGGGCTCGTAGCTGATGATGCGGTCGCGCAACTCGCTCCACATGCCCGAGGATCGGTAGCTGTTGAGCGTCGAGGTGGCCACGCGGATGAAGGCGTTGGGCGACCCTTCGAGCATGTTGCTCCAGATGCGAGGGATGCAATTGGTAGGCATTGACTCCCAGTGGTTGGTGCCGCGCGTGATGTACTGCATCAGGTCGATCTTCTCTAACTGCGGGGCGTTGTTGAAGGCACGGTGGCCGATGAAGAACATGAAGTCGGTGTTCGAGTTGTATGACCACGCATCACTGTCCTGGAAGTAGATGCGCTTCACCTTCGACTTGCCCGAGAAGGCATTGTCGGCCACGCAGGCCAGATGGGTATGGCTCTTGAAGTAGCCCACCAGGTCGTTCAGGATAAACACCTCGCCGTTGCTGGGTACCGATTCTTCATCGATGGTGGCGGCCACTATGTAGGGGGCACCTTCATAGCCATGGTAACGCAGCCAACCGTCATCATCGAAGCGATACTGATAGGTGTTGTCCCACGGTTGGTGTACGCTGGTGTCGAAGAAACGGGTGTAGTTATTACCAGTGATGTACGTGTACTTCACACCTTTATAAGTATAGGTGTAGTCCTCGTCGGGGGCACGTCGGGGCAGTCGACGGGCGGTCACCACCGTGCCGTCGCTCATCTTTACCTGATCGGGAATCACCTCGACGGTCTGGTTTTCAACCGTCACCGAGTCAACGTTGTCGACTGTCACTTCGGGCTTTTCCTGAGCCCATGCTCCTGTAGCTGCTATCGTCAGCCAGAGGGCAATCGTTAGTCTTAGTTTGTACATATTAATAGATTTGATTTTTGTTTCATCGTCAACCTCATTATAAACGAGTCATGCTGAAATCAGCAGTATAAGTGGAGCCGTCGGCCTTCTGACGAATGGCAGTCCATTTCATCTTACCATTCTCGATGGATGATATCTCCCAACTCTCACGATACTCCGTGTCGTTGCCGACATTCTTCCAGCGAGTGCAGAGCAGGACACCATCAACGAAGTATTCGGCCATTGAGTTCACGTCGGCCACCCACTCACCGTTGTCGTCCTGACGGTAATAGACGAAGGTGCCGTCGGTCTTGTATTCCCAGCGGTGCAACTGGCCATCGCTATGCACGTCCTCTTCGCTGGTCTGACATCCCTCCCAAGTGCCGATAATGTCAGCACTGTAGTCGTGGGTCACGCGCACTTTACGTTCATTCATATCTTTTGTAATCCTGTGAGATTTGCCATCGACAAAGGTTTCATTGTTGGTGATGAGATACATATCGTCGTCAGTAATGGAAAGGATTTTGGGCGACTGCGTAAACTTAATGTTGGCATCAGGCAGTTCCACAACCTGTGACAACTTATTGCCATTGATAACGTAACTGCCTTCACAGTGATTCACCCACACGTTCAGGTCGCTGATGGCATTGATGGACAGGCTGTAATATAACTTCGAGCCTGATTCGTAGGTAATCACCTGCTTAGAGTCAGTAGGCACCGGTTTGCCGTCGGTCTCGGCCATCATCCACTTGCCTTGGATCTTCTCGGCAAGGTCGCCAAGACTTTTCTTGTCAAGTTCTTCCATCAGCTCGATGTCAGCCTTTGTAAGGGCATGATAGGTCGACGAGATAAATTCCTCATCCTCTAATTCCTTTCCCAAAGTGAGGGTGTTGCCGGCAACTTCCCACCAGTAGAATTCCGACTGCTTATAATCGGTTGGGCTATGAATCTCCAATACCGGTTCATCTTCATATTCGTCATCGTCAGCCTCATTATAGACCTGCGTATATTCAGTGCGAGTCACATTGTCATTGTAAACGGAATAACGGATGGTTTTCAACCCGCTTCCCTCCGTAAAGTCAAGCATCATGTAGGTGTACAGTCCGTTGTGCTCAGTATAGCCAAACCACTTGCCCACATAGTCGTCGCCCCACAACGAGATATCGTACACGGCCAGAAGGTCCTTTTCAGCCTTCGAAGGGCGATGAAGGGGTATCGACATATTGCGATCGACAGTCTCCTCATCGTATAGATTGAGGATCTGCAGCTCTTTATCAAAGCTGTATTTAGAGGTAGTAGGGGTCTTAGAGATATTCTCAACCGTGATGGTACTGGCTGTTTCGTCAACGGTATAGACGCCGTGGCGGTGCATACGTTCCCAGTACCTGAGTGGTTCAGTCGTATTACCGGTGTAGATGTTTTGGGTTACGACGCCGTTTTCGTCAAAGGAAAGCAATATGTACTCAATATCGTTTTCGTCGGCATCTTTGTCGTAATCCACACGATTGACAACGGCGAACCACTCACCAGTCAGCGCTTCGGTAATCACCGGATCCGGATTAACGGGATCATCATCGTTAGAACACGATGTCATCGTAGTCACTGTCAGGCCGCAAGTCAGGATGGCGGCTATCACCCATAAAATGTTTTTTCTCATATTATTTATTATTTACGTTTTACGAAGAAATCTTTCGGCCCCATGGTGAAGAGGTTGCCAAAGTGGGTGTAGTTATAGATTCCCACATGGGAGCCGAGCGTATGCTGGGCGCAGTAGAGATAGAGGTCGCGGTAGGTGCCTTCGGGGTTGGTAGATGCATGGCCCACAAGGTTGCGGCTGAAGCGGTCACACATCCAGATGTCCAAGTCCTTACTCCACGAGTCGGCAAACGACTGCTCGTAGGGCCCTGCCGAGCAGATGGCCAGCACGCCAGGGATGCCTTCAAGGGCCTTGCCCATGTTGGCCGAATAGCAAGGTTCCAGGCAGACGAGCATCTGGCGGAACTGCTTCTGGTCGGCCATCTCGCGGAGCGTCTCAGAAAGAATAGTGGCGGTCATGCCCTGTCCTGTTGGTTTATCGCGCCACGCCATCTCGTTCACGCCATTCACGGCCTGGCTGCGGCCATGTCCGCTCCAGAAGAAGAATACGTTCTGCCCAGCATCGGCAGGCAGCACCACAGGCGTCTTGTCGGTCTTCACGCCCTTCAGGATATTACAGATATCCTGCGGCGTGAGATCGGCATTCTTATAGTCGATGACGGCTCCCTCGCGCAGGTTCTTACCATTGGGGTCGGTACGCACGGCTCCCCGGTCGCTATTCTCCGCAGCATTGGCGCAGTCATCGGCAGTAATGAGTATGATGTGGTCGTCGTCGTAGCCATTAGTCTTCAGCATCTGGTAGATATTCAGCACATCAGCCTCGTGGCGGTAGTTCTCCCACTCATGGCTGCCCTGCACCAACACGGCATACTGGTCGGTAAGCGCGGGATAGGTGAAAGAAGCGATGCTTTGACCGTATTCGTTGTCAAACATCTTCTCGGCATCCTTCACGATATAGTTCCATGATGCCAACGTCTTTGAGGTCTGTGCGTTGCCCTGCGTGCTGTAATAACTCTGATGGTACAGGTGACCGTCGTTGATGACCCAGTTGACGTAGGTGGTGTTGAGTGCGGCGGTGTAGCACTGGCTGTCGAACTGCACGGGGCCCGAGGCACCCTTAAAGCCTACCATTTGCCCTTGTTCGATAGCCGAGAGGTAGAGTTCCATACCCGTCTCGTTCCAGGCATGTCCCGAGAGGAGATGGTCGGTTGTACAGATGTCGATGATGGCCTTGTTCAGGTCGTCCACCTCCGGGCGGTGCTCCATATAGTTGGCGGCGAAGGCCGAGAGTAGCAGCGCGTCGTAGAATTTACATTCGGCAAAGGTGGGCTTGGTGCCGTAGCGCGACTCGTAGCTCATCTCGAATCCCGTCATGGGGTCGGCGTATGGCGAGAATCCCTGATAACCGTCGGTAAGGACTATGCTGCGCTGGTCGAGTGCGGCAAGGGCCTCGTCGGTCAGGTTGCTACAGGCATAATACACGGGTGTCCACACCAGGCGTATGTCAAAGTCAGCATATTTATTGTCTTCGGTGGGATCGTCTGGGTCCATATTCCACCACTCACTGCGCAGACGGGCTATCTGATAAATCTGTTCTGCATTCCGGGCTACAACAAAGTGTGCTACCTCTAAGGCCAGCGGGGGCAGATTGTCAAGGTAGGTGCGCACGTACTGGTACAGGTCGGCATCGTCGGTATATTGTTCGAACGTTCTTAGGGTGATGCCCAGTTCGGCTGCCTGGAAGGGAGCCCACTCAACGAACGTCTGTCCGTAGGTGTCGGCAGGCGCAAAGAGTCCTGCGTATTCAGGTCCATAGAAATTTGTGCCGCCCTCAACACTCAGGTAGTTGGCATAGATGCTCAGAAGTATTTCCGACAGCGACACATCGGTCTCGGTGAGCGACCAGAGGAAAGGTTGCTGGCCGTCGCCCGAGCTGGTGATGGCAAAGCGCCGGATGACGGTCTCGCTGGTGGCGGTGGGTAGTATCAGCGGTTTGTGCGTCTGCTGACAATAAGGCGCCAACTGCTCCACGTTGTCGCTGTCGAAGGGGCCGATGACAGCCAATAGGTCGTCGCGGCTGGCCAGTCGTTCGCCTAATGCGTTCAGGTCATTGCCGTATTCATCGTACCACTCTATCTTCAAGTCGATGCAAAGCGTATCGTGCAATTGGGCGTTGTGCAGATTCTGTAGCATCCACTCGGCGGTGCGCTCCAGTCGGGCCTTCATGATGGGGTCGTTAAGCGGGGCCACCACGGCTACCGTCTTCTCCACCCATCGCCGCGAGTCCTTATACACAATGGTATCATCCTCCGTCTTACAGGAAGTGAATAGTGAACAGTGAATAGAGAAGAGTACTGCGCACAATATGACGAGCCAGTCTATTCTCTTACCTCTTACATCTAACCTCTTACCTCTCATATCGTTCCTTCTCCTTTCTGATGGCTACTTGGCGCAGACTGTCAAGGTTAGGCCCCTCATTCATCCAGAGTATTCTTTCAACCCCAAATCTGTACTGGCCGATGATGACATCGGTTGCCTTGTCGGCCAGTCCCAGCGTCTGGTGTTTTGGCAATGATCCGTTGAGCCATAGCCCCACATAGTCAATCATCACCTTGTCGATGTGTTTCAGGATAGAAAACAGACAGTAACAGTCGTCGCCCGTCGTGTCTGAATCGATGCCAACGTAGGTGTCGTTAGCCAAGAATGAAGAGCGCACAACTCGGAAGATGGAGTGCATAGCTCCACCGCAGATGGGGACAAATGTAACCAAGTTTCTCCCATCAAGATACTCATCTTTATAGTTGCTCTCCTCTTTATAGATCCGGTAGGCGGTTGTATCGCTCATGGTAAAGCCGCCCGCGGATTCATTGCTCAGATAACGGACATGAAGGTATAGGGGGGGAATATGTACTGGGAGGGGGTCGTTAAATCCAGCCTGAAATCCCTCGCCAGCCTCCACGACAGACTGCGTGTAGGGGTTGGCGAGCAGTAGCGTCACCAAATCTCCTACACGATAATAGAAGTTTGCTGAACCATAGTGTACAAGGCAACCACCCATGTACATCGCGCCGTAGTAGTCGATGTAGAGCGTAGAGCCCTTGCCCTCGAGGGGCGTGGTGGTCTCCATATACAACAAGTCGGCATGGGAGTTCTTCTCCAGTCGGCGGTTGTTGGTACGAATGAAGGTGTCGTAAACGGGACTGGGCGTGATAAACAGACGCTTGATGGAGTCGGTGGCACTTTCCATCTGGCGGAACATCGTCTCCAGATAGGCCAGCCCCTGCTCCTCGCTCTCGGGCGCCAGCTGCAGAGTGCGCAGACCATACTGTTTGGCAGCGGCCTCAACGCCTTTGTAAATAAGGTCATTGTAGGAACGGTCTCCCAATCCGTTTGGACCGTAGATCACCGTGACGAGCGGCGCCGTGCTGGGCTTTTCCTCGTCGGGATTAATCTTATATATCGTATCGCCGTCCTTTGTACAGGCTCCCAAAGCCATGAATATAACTAATAACAGCGTCCATAGATTGCTCTTTGCCATTGTTTTGTTGTTAGAATTATGTGGCAAAGATACAAAATAATCCGTTAAACTGTGTTACCCCCCCCCATTAAATAACGTTAAATACAAGAAATTAAACAGTTTCGTCGACTTTTCATGGCATCGTGATCATTTGGTCAAGGTCTTTCAACACGCGGTTGGTCTTTCTATCGAGGTTACGCTACTAAAGATTAGCAGCTAAGAATTTGCGGCAGACCTCAACGGGCAGATGGATACGCCCAAGGGGAATCTTATAGGTGCCTTGGAAAACTTCTGGAACGGATGGGCGAAATCTATCCATTTTTTTCATAGATTTCGCCCATGACACGATGGGGTTAGGAGAATTCGTGACTGTCACAGAGTATCCTGACCCTCATGTGACATTAGTTTCTTTATCCATGCAATGATGTCGTTGAGCACTTCTTCTGAGAATGTTTCTTCGATGGTGGCATATTCTGTAGGGAAGCCAGTCTGGCAGTGTTGGAACAGGTGGTTCAAACCTTCGTACTCCTTGATAAGATTGCGCTTGTTCCTGAGCAGACTACGACGCAGGGCTGGGAGACTTTGACGGGCGATGACCTGACAGTCCTTGCTCCCGTTAAGCGCCATTACGGGGCATTTTATCTTTGCGATGTCAGGTTGTGGATCGTAGTCAATGAACCATTGAATCCAAGGACTTTGTTTGATGGCAGGCATCTGGCGCAGTTGCTCGATGGTGAGGTCTTTGGCAGCATTGCCACCTAATACTTTGTTCTGCTCCAACAAGATGCTGTCGCCTTTAACAGCTGGGCCTGCCAGCGATATGATGAAATCCAGTTTCTTTTGAGCGCCCAGCATGAAGGCTATGGTTCCGCCTTCGCTATGTCCCAAGAGCCCCACTTTCTTAAATCGTCCGTCCTTCCGCAGCCACTCAATACCGGCTAAAGCATCTTCGGCAAAATCCTTTGTCGTGACATTAGGATCCTTACCGCCAATGGACTTGCCTGTGGCGCGATCGTCATAACGCAAGGTGGCGATGCCAGCGCGCGCCAATCTATCAGCAATCACTGCAAAGGGACGATGATCGAACACCTCTTCGTCTCGATTCTGCGCACCGCTGCCAGTCACCATCAATAGCACGCATGTGGCATCACCCTTGGGTATAGTCAGCGTACCTGCCAGAGTTGCACCAGCCTTGGAGTTGGTAAATGTCACCTCTTCTGTCTCATAAGGATAAGGTGGCTTGGGGTTCTGAGGACGATTCGCTTTCGCGAGCTCACCAGGTTTCAGACTTAATGGTAACTTAAAACCATTTTGAGTAAAGGTTCCCTTCAGCTCGCCGTTCTTCAGGCGGGCTGAATATGATGCATTCAGCGAACTAACACTTATCTTCAGTGAATCTGCAGAAAGGAAATCAACGCTTGCAGGAATGCCTTTCGCGCCCTGCTGGGGACTGTCGAGCGTGCATGTGCCATCTGTCGACAGATTTAATACCAAAGGGATCTTCTGCAGACCAGCCACCAACTCGCCATTCCAACTGCCACTGATGTTTTGTGCAGAGGCTATAACACCAATGCAGGCCAAAGCCAGAGTGAAAAACAGTTTCTTCATTTTGCGCGATACATCATTATCGTGAATACAATCGACACTCCAATCATCGAACCTACAATGATTATAACAGGTAGGATGCTTTCGTGATCTTTCATGGCCAATGAATAGACGGCGATGAACAACATGATTCCAAGCATCATGATTGCAATAATTCTGGTCAGCAGAACGCCCAATTTCTTCTGACGTGCATTGCCAGGTCCTTCTATGAACGGAAGATTAATTCTTCCAAAAGGAAAGTAAATGCTGAATGCGCAGAAAAACGCCACAACTGTCATAATTGCACAGGGTATGAGAATGAAGGTGGGTGGGCCGTAGGCATCTGGCTTTCCTGAAGGACCGAAATGGGTTGGCACAATGTCTGGTGCGCGACTGATGAGCCAGATGATGATTCCCCAAATGGTCAGCGTCAGCACCAGGAAGACGACATCAAAAATCTTATCTTTTGTCGTACGCACGACTTGAAGCTTAATATTACTCATATTATTTCTTTCTTTATTTTTCTTCTTCATTTTTTGGGAGCTGGTTTTTCTTCTTGGGCAGACGCTTGGCCTTGCGCAGAGCCTCGGTGATGATCCACTGCAATTGGCCGTTGGTGCTGCGGAACTCGTCCGCAGCCCAGGCCTCTATCGCGTTCATCGTTTCGGTATCTACGCGGAGGATAAAACTCTTGGTATTCTTCTCTGCCATTGATTAATGATTCAGCGTTCCTGTATTCACTACCGGCTGGGCAGACTCGTCGCCGCAGAGCACAACGAGCAGATTGCTCACCATTGCAGCCTTCTTGTCGTCGTCGAGGTCGACGATGCTTTCACTAGAGAGTTTGTCGAGTGCCATCTTTACCATCGAGACGGCACCTTCCACAATCTTCTCGCGAGCAGTAATGATAGCCGAAGCCTGTTGGCGACGCAACATCACGGCTGCAATCTCTGGGGCATAGGCGAGATAATTGATGCGGGCCTCTACCACTTCGATGCCTGCCAGTGCCAGACGCTCATCGAGCTTCTGCTCCAATTGTTCGTTGATTTCGTCAGCGCTTGAACGAAGGGTGGGCTCGTTGTTTTTACTGTCTTCATCGTCGTAGGCATACTGACCTGCCACCTGACGGAGGGCAGCATCGCTCTGTACACGGACGAAGTTTTCCAGTGCGTTCATCAATCCTTTGGTGACAGAACCGACGGTGTTGGGGTTTGCAGCCATCGTCTGTGAGTCGACTTCGAAGAGAGCCTTGTAGGTATCTTTCAGTTTCCACACCAGGACTAAGCCGATCATAACAGGATTACCCGTCTTGTCGTTCACCTTGATAGGTTCTGCATCGAGGTTGCGGGCACGCAGCGATACCTTCTTGGTGCCATAGAAAGGATTGATCCAGTAGAATCCTGTCTGCGCGAAGGTGCCGCTGTATTTTCCAAACCATGTGGTCACTTTGGCTTCGTTAGGCTCGAGCATCATTAGGCCGCACCACATCATGATGTTGATGATGAGCAACAGGATACAGCCACCTAATAACCAGCCTCCACAAGTGCCGTTGCTTTCATCTAATTGGATGATGCTATACACAATTCCTACGATTGATAGAATCAGAACTGCGAGGTTGACAAACAGCATCAGAAAGCCGTTCATCACCATTCCTTTGAATGTATATTCCTTATTTTCCATAATGATAAGTATTAATGAGTTGATTTATTTTGATATCAATTTGATATCGCAAAGATATGAACTATTTTTCATCCGGCAATGGAAATGGCTTAAACTTTAACAATAATTATGAGTAAGTTTCAGAAAAAGTGTGTAAATTTGCCACATGAATAAAATCATTACCATGATGCAGAGACTCCGGCATGCCTTTGTGTGGCTGATGCGTATCGGGCATTGTCGAGGATTTGGCGTGCAGTCGCCAACGGATTATTGGTTGGTGCGCTATGTCATCAATGAGCACTGGCCTTATTATCAGTATGCAGCAATGGGCGGGGAGGATGAATGGCTCACGAGGAAATTGGGACTTCTCTATTTCCGTATCGCCAATTGGCGGCAGCCGCATGTGATTGAGAGTGACGGATTCCAGATGTATCTGCAGGCTGGATGCAAGAAGGCTGCGTTTGGTGATTCCACGGAACTGATCAGGCTGACGCTCGAAGGCGACTATCGCAGTCGTCTGGCTGCTATATATAATAAGGTGGAGAGTCATTCCGTACTGATTGTGGAGGCTATCAGAAAAAATAGGGCTTTCTGGCGCGAGATTGTCGCCGATGAGCGGACGGGGGTGACATTCGATCTCTATTATTGCGGTATCGTGATGTTTGATAAAAAGAGACATAAACAAAACTATATTATAAACTTCTAACTGACAAGGTTTTATGAAAATTACGAAAGTTTATACACGTACGGGTGACCAAGGCGAGACCAGTCTGGTGGGTGGTGTGAGAATCAAGAAGAGTAACATCCGATTGGAGGCCTACGGAACGGTTGATGAACTGAGTGCTCATCTAGGCATGCTCGTGGCAATGATGAAGGAAGGTGAAGAGAGAGATTATATTATCAGAGTCCAAAACAATCTCTTTAATGTCTGCACCCATCTGGCTACGGACCAGAGTCAGACGCCGCTCTATCCGTCAGCCCATTTGGCAGAAGGTGAGATCGCATCCTTGGAACAACGGATTGACAGTCTGATGAAACAATTGCCCGAACGTCAGGGCTTCGTCCTACCTGGTGGTGTCCCTGCAGCCTGTCAGGCCCATATCTGTCGTACAGTCTGTCGCAGGGCGGAACGTCGTATCGCAGCCTTAGCGGAAGAGGCGCAAATTGCCCCTGAAATGCAGCAGTACGTTAACAGATTGAGTGACTATCTCTTCGTTTTGGCCAAAATAATAAATTTTAACGAAGGAAAAAGTGAAATTGTTTGGCAAAATGTTTGCAAATAAGAAAATATTGTGTACTTTTGCGGCCAAATTCAGCGAATGCTGATGTGGAGTGATAATATTTACAGCTATTAAGATTTAACGACTATGTA
>JAEEGF010038005.1_pt1 | contig 12199 bp, 7 predicted proteins | sample 9134171 | NCBI WGS metagenome assembly JAEEGF01 (sample SAMN16246542, study PRJNA631951) | gut metagenome | biome: gut microbiome; feature: rumen; material: AP-attached | host: Bos | place: Iran: Karaj | collected 2018-10 | reverse complement strand
GGAGTTGTAAGATAATATGAGAAAAGTGCGTGTAGAGGAAAAAGCTCTGCAGGCACTTTTTCTTTGTAAGCAATAACTGGGGAGTTATTCGCACTTATAATGAGGTAAAAAAATGCGTGCACAAAGTATAATCAAATTAAATATAAATGGGAAAGGTTATGATCATGTCTACGCTTAGATTACCGCGTTTATTATCTGATGGAGCAGTTATTCAGAGAAGAAAAAGCATTCATATATGGGGCTGGGATGAACCCGGCACAAAGGTTACAGCAACACTTGAAAAGGATCAGGTAAGTGGAGAGACAGATGGAAATGGAAGATTCGATCTGTATCTGCCGGCCCGCGAGAGCGGCGGCCCTTACGAGCTTATAGTAAGTGATGATAAGGGCGAGAAAAAGGTTGTTAAGGATGTAATGCTTGGTCTTGTCTGGTTGTGCTCAGGTCAGTCCAATATGGAACTTCCCCTTACAAGGTGTAAGGATCAGTATCCTGAAGTTGTAAAAAACGATGTTAATAACAGAATACGTACTTTCAAGATTGTTGAGGAAACTTCTTATAGTGGACCTTTGGAGGAGCATCACACAGGCAGTTGGACAGAAGTAAAACACGAGACAATAATGGATTTTTCCGCTGTTGGGTACTTTTTTGCCAAGCATCTTCAAAAGCTTACAGGTCAGACCATAGGCATAATCAATGCAAGCCTTGGTGGCTCAAGGATTTTTGGCTGGATGGGCAGAGAAATGCTTGAGGGTTATGATGAGCTCTTGGAAGAGGCTGACAGATATGCAGATAAAGAGTTTTACGATGGCCAGGTCGCCAGAAATATTGCAAACGGCGATGCATGGAGAAATTCACTTTATCAGAAAGATGAAGGAATAAAGAATAACTGGCACTTGGAAAGCACAGATGACAGTAACTGGAAAACCTTTGAAGTTCCGGGATTTTTCAAAGGAACTGAGCTTGAAGGCTTTATAGGCTCTGTGTGGTTTAGAAAGAAATTTGATCTGCCAAAAGAACTTGCGGGGAAGGCTGCAAGACTCTTTATGGGAACAATGGTAGACAGCGACACTATTTTTGTAAACGGGCAAAAAGTCGGTGAGACCGCTTATCAGTATCCACCGCGTAAGTACGATATTCCTGAAGGACTTACAAGAGAAAAGGATAACGAAGTAGTTATAAGACTTTGTGTGGAGAACGGCCTTGGAAGATTTACTCCGGAAAAAGAGCTAAAGATCTTTAATCAGGATGCAACCGTTTATCTGAATGGTACTTATAAATATAGGATTGCCGCAGAGTGCGAACAGATCCAGCCTACAGACTTTGTTAACTGGAAAGCGACAGGTCTTTTCAATGGCATGACAGCTCCCTGCAAAAACTATCCGATAGATGGTGTGGTTTGGTATCAGGGTGAGTCAAATGTTGAGAGAGATGAGGACTATGCGGATCTTACTAAGAGAATGGTCCTTGGATACAGAAAGCTTTGGAATGATGAGAACCTTCCTTTCATTGCAGTTCAGCTTCCAAACTTTGTAATAGACCAGCTTCCTTGCACGGATGATTGGGGAAAATTCAGACTTGTTCAGAATAAAATACTGGATATTCCAATGACTGGGCTTATCGTGACATTGGGACTTGGAGAGGACAATGACCTTCATCCTACGGTAAAAGAGCCTATTGGAGAGAGAATGGCTCTCTGGGCAGCTCATATGAAGTATGGCTGTGGCGCAGAATACAAAGGACCTGAAATTGAGAGTGCAAAGATTGTCACAGAAGATGATGAAGCTTTTGTCGAGATAAAACTTGCTCACACTGAGGGACTTAAAGTTGCTGATGAAGGCAAAGGATGCGAGCTTCTTGATTTTTATATCGAGAATGAAGGAGGCACTTCGCAAAAGGCAGAGGCAGCTCTTTTGGGAGATAAGGTATTAGTTAAGATAGATAAAGACAGTAAAAAAATAAAACTCAAATGGTGCTGTGAAAATACTTACCACGGCGGCCTTATTGAAAATGAAACAGGCACGCCCCTTGCACCATTTGAGATTACAGTAGAATAATTATTTATGATTTTAAGTCCGCGCCTGCTCTGTAGAGCTTTCGGTATTCTGTAGGTGAGCAGCCATTGGTGTCTTTGAACACTCTGTTAAAGGTTGAAAGACTAAAGAATCCAGACTGCATGGCAATGTCCATAACGGAGAGATCTGTGTCACCTAAAAGTTCCTGGGCCATGAGCACGCGGCGCTTGGTAATGTACTGATAACATGAGATTCCCATGTAAGACTTAAAGAGTCTTTCAAAGTGGAACTTGGAAAAGCCTGCAATCTCAGCAAGCTGCTCAACACTAAGGTCATCTGACCTATGGGAATCGATATAGTTTGTAACAGAAACAAGTTTGTCGATGTTCTTGCGCTGAGGGTCATCATTTACAACAGCCGATGGAACATCATTGGGATGCATGCTTCCTATCTGGGCGAGAATAAGAGTTACCAGTGAGTAAACAGATATATGTAGGAACTCATCGCTTTCACCATAAAGCCTGTCTATTTCCCAGAAATAGTTCTGAAGACGGGCGTCCTCAAGAGGATACTCATTCTGCTTGATGTGAACATAAGGCGGAAGAGTTTTGAGAAGAGGAACAAGTGATGAAACCTGAGAATATCCACCGATATCAAAAAGAAGAATCAGTTTTTCACCGCCTGGAGTATCTGAGAGATATTCATGCAGGGTTCCGGGTGCGATAAGCACAATGTCTCCGGGATTACAGCAGATCATGGACTGGGTATCGTTGTGAAATTTGATATTCAACGTTCCGGAAACTATGAGAATAAGTTCCACTTCATTGTGCCAGTGCAGAGGATATTCCGAAAGCGTGTTGTGATATAAAAGAACACCCTTTAGTGTGTCATAAAAGATGTCTTCACGAGCCTGTTCATTGATGTCACTTATCATGTTAATTACGCTCCTTATTTAGGAAACTGCAAGATTACGTGGAATATTTTATCATAAAAGAAGATTTTTTAGGAGAAAGGATTTTAACTAAAATGGGGAATAAAGAATGGACACAGCTTTGGCTTGGTTATAAGAATTTAAGTAATGATAACAAGTCTGTTAGCTGTGAAGTGGTAGGGTTTAACAAGGATTCACAGGTGATAAAGAGTGCACTTTGTGAGCTCAAAAGTGGATTAAAGGGAATTGTATCAGATGAGGTTGTGGATAACGCAGGCTCTTTTGACATTGCTCTTACTATTAAAAAAGTGGATGCCATCGCAAAGGAAGGCTTTAAGCTTGAGAGCGATGCTTCATCAGTAAGCATTTTGGCCTCAGATGATAACGGTGCATTATATGGAGCTTTTGAACTATTAAGACAGCTCTCCTGTGGAAAAAAACTTTCTGAGATCAATGTGGAAAAGACTCCATCCAACCCACTTCGAATGATGAACCACTGGGACAACATGGATGGCAGCATCGAAAGAGGTTACTCAGGACAGTCTTTCTTTTTCGAAAATAAAGAGATCGTGGTTGATGAGAGAACCCGTGACTATGCAAGATTCATGGCAAGCATCGGTATCAACGGAATTGTCATTAACAACGTAAATGTTAAGGATGCAGCAACTTACCTTATTACAGACAGATATTTTGACAAGGTAAAAGAGCTGTCTGAGGTATTTGCAGATTATGGAATAAAGACATATCTATCCCTTAATTTTGCCGCACCTATAGAGCTTGGCGGACTTGAAGTCTGTGATCCTCTTGATGAAAATGTTATAAGCTGGTGGAAAGAGAAGGCAAAAGAAGTATTCGGAAAGCTTCCGCACCTCGGAGGATTCCTTGTAAAGGCCGACTCAGAGGGAAGACCCGGACCTTTCACATACGGAAGAACACAGGCAGATGGCGCAAATATGTTGGGAGATGTAGTTGCTCCTTATGGCGGGATAATCATTTGGAGATGCTTTGTTTACAACTGCACTCAGGACTGGAGAGATTACAAGACAGACAGAGCAAGAGCCGGATATGATTACTTCAAGGATTTTGACGGAGCATATCATGACAACGTTATCCTTCAGATAAAGAACGGTCCTATGGATTTCCAGATCAGAGAGCCTATTTCTCCACTTATCGGCGGACTGACAAAGACCAATCAGATGCTGGAAGTTCAGATTGCACAGGAATACACAGGACATCAGATAGATCTTTGCTATCTTATGCCAATGTTCAAGGAGGTTCTTGGATTTAAGACCTACTGTCAAAAAGAAAATGATACTGTTGCAGATGTAGTGAGTGGAAGGGCATTTGGTAATAAGCTTGCAGGAATGGCAGCAGTTATCAATACCGGTAATGATAAGAACTGGACAGGAAATTACCTGGCAGCAGCTAACCTTTACGGCTTTGGAAGACTTAGCTTTGACACAGAGCTTTCCTCTGAAGAAATAGCAAGAGAGTGGATAAGACTTACATTTGCCCTTGAAAAAGTGGATGAAGATAAGCTTACAGATATGCTCTTAAGATCTCGCGAGATATATGAAAAGTACACAAGTCCTCTTGGAATCGGCTGGATGGTTACACCACATGATCACTACGGCCCAAGCGTTGATGGATATGAGTACTCAAGATGGGGCACATATCACAGGGCAGACCACCTGGGAATCGGTGTTGACAGATCAGACAAGGGAACAGGATACGCTCAGCAGTATTACAAAGAAAATGCTGAAAAGTACAATGATCCTGAAAAATGCCCTGAAGAACTGCTTCTTTTCTTCCATCACATTCCATATACATGGAAGCTTAAAACAGGAAAGACACTGATCCAGCACATTTATGACAGCCACTTTGAAGGCGAAGCAGAGGCTGAAGAGCTTTTTGAAACCTGGAAGAGTCTTGAAGGAAAGGTTCCTTCAGAAGTATTTGAGAATGTTTCTCACAGATTCGAACTGCAGATCTGCAATGCAAAAGAGTGGAGAGATCAGGTGAACTCTTACTTCTATAGAAAGAGTGGTATTTCTGACGAGAAGGGCAGAAAGATATATTAAATATAATAAAAGCTGGTAACTGCATGGACAAAACCTACAGTTATCAGCTTTTTGAATTTGTGCACTGTGCACAAAGCGCGCATTTATTAGTAAGTGATAGTCAATATTTGATAGGAATATATGACGTCAATAAATTACAATAAGAGAGTAGAAATTGTGCAATATTTCTACAATAGAATAAAGAGGGTTTAGGAGGAGTTTATGAGCAGAACCAAAACACAGAGGAAGGGGAGTAATCAGTCCTTTGGTGTCTACATCAAGCGCTACTGGCAGTTATACGTTCTTCTTGCTCTGCCAATCATCTATCTGATTGTTTTCAAGTACATTCCAATGCTTTACATCATGATCGCTTTCAAGAAATACAGCATTGTCCAGTCTATCTGGGAAATGCCCTGGGCCAAGAATCATGGTATGGAGTACTTCATCAAAGCATTTAGTACAAAAGATTTTATCAATTCTTTGAGAAACACAATTGTTCTTAACCTTTTTGATCTGGTTATCGGATTCCCAATACCGATCATATTTGCTCTTATTTTAAATGAGCTCAGATTTAAAATGTTCAAAAAGACAGTTCAGACTATTGCATATATGCCTCATTTCCTTTCATGGGTTATTATCTATGGTCTTGCACTTCAGCTCTTTACACCTACAGATGGTCTTGTAAATATGGCTATCAAGGCATTTGGAGGAGAGCCTATCCCATTTCTTAATGATCCTGCACACTGGGTTGGAACATATATCGGCCTTGGTGTATGGCAGAGTTTTGGATGGAACTCGATCATATATCTTGCTGCTATTGCAGGTATTTCACCTGAACTTTATGAGGCAGCCAGCGTAGACGGTGCCGGACGTTTCCAAAAGATGTGGCACATTACACTTCCGGGAATCAAGCCTACTATCGTAGTTCTTTTGATCATGGCTCTTGGTAATATCATCGGATCAAACTTTGACAGACCATTCGCACTTCAGAACAACCTCGTTATGAAGTATGCAGAAGTTATCTCTACATATGTATATAAAGCTGGTATTAAGGGACTGCAGTTCAGTTTGACAACTGCAATAGGTCTTTTCCAGTCAGTAATAAATGTATTCTTCCTGCTTGCTGCCAACTGGCTTTCACGTAAGCTGGGTGAGAGAGGAATCTGGTGATATATTGCTGGCAAGCGCATAATTTTAAAGGAGAATATATAAAATGGATGAAAGTAGAACTATAAGATCCACCAAAACACAAGTTGGGGATTGGGTTTTCGTTTTTATATGTGTACTTATAAGTCTTATCTGTGTAATTCCTATGATCAACCTTTTGGCAAGATCACTTTCAGGTACAGACTTCCTTGTAAGGCATGAAGTATATCTTTTACCTAAGGGACTTAACTTTGACGCTTACAAGACAGTTCTTGGTGATGTGAAATACATTCACGCATTTGTATGGACAGTAGTTTTGACAGTTATATGCACAGTCGTTTCACTCTTTATGACAACGATCTGTGCATACCCATTGATCTTTGAAAACTTAAAAGGCAGAGGTATTATCAATATCTTTATCACAATTACAATGTTCTTCTCTGCAGGTACTATTCCAAACTACCTGCTTATGCAGAAGATTGGCTTTTTGGATAACCCGCTGGTACTCATCGTTCCATATTGTATGAGCGTTTACAACATGATCATCATGAGAAGTTTCTTCTATGGAATACCTGAGTCACTTAGAGAATCAGCCGAGATTGACGGAGCATCATACTTCAGGATCCTTTGGTCAATTTACATTCCATTGTCAAAGCCTGTTCTTGCAACACTTGCTCTTTTCTATGCAGTAGGACGTTGGAATGGTTATTCAGATGCTCTTATGTTTATGAAAAACAAGGATTTCTATCCTTTGCAGCTTCTTCTTTACAACATTCTGAATAATATTAATTCAGTAGAAGTTGCTACACAGGAAGGTTTCTCAGCACCTGGTCTTAAGGATTCACTTAAGTCCGCAATAGTTATGTTTTCAACTATTCCTATTTTGTGTATTTATCCGTTCCTTCAGAAGTACTTCATCCACGGAGTTACTCTTGGAGCGGTAAAAGAATGAGCACTTGGCGAGGTTTTTTCGAGCATAGTGCGAATTCTTGTTCTGGCTCACACGTAGTGTGAGAGCAGAACTTCCTTAGTTAACTCCCCCTTCGGGGGCAAAAGATAAATGGAGGTTATGTTATGAGGAAAAAGGTATTATCTATGTTACTTGCATCTGCAATGACTCTTTCACTTGCAGCATGCGGTAGCCAGGGCGGTGAACAGGCCGCTGAGAGTGCTCCGGCAAACGCTGATGCACCAGCAGCTCAGACTGAGACAACTCAGGCTGACACAGCAACAGAACCAGCAGTTGCTTCAGAACTTACAGATGGTAAGTTCGCAGACACAAGACACATCACAGTTGAGGTTTATGACCGTGGTAACGATGGCGGATCAGACCCAACAAACAACGTGTACACAGACTACATCAAGAAGGGAATGCTTGAGAAGCACAACGTAGAAGTTGAGTTCGTAGCAGTTCCTCGTTGGACAGAGGTTGATGAGATCAACAACCTTCTTGCTGGCGGTACAGCTCCTGATGTATGTGTAACTTATTCTTATCCAACAATCAAGACATATGCTGACATGGGCGGTGTTCTTGATCTTAGACCTTACATTGATGATTACAAGGATGAACTCCCTAACCTTTGGACATGGCTTGGTGAGTCAAACCTTTACTGGGATGCTGATCCTGAGAACGGCCAGACATGGGCTGTAGAAGCAAAGCTTGCTAACATGAACAGAATCCTTACATTCGTTCGTAAGGACTGGCTTGATAAGCTTGGTCTTGCTGAACCTACAACAAAGCAGGAGTTCCATGACATGCTTGTAGCATTCAAGGACAACGCAAGCGAACTTCTTGGAGCAGACGCTGACAAGATGGTTCCTTACTCAGTTTCTTACGATGTAGGTTGGAGAGCTGGTACTCTTATCGAGTCTTTCATTGACCCAGCTATCTCTGACAAAGAGTTCTATGTAAACGGCTTCGATGACAGAAAGCTTACACAGAACGGAACAAAGGAAGCAGTTAAGCTTCTTAACCAGTGGTACAACGAAGGCCTTATGTGGAATGATTTCGCTATCTACGGATCAGGCGACACAACAGAAGATGACATGATGAAGGCTGGTTATGTTGGCGCATTCACACACAACTGGGATTATCCTTTCAGAAACGGTGAGGATTCAATCCAGGCTAACCTTAAGAGACTTGTAGGCGACGACGCTAAGTACGTTGCAATCGATCCATTCGAAGACAAGAACGGAACACACAACAAGTTCCTTGCAGGCCCTATCGATCGTAAGATCTTCTTCCCTGCAACAAACGATGAGCCTCTTGCATCAATGCTTTACCTTGATTTCATCTCAGATCCTGAGACAATCCAGTTCTTACAGCTTGGTGAAGAAGGTGTTACATGCAACAAGCTTGATGACGGTGGATATGAGATCGTTGCTGCAACAGGCGATGCAATCCAGAACTCTGGTATGAACATCGACTACACAATCACATGTAATGGTCTTCACCTTACATCTGATGACCTCACAGAGAAGACTCTTGCTCACTCATATGCAGGAATCGACGTTGAGGATGTAATCAAAGCTAACGAAATTGCAAAGACTGACACAAGAATTGGTATCAATGTTAAGACTGGTGACATCGAAGCAGAAGGTGGCGTAGGCGATACACTTTCAGCTAAGAGAGATCAGATCTATGATCAGGCTATGAGCGCAAGCGTAGATGCATTCGAATCTGTTTGGGATGAGGGTATTGCTGATTACCTTGGTTCAGGCGGACAGGCTATCATTGATGAGAGAACTCAGAAATGGGAAGCTACATACGGCGATGCTGAGAACATCAGATAATTAGTATTGGCAAAAGAAATTTTGAGCAGCTGTCACTTAATTGTGGCAGCTGTTTTTTGCATATAAAAATCTGCATGTAACTAACAACAATAATTAAGCTAATAAAGGCAAAATATGGTAAGAAAATTAAATGCTCCACCTATACAATAAATATGGTAAACAAAAGAAACTTAAGGGGTATAGATATGAATAGACAAGAAGCAAGAAAGCGCGCCAAAGAGCTTGTTGCTAAGATGACAGTTGAAGAGAAGGCATCTCAGCTTCGCTATGACGCACCTGCTATTGACAGACTTGGAATCCCTGCTTACAACTGGTGGAACGAGGCTCTGCATGGGGTGGCAAGAGCCGGTACAGCTACCATGTTTCCGCAGGCAATCGGTCTTGCTGCAGCTTTCGATGAGGAGCTGATGAAAGAAGTCGGCGAGATCATCGCTACAGAGGGAAGAGCCAAGTATAACGAGCAGTCTAAGAGAGAAGACAGAGATATCTACAAGGGCCTTACTTTCTGGGCACCAAACGTTAATATTTTCAGAGATCCCAGATGGGGAAGAGGTCATGAGACCTATGGCGAGGATCCATTCCTTACAAGCAGACTGGCAGTTCCTTTTGTTAAGGGAATTCAGGGTGATGGAGAGTATATGAAGGCAGCTGCGTGTGCCAAGCACTTTGCAGTTCATTCAGGCCCTGAGGGAGAAAGACATTTCTTTAACGCCAAGGCATCCAAAAAGGACCTTGAAGAGACCTATTTACCTGCTTTTGAAGCCTGCGTAAAAGAGGCCGGAGTTGAAGCAGTCATGGGCGCTTACAACAGAACCAATGACGAGCCATGCTGCGCTAACAAGCCACTTATGGTTGACACACTCAGAGGCAAGTGGGGATTTGAAGGCCACTTCGTATCTGATTGTTGGGCAGTAAAAGACTTCCATGAGAATCACAAGGTTACAAAGAGTCCTGAAGAGTCTGCAAAGCTTGCGCTTGAAATGGGCTGCGATCTTAACTGCGGATGCACATACCAGAAAATAATGAATGCCTACAGAGCAGGTATTTTAAGTGAGGAGACTATCACTACTTCCTGTGAAAGACTCTTTACAGCAAGATTCCTTTTAGGCATGTTTGATAAGACAGAGTATGATGAGATTCCTTTCGATGTTGTTGAGTGCAAAGAGCACCTTGAAGTTGCACACAGAGCAGCAAAAGAGTCAGTAGTTCTTTTGAAAAACAACGGAATCCTTCCTCTTGATAAGAGCAAGATAAAGACTATCGGTGTAGTTGGACCAAACGCCAACTCACGACTTTCACTTATTGGAAACTATCACGGAACAGCTTCAAGATATATCACTGTTCTTGAGGGAATCCAGGATAAGGTTGGAGAAGATGTCCGCGTTCTTTACTCAGAGGGCTGCGATATTTTCAAAGACAATATAAGTAACCTTTCTGATCCTAACCTTCCTGACAGACTTTCAGAGGCTAAGGCAGTTGCAGATTACTCAGATGTAGTAGTTGTTGTGCTGGGCCTTGATGAGAACCTTGAGGGTGAAGAAGGCGATGCAGGAAACCAGTTTGCATCAGGCGATAAGATAAACCTTAGCCTTCCTCTTCCACAGAGACAGCTTCTTTACTCAGTACTTGAGTGTGGAAAGCCTACGATCGTTATCGATATGGCCGGAAGTGCAATAGATCTTTCAAAGGCTCAGGATGATGCAGATGCAGTTCTCCAGGCATTTTATCCGGGAGCAAGAGGCGGAAAAGATGTAGCCGATATCCTCTTTGGTGATGTATCACCTTCAGGAAAGCTTCCTGTTACTTTCTACAAGTCAGCAGATGATCTTCCTGACTTCAAAGACTACTCAATGAAGAACAGGACTTACAGATACTTTACTGGAACACCTCTTTATCCTTTTGGATATGGTCTTACATATGGTGACTGCTATGTTAAGCCTGAAAACCATTTACATATGGATAACGGCAGTGAGCCTGATTCATTTGATGCAGAGCTTACTGTTACGGTAGTAAATGATGGCAAAGTAGACACAGACGAAGTTGTACAGGTTTACATCAAGGATCTTGATTCTGAGTTTGCCACAACTCATCCACGTCTTTGCGGATTTAAGAGAGTACATGTCAAGGCTGGGGCAGAAACAGAGGTAACAATAAAGCTTGATAAGAAGGCCTTCACATCTGTTAATGAAGATGGTGAGAGAAAGGTATATGGCAAGAACTTCAGGATTTATTTTGGAACACAGCAGCCTGATGCCCGTTCTGAGGAGCTCACAGGACATAAGTGTGCAAGCTTTGATGTTAAGTTATGACATTGATTGCGTACAATATGAATAAAAAAGTGAAGTGTTTTTCTACATTTTGCAAGATTGTATTTTAGTCAGCAATGACAGATAATATTTTAGATGTAAATAAAATAATTAGGGGAAAACAATATAAGTTTTAAGCGTTTTTACGCGAGAAAGGGGATTTTTATGATTAACATTCCAGAAGTAAAAATTGGACTTGTTGCAGTAAGCCGTGACTGCTTCCCAGCATCACTTGCTGTAAACAGAAGAAAGGCTTTGGCTGAAGCCTACAAGAAAGCATTTGGGGATAAGGACGTTTATGAGTGCCCTGTATGTATCATCGAGAGCGAAGTTCAGACACTTGAGGCTCTTGAAGATGTTAAGAAAGCAGGATGTAACGCTCTTTGCGTATATCTTGGAAACTTCGGACCTGAAATTTCAGAGACACTTCTTGCTGAGAAGTTTGACGGACCTGTAATGTTCTGCGCAGCTGCAGAGGAGTCACAGGGAGACCTTATTGATGGCAGAGGAGATGCATACTGCGGTATGCTCAACGCAAGCTACAACCTTCACCTTCGTGGAGTAAAGGCATACATTCCAGAGTATCCTGTTGGAACAGCTGATGAGTGTGCAAAGATGATCAACGAGTTCGTTCCTATCGCAAGAGCAATCGTTGGACTTAGAGACCTTAAGGTTATCAGCTTTGGACCTCGTCCTATGAACTTCCTTGCTTGTAACGCTCCTATTCAGCAGATCTATAACATGGGTGCAGAGATTGAAGAGAACTCAGAGCTTGACCTCTTCGAGAGCTTCAACAAGCATGCCGGAGATCCTAGAATCGCTGAAGTTAAGGCTGATATGGAAAAAGACCTTGGTGCAGGCAACAAGAAGCCTGAAATCCTTGAGAAGCTTGCTCAGTATGAGCTTACACTTCTTGACTGGATCGAAGAGCACAGAGGCGGCAAGAAATAT
>JAEEGF011316972.1_pt1 | contig 12201 bp, 9 predicted proteins | sample 9134171 | NCBI WGS metagenome assembly JAEEGF01 (sample SAMN16246542, study PRJNA631951) | gut metagenome | biome: gut microbiome; feature: rumen; material: AP-attached | host: Bos | place: Iran: Karaj | collected 2018-10 | reverse complement strand
AGGCTCTCCGGGAATTCGGGAATGATCGTCCGAAGCTCATAGCCGTTACCGTGCTCACCAGCATGGATGCGGAGCAGCTTGCCGGAGTGGGGATTTCAGACAGCGTGGAAAACCAGGTGCAAAGGCTGGCCCGGCTGGCCCGGGACTCCGGTCTTGACGGCGTGGTTTCCAGCGCCCGGGAAGCCGCTCTCATCAGAAGCGCGGTTCCCGGAGAGTTTTGCATCGTAACCCCGGGCATCAGACCCGCCTGGGCCGCAGCCAATGATCAGGTGCGCATTGTTACCCCGGGGGATGCCCTCAGAGGCGGTTCCAATTATCTCGTTATCGGAAGACCCATTACCAGAAGTCCGGATCCCCTGAAGGCTTTGGAGATGATTGCTGCGGAAATCAGGGAAGCTGGTTTTTAAGTGAAGGAACGCTTGGCGAGGCTTCTTTTATGAAGCCTTTGCGCTGGCAGATTTTGTATTTCTTTGAATTTAAGCGCGCCGCGGTTGATCTGTTACTGCGGCGTCAAAGCCTTTTCGGGAGGCTTTCTGCACCAGAGACGGCTGCGTAATGACCTCCGGATGGGGCTTTTTTTGTTAAAACGCCACCTTCCTCAGCATGTCGATCAGGTTCTGAAGATCCTGAGGGAGTAATGACCTGATGAAAGTCAGGATAGCCCCGGCAGTCTTAAATCTCTGGTTTATAGCTGAGTCTCTGAAGGAATAATCCCGCAGCTTCAGTTACGGGGAATGTCAATTGGGAGAATTTATGACAAATAACGTTCAGGAAACAAAGGTTCTCGACAAAAAGGAATGGCTGCGGGATCTGGCCTCCGGGGATGCCCTCTATTATCTGGCTAACGATTTGGCGAGCAGTTTTTTTAAAGATGCCAAGGAGCCGAAACACTGGCCATCGGAACAAAACTCCGCTCTTGGCGAACTCATGCACCGCTCTCTGACTTGGGATAATTTTTTACCTCGTGATCCGGATGTGTCCTGTCGTGCCGGGAAGGTTTTTTTGTGGCTGGTTATGGATACAGATCAGGAACCAGACATGAGCCTGCCGACGTTTTACAGCAAGGCTCTGAGCGCCAATCATGCGCAGGAAAGAACGCTTCTTGTCTATATCACGGAGCATTCATGTCTGGAGGATAACAGATGGAATCAGATAATCAAAACCTATGTGACCTTTCCGGCCGATGAAAACCATAAAGAAGAAATCAATGAATGGATTCCGAGGTGGCCGAACTTTATGATAGTCGATCTGGAAAATTTTCAGAAACATGTGCCAGCCCCGGAAGGATTTTTTCAGGAGTTTCTGAAGATTTTGGCAGAGAGCCGGACACTTGACGAGGCCAGGAAAGCCCTGGATGCGGCGGTAGAAAAGCAGTCTCACGGCATATTGGAAGAGCTTGCCGAAGCTAAGGCTGAAATTGCCAGATTGAAGGAAGAACTGGCAAACAAGGGGAAGGCCCCGCAGTCTTTCTTAACAGCCCTGAAATCTTAAACTCTGGTTTATTAACAGAGTCATTGCAGCAATAATCTCACAGCTTGAGTTGTGAGGGGACAGGCGGGATAATTTATGAAAAACGACAACCAAGAAACAACAGTCCCTGACAAAAAGGAGTGGTTTTTTAAGCTGGCTTCCGGGAGCGCTCTTTTCTATCTGGCAATCGAGCTGGTAAGGTTGTTTTTTAATGAAGAAATGGATCTGCAATCCTGGGCATCGGAAGAAGATACCATCCTTCGCAACCTGGTTTGCTACGCGGATAACCGCGGGCCTTATGATCTGGATGCTGCCTGTCGTGCCGGGGATATATTTATGGGGCTGGTTATGGATACTGATCAGGAACCTGACATGATGAGGATGCCAGTGTCTTACAGCAAGGGTTTGATCGGCAGTCAAAAACTGGAAAGAACGCTTCTTGTCTATATCACGGAGCATTCATGCCTGAAAAACAGGTGGTATCAAAAAGTGAGAACCTGTCTGTGCTATGAGGGCAATGAAGAATCCCATGAAGAGGAAACTTATGAAAGGCTTCCGACAGGACTGAACATTATAATCATCGACCTGGAAAATTTTCAGAAACAGGTGCCAGCCCCGAAAGGTTTTCTTCAGCAGTTTCTGAAGATTCTGGGAGAGAGCAAGACACTCGCTGAAGCCAGAAAAGCCCTCGATACGGCCGTAGAAAAGCGGTATCAGGATACGTTGGACAGGATTGCCAAAGATCACGAGGCTCTGCTGAAGGCCGAGGCAAGAATTGCAGAACTGAAAGCTCTGTTAGCTGCCAAGTCCGTATCTGTTTAAATCTTGACCAGGGGAACTATTCCGCAAGCTATTGTGCTCCATAACGTGAAATAAGATATCCTGAGAAACGTTTGTTGTTTCATGATAAACGGCTAAAATGAAATAAGATCGGTAATAGGCTTATTCAGTTTCAGCATCGGAGGCGTTTTGCATGAAGAACAGAGCCGGCGCCTGTCGCAGCAGCCTTTCCGGAGAAGCCCGGTACAAAACGTTCGTGCCAAGACCTCTCCCGCCATCGCCGCCGCTGATATTAAATGAAAGCATGGTGCAGATGCTGGTTGCCGCCAATAAGAGCCTGGCAGCATTAGAGTGCATTTCTTCCAGACTGCCCGGTGTGAAGCCTCTGATATCGCTGTATCTCCGCAAGGAAGCTCTGATGTCCTCTCAGATAGAAGGGCTTAAGGTGACTCTGGAGGAGGTCTTGGATCCTATGGCAGAACACCATGCAAACAGGGATATTACCGAGGTTGCAAGCTTGATCAGGGCGACGGAATTTGCGATAAACAGACTTAAGACGCTCCCGCTTTGCAATCGGTTAATCAGGGAAACCATGCAATACTGATGGAAAATGTCCGCAGTCAGGAGAGCGCCCCGGGAGAATTCCGGCGCTCGCAGAACCGGAGCGGCGGACGGGGATCAGCTCTGAGAAATGCAAGCTATATCCCGCCCTGTCCCGAAGATATGGAGAGGGCGATGTCAGATTTGGAGAAATACCTGAGCAGGGATGAGAGCCGGGAAGACCGCCTTGATTTTCTTATTCGGGCGGCTCTGATACATTACCAGTTTGAGACCATACACCCGTTCCCTGACGGAAATGGCAGAATCGGGAGACTCCTGATCACGCTGTATCTCATGGACAATAAAGTCCTCACTGCGCCGGTTCTTTATGTCTCAGGCTTCCTGAAGCAAAACCGCATCGAATACTATGACAGAATGACAGAGGTCAGAAGGAAGGGCAGCTATGAGCAGTGGGTGCTGTTTTTTCTGACAGCTGTCCGGGAATCCTCCCAGGATGCCATTTCCGCCATAGATGATCTCTCCGCGCTTCATGAGAAAAATGTCATGGTCATTGAGGCAGGTATTCTGGCACAGACTGAGAATGACGGTCGCAGCAGAAAACGGAATAGAACGTTTGCCTATAAAGAATACCTGAACATACTGAAAAAGGGCGCTTGAAAACCCCTTGCCGCGGCGGCAGAAAAGCGGCATCGGATCGCATGAAATGAGATTGCCAAAGAAGTTTAAAGGCTGAAATTGCCAGCCAGATTGGAACAAGAACATGCAAACAGAAAAGCCCGGCAGTCTTAATGTCGGGTGTATAGCTGAGTTTTTGAAGCAATAATCCCGCAGCTTCAGTTGCGGGGAGTGTCAATCAGGAGAATTTATGACAAAAAACGGCAACAAAACAGAAGTCGCTGACAAGAAGAAATGGCTGCGGGATCTGGCTACCGGGGACGCTCTCGGTTATCTGGCAAACGAGCTGGCAAGCAGTTTTTTTAAAGATGCCAGGGAACCGAAATGCTGGTCAGCGGAACAAAACGCCAGTATTCGCCAATTAGTCAGCCGCTCTCATCTCCGGGATATTCCTTTTCCTTGTGAGCCGGATGCATTCTGGCGCGCCGGAGATGTCTATGTATGGCTGGTTATGGACACTGATCAGGAACCTGACTTGAGTAAATCATCGATTTACAGCGAGGCCCTGACCGCCAGATATCCGCAGGAAAGAACGCTTCTGGTCTATATCACGGAGCATTCATGTCTGGAGGAGAACAGGTGGAGCAAGGAAATCAAAACCTATGCGAACTTTCCGGCCGATGAAAAAAACAATGAAGAAGGAATTCATGAATGGCTTCCCACGTGGCCGAACTTTATGATAATCGATCTGGAAAATTTTCAGAAACAGGTGTCAGCCCCGGAAGGATTTTGTCAGGTGTTTCTGAAGATTCTGGCAGAGAGCCGGACTCTTGACGAAGCCAGAAAAGCCCTGGATGCGGCGACAAAATAGCAGGAGCAGGACATCTTGGATGAGCTTGCCTGTGCCAAGGCTGAAATCGCCAGACTGGAAAAAGAAATTGCAAACAAGGAGAAGGCCCGGCAGTCTTCTTAACGGCCCAGCGTCTTAATCTCCGGTTTATTGTTTTATCTGGCAGGCGTTATCTTAAGCCTGTTTTTTTTAATTACCCCCGTCAGCTGTGAGGTCTGTTCGGGGATTAGTAGTCAGTTTTTCTGCCGCTGTCAAACATTTTTATTATCTGTTGTGAGACACTGTCAGGTATTGCAGTCTCCGTATCTCATGCGGATCGGATCTGTTCAGATTTCCTTTTCAATTCTGTTCCCGGGGATGCAGTGAAGGAGCTTATGCATGGCTGGGGCTACCAAAGTTATCTCCTCTTGGCTTAATAAGCTCAAGGGTACCGTGGTCAACAATGGTTCTTCTGCGCTTCCCGACCTTACCGGAAAAACGCTGGATGACTTTTATGTTCTCCGGAAGATGGACATTTCCTCCGGGGAGGCCGATATCTATCTCTGTTCCGGAACCGGAAGACGCGCCGGAAAACAGTACATCCTCAAATATTACCGCCGGATGAATGCCGTAAAGCCGGATGTGGTCAGGAAGCTCATGGGAATAAAAAACCCCTCTGTGGCTCCTATTGAAGGCTTCGGCGTCTTTCAGAATCACCAGTACACCGTGCTCCCTTATTATGAAATGCCGGCCCTGTCCCAGATATTGGCAGGCGGGGTAAAATTTTCAGAAGAGGAGCTCCGCACCCGGATCATTCCCTCGGTAATCGAAGGCCTTAGGGCGGTGCATGAGGCCGGAATTCTGCACAAGGATCTCAAGCCCGGAAATCTCATTCCCGACTCTTCCGGGGAACATATTGTGCTCATTGACTTTGGCATCAGCTCCGATGCCGGCGGAAATACCTTTGTCGTAACTCAGACCGGCATGACTCCGTTCTATGCCGCCCCGGAAGCCCTGCAGGGAATTTTTCACCGGGAAACTGACTACTATGCTCTGGGGATTACGATATTCGAGCTTTTTACGGGCTTTACTCCTTTTCAGAATCCCGGGATCTCAGGAGAGGAGGCCGCCAGGCTGGCTGCCATCAGCAAAATCGAGTTTCCGGAAAACTTCCCGGAACGCCTTAAAAATCTGGTGCTAGGGCTTACCTATAAGGACATTTCCCACCGCAACGAAAGGAATAATCCCAACCGCCGCTGGGGGTATAACGAGGTAAAAAGATGGCTTCAGGGAGAAAATGTTCTCGTCCCCGGGGAAAGCACCGGTGCTGAAAAAGTTTATCCGGCTGCAGCCCCGGAATTTCCGCCATACCGTTTTAACGGGATCACCTGCCGCACTGAGAATGAGCTTATCAGGGCGCTTCTGGCCAATCCGGAAATGGGCATTCGGGACTTGAGCCGCGGGCTTCTGACACATCACTATTTCAACTTTGATGAAAGAAAGGGCGAGCTTTGCGAAAAGGCTGAACGGCTTATTGAGTACAGCAATGACAAGGCGCGGGATTTTGTTGATTTTCTGTTCCGGCTGGCCCCTGATTCTGATGCTTTCGGAGCGGCGGTATTCGGAAACCGGGAATATGAGTTCCAAAATCCCGAGGAGTTCCTGAGCTATATTGAAGGACTCAGCCGTGATGGCAGCTGCTATGAAATCCTGCATCTCTTCAAAAGCTACGGAAGAGCCTTAAAGGCCATGTCCGTCAAAGCGTGGCCTTTCAGTGCCTACCGGCGACTGGAACAGCTGGCATCGCCCCTGATTCAGTTCGGGGATCGGATTTTTCGGGATGACGAAGCTTTTAAGGAATATCTGGAGAACATCATTGCCGACTACGAAAGCGCGCCGCTAAATCTTAAGAACTTTTTCTCCGAGCGGGAAAGCATCCTGAAAAAGCTTAAAGAAAGACCGGTTCTGGCAGATGTCATCAGCAGGTTAGAGCAATTTGGCGTTAAGGAACCGGAGAGTACTGTTATAGACGTAAACGGAATCAATTATCCCGCGGCAGATGATATTGTTGTCCCAGGGGGAATCATTAAGTTCGGACGTTATCCCAGGGGCGATCAGGGCCCGGAAGAACCCATTGAATGGCTGGTGCTGGAGGTATCGGGAAATGAGGCCCTCCTTATCAGTCGTTACTGCCTGGGGTACAGTAAGTACCACCATGAGTGGGCTGATATTATGACTTGGGAAAATTGCGATCTCCGGAGATGGCTTAATAATGACTTTTTGCGGGTGGCGTTTTCCAAAGAGGAGTTTGAGAGGCTCAAGGTTTCAAAACTCCGCAATGACAATAATCCGCGATATGGCACCCCAGGCGGGAACCGTACGGAAGACAGGGTGTTCTGTCTCAGTTTTGGGGAGGCGGAACAGTATTTTCAGAATGATGAAGAAAGAAAGTGTGAGGCGTATACCGGCGAAGGTCTTTGCTCCTGGTGGCTGCGTTCGCCGGGCATTGCTCAAGCCAATGCGTCGAATGTGGAAACGAATGGCATGCTAAATACGATTGGTCTCGTCATCAGTTACGGTGGCTACGCTGTGCGGCCTGCTTTGCGGATTATCCTGTAATCGGTAACCTTCTAATCGGGAACAATCCCCGCAAAGAGATACAAAAGAACGCCGCAAATTATGCGGCGTTCTTTAAGGCTTGATCAGGCTCCCGGGGAGCCCTTCATTATCAGGCGAACATCGGACGGGGTTCCGGAGCCGGGCTTTCGATTTTTAATTCCTCGTTGATGTTAAAGATAATGATCAGTTTTAGGATCCGGAGATCTGAAATGGTTAAATAATGAAATCTGCCGAGATCATTCTGTCTTCATTGTCAAATTTAACATAAAAATACCTTCCATAGATATCATTCTGTCCCCGAATCTTCAATTTGTCAGATTTTTCATGAAGTATTATTCTGGTTTCATTTCTGTGCATTCCCGGTTTAAGTTTTGATGACAGACCATAAAGAATGGAAAAATCTTTCAGACTTTCATCGCCTTCATCAATGTAATGTTCTCTGCCAACCAAAAGAGTGGGGCCGATGTCATAATTCCAATTGGCTATGATGTTCAGTTTGTTACACTGATATGTTGATTCATCATCTAACTTAAAAATACTTTTATCAAAAATCTTGAAAAACGTTTTTTCTGTTTTGGGATATATTATTCTCTCGTTATACCAGACTTGAAAGAAATCTCTTTCTATACCTAGAAATTCTACTGACTCGAGAAGGCCATCCTCATCAAAATCTAAGCGCATGCTATAGTCTTTATAAACATCTGATCTTCCTTCAAACCATGGAGTAAAAACGGCACCCCCCATGGCATTTCTGGTCTCGTTCCTGGTCATGTTGAAGTATAAATCACCAATGCGTTTATTGGGTATCCATTCAAAATCTTTCATTTTCTGACCTTCCAGTTATTATTTTCTAAGGTTTTTACATATCTTAGCATTTCTCTGAGTTCATTATTGTATTTAGAGCCAAACTTTAAACGAATTTGTTTTATTTCTTCTTTGATTACTTCTCTTATTTTACCCTCTTTTATTAGCTTGATTTGTTTTTCTCGATAAATTTTTGATTCGTTGTTCTTGCCGTAAGATTTTGTCAATCTATGATCATCTTTGAGAATACGAATACAGGGGCCGGTATTAAAGTCTAGAAAACCTGTTTTCTTGAGAGCTTCGGCACTTATTATGTGATGAACCTCATGTTCGGAACTTTTATTACAGTATTTCACATAATCATATCTGCCGCCTGTTACTGGGTTTATATCAAGTTCAGCTTTTTCTTCTTCAGTTAAATCATTTTCATCATCAATGAAACGTTTATAAGGCTGGCCCATTTTGTTATACTGTGTGACAAAACGATCTTCTGCAATAATGTTGTCAGAATCAACGCTATCATTATCGGCAGATCGATAGCTAGGTCCATTTGCGTACCACTCCAAAAAGTCATGTGCCAGATCTTTTATTGTTACGTTTTTTAATTTTGTTTCATTAGCTATGCAATACTCTCCATCCTTATTCCTTTTGATGATATGAATATCTTTGGATACCGCTACAGCATACGCAAAGACTTGCGCGACATCTAAAATCGACATATATGCACAGATTCGCTCTATGTCGGAATGGAAATTCGATGCGGTTGAATTCTCTTTCATTATATTACGACCTCCTTCGTCAAAATTTGTCGTTCATTAGAAAATTACTTAACAGTAAAAGGAGAGCGGTGCCAAAAATCAAAGAATTGAAGCTTTAATTATAGCTACTATCCTCTAAGCGGGGTGAAGAGTGTCCTTTGCTTAGTGCGGCCGTGGTTGTAAGCCTTTTCGTAAAAGGCCGCATTTGATTTTGGGATCCCTCTCGATAATTCAGTATGGCATTAATCAACACGATTATCCACGTGTTGAGACCTGTGTAATCGACGGAGGAGTCCGGTTGTCAGAATAAACGGAAATTCGTTCCTTTTGACCATTATTATGCTGTTAAGGACTCATAAAACTGGGGTTTCCAGGAACTCATGCTGCCGCCGAGTGTGCCCCGTTCGCCCAGCGGCAGGGGGTATTTGGGAATATGACAGCTAGAGGAAGCTCATGAACAAGCTTGTTAATAAGGGAGGCGGAGTTGTTTCTTCTCAATAGTGCCACCCCATAAGGATAGGAAAGTGAGGGAGGATACTGTTTCAGCTTGCATAAGCGGGTGAAACAGATTGTGGTGAGCCGCTCATCGATCCATCCAGTATGCACTTCATTTTAAGACTTATTTCCTGTCTTGGGTACTTTGCTTAAGAGTCTGAGTTTTGGTGATTTTTGATTGACTTGAGATCCCAAACAACAAAAAACGCCGCAAATCATGCGGCGTTCTTTAAGGCTTGATCAGGCTCCCGGGGGAACCCTTCATTATCAGGCGAACATCGGACGAGGTTCCGGAGCCGGGCCGTTCTTTTCCTTTTCCAGATCTACGTCATCGGTAAGCTCAGCCGGCTTGGCAACTACATAGCCCTGAACGGCATCGATGTACAGATTTTCCAGATGCTGCTTCTGAGCTACGCTTTCCACGCCTTCAGCCACTACCACGCATCCCAGTCTGTGGGATACTTCGATGATCATGCGGATAAACTGCAGGGAGCTCAGATCGGTATCGAACTTCTGGCAGAGGTTCGGATCCAGCTTGATGTAGTTAGGCTTGAGATCTCTGTAGATGGTGAAGGACTCAATGCCGTGACCGAAATGGCTGATGCTGGTATTGGCATGGCTGCGGCCGATGATGGAGAAGAGTCTCTCAGCGGCTACAACGTTGCTGGAGAGAATCTGCTCGTCAATTTCAAATACCAGGTTCGGGGCAATGTCCGCATTTCTGAGCAGGGTTCTTTCCAGCCAGAGGAGGAAGGAGGTGCTGATGAGGGCATTGGCGGACAGGTTGATGCCGAAGCGGGCATCGGAGCCTTTCTGCAGCTTTCTGTACTTGGAGATAATGGCCTCGATGATCATTTCCTCCAGACGTACCAGAAGGTCATGTCTGAGAGCGGCTGCCAGAATGGACTCAGTGGAAAGAGCCTCTCCGTCCTTGGTAAAGAAACGGGCATAGATCTCGAAGTACGGCCGGATGGAGATGTTCATGCTTCTGATAGGCTGATAGTAAAGGGTAATGGCCTTTCTGTTAATGATGTCAAGAACAGTCTGACGCCAGTGCATTTCACCCTGGAGATAGCCCTCGGTGTCTTCCTTCTGAACATAGTAGCCATTGATGGGGCCGGTCTGGGCTCTGGCCAGAGCGAAGTCGGCGCGGGAGAAAATCACCTCTTCTCTTTCGTTATTGGTGAAGAGGGTATAGCCGGAGTAGCAGATGCTGTCGAAATCAAAGTCCTTGCGGAAGCTTTCGATCTGCACCTTGAGATCCTGATTCAGGAGAACAATCTGCTCTTCCTTGCCGCCGGGAATGAGGATGGCAAAATCAGAACCGGAGATACGGTAGGCCTTGGCATTGTTGAAGGTCTTGATGGCGTTGTTAACCAGCTCGGCCACGTCATGGATGTACTTGTCGCCCATCTGATAGCCGCGGCTCTGGTTGATGTCCTGCACGCTGGAGGATCTGATAATGCCGAGAATGCTGGTGCCGTTGGTCTGCTTGGTAAGCTCTCTGGCGAAGTCTCTCTTGAACATGTTGCGGTTGAAGAGTCCGGTGAGCGGATCAATGGCAGCCTGAGTTTCGAGAGTTTCAACCTTTTCCAGAGCATCCTTGAGCTTGGTGGTGTTTTCTCTTTCCTGCTTGGTCAGCACCTGGGTGATTTCCTCATAGGGGAGGTCATCATACCGCTTGTCCACAATGGCCTTGCGCATCTCGACGATGTCTTTCTGGTTGTTTTTGGTCACAATGGAAACGGCAAAGGCTGCCGACAGGAAGATAGATACTACAGCGGCAGCGAGGCGAATTAAAAGATCCTTGAAGGCCGGAGAAGGAGGCAGGGAATAGCTGGCCTTGACTTCATTGCTGGAGATGGTGTGGTCAAGAGGCAGAAGAGCGCTGGCAGCGCCGGACTGGAGTTCCGGAGCGGAATAGCTGTAGATGCTCGCGCCGTTCTTTTCAACCTTAAGCTCGGTAAGACCGAACTCGTTAATAAGCTGAACGCCGTCGAAGGCATCAGCGCTGGCTGCTGACTCAATGCGGTTTCTGACCTGATCAGCCGACTGAGAAACCTCTTCGCGGCTTACGAAGTACAGAACCCCCACACATATTAAGCTCAGTATCGCAGCTACGCCTAATGCTTTGTTCTGCGCAGACATTGACATAAAGTTATCTCCCTAGTTATTTTCATTGCCGGAAATCTGTTTGTGCAAAAGATTTTCGTCCCGGAATCTCTGGTAAAAGAGCAAATCCGAAGAGTTGCGAGTGTGCGTAAATCCATCATTCTACACCGCCGGCCGTTTCTTGACACCGTCCGGTCTCATCAAAACATGACAGCAGTCTTATATTTACGCATTCCCCGCTTCGTCAGAGTGTTCTCCCGAGGATTTCTTCTGCAGCCGTTGTTGACGCCTTTATCATTTCAGCAGCTATAGTTTATCATTGTTTTGACCTGTGTAACTTTTTTATGTTAAAAAAATGTAAAAAGAGGCAATTCTGTTGACAAACGCCACTGCGGTTTCGCCGCGATTCCGCGGGCTACTCGCTTTTTTCCGGTTCCTCCGGAAAGTCCTTCGCAATCACGGCGGCATTGGCATTCAGGAGCCGCAGAATGACCTCAGGGGAGCTCTTCATATTCTGAGCATAAATGGCGGAGCCTTCCCGGGCAAAGCGGTACCAGGCGGTGTCCACCTGATCATCCTCATCGGTGTTAACAAAAATCTCATACCATTTTTTCACCCGGGGAATGGTAAACAGGAGATCCAGATCCTGTTCCGTGGGGTTGTTCAGGGACAGATGCCAGCGGTAGTTTTCCGAAAGGTGCAGGCTGTTCACCACATCATCCATTTCATGGTTGCTGGTATTTCCGGCCAGCATAATGATCTGAACCTGTTCGTAGCTGGGGGCGTTCTTGCCGCCTTTTTTGCTGTCCTTTTTACCGCCGGAGGAGCGTCCGGCCTGGCTTATGAGGTAGTAATGCCGCGGGAGAGCCCGGGTGGAGAAGGGGACTTCGCAGTCAATTTCCATGGCATCCTCGTTGGTGAGCTGGAGAGTGTTCACGCCGGAGGGAGATCTGCAAAGGGGATCCCGGGCAATTTCATCGGCCAGAGTGTCAATGTCGCTGGTGCTGAGAATCATGGGAGTGGCAGCGGCGGCCACGGCTATGGTGTGAATATTGCTGTCCGGGGAATCGGCAAACACCGTGATGTTATTGCTGAAATAATTTTCCGCCCGGTTTCTGATGGACAGATTGTTTTTGTGCATGGCACTGGAAATGCCGG
>JAEEGF012288345.1_pt1 | contig 12202 bp, 10 predicted proteins | sample 9134171 | NCBI WGS metagenome assembly JAEEGF01 (sample SAMN16246542, study PRJNA631951) | gut metagenome | biome: gut microbiome; feature: rumen; material: AP-attached | host: Bos | place: Iran: Karaj | collected 2018-10 | reverse complement strand
GCATGGCCGAGTAGCCAAGTCTGGACGGGATAAACGCTGAAGGCATCTAAGCGTGAAGCCCACCTCAAGATAAGATATCCCATAACGTAAGTTAGTAAGACCCCTGAAAGACGATCAGGTTGATAGGCTGAAGGTGGAAGCACGGTGACGTGTGTAGCTGATCAGTACTAATAGGTCGAGGGCTTATTCAAAGATAATCGAGTTTGACTTTTCAATGTGTAGTTTTGAATGTACAATAAAAAATAAGAAGTGACTTGATATCAGTCACTTTTTGTTTTATAATATGTACGTTGTATTCCTTGATAGCTCAATGGTAGAGCACACGGCTGTTAACCGTGGTGTTGCAGGTTCGAGCCCTGCTCAGGGAGTTCTGGCTCCATGGTCAAGCGGTTAAGACATCGCCCTTTCACGGCGGTATCAGGGGTTCAAATCCCCTTGGAGTCATTTTTTTATGGACCTTTAGCTCAGTTGGTTAGAGCAACCGGCTCATAACCGGTCGGTCCTGGGTTCGAGTCCCCGAAGGTCCACTTTAAAGTTTGCCTGGAAGGGCAAATTTTTTTGTATTATAAAGTATGGCCCAGTGGCTCAGTTGGTTAGAGCGCCGCCCTGTCACGGCGGAGGTCAAGGGTTCAAGTCCCTTCTGGGTCGTTTGACATTTTATGTCTGCCGGCGTGGCGGAATAGGCAGACGCAAGGGACTTAAAATCCCTCGGGGGCAACCCCGTACCGGTTCAAGTCCGGTCGCCGGCAAAGGGATAAAAAAAGAGAGCAACATGAATGTTGTTCTCTTTTTTTATGCCATGCTGGCGCATGGCTTGAACCCGAGTTTCACTCGGGTTCGCATCGAATCACGTAAACTCAGCTTACGCTTCGTTAAGTGTTTCGATGTGGCTACGCACTAACCTCGAACTTCGTCTGCTGACTCGTTCTCACTAAGTGCTCATGCTCTTATCGAATCACATAAGTTCAGCTTCGCTTCACTAAGTGTTTCGATGTGGCTACGCACTAAGCTCGAACTTCGTCTGCTGACTTGTTCTCACTAAGTGCTCTGCTCAACTCCGGCCGCCGGAAGGAAGAGGTTGGGACTTGAACCCTATTTATTTTGTAGAATATGATAAATTGTGTTTAGCATGCTACGCACCTCAATTGGCTTTGCGATGTGACCATTCATTCCGGATTCAAGTGCATTGTCTACGTCTTCTTTGAAGGCGTTTGCTGTCATGGCGATGATTGGGATGCCGGAGAGCTTTGGATCCGGAAGGTTTCTTATGTAGTTTGCTGCTTTATAACCGTTCATATTTGGCATCTGGATATCCATAAGGATAAGATCGTAGGTTCCGGCAGGTTTGCTTTTTACCATATCAACGCAGTTAACTCCGTCTGATGCCCTGTCTACCTCAAAGCCAACATCAGCCAAGATTTCCATTGCTATTTCTGCATTAAGATCATTGTCTTCAGCAAGAAGTATATGTTTGCCATAGAAGAAATGCGAAAGATCTTCTATTGGCTCTGATATTGTAGCGCTTGGGGCTTCGCCGATCTTATGTGGCAAGGTTATGGTTACTGTGGTACCAACGCCTATTTCGCTTTCTATATCTATGGTTCCGTTCATAAGATCCACCAGCTTTTTAACAATGGAAAGACCAAGGCCTGTTCCTGAAATACTGGAGGTGGAGGTGGTTCTTTCTCGCTCGAAATCATCATATATATGAGGCAGGAAATCCTTTGAAATACCGATTCCTGTATCTTTTATGACGGTTTTAACAAGACAGGTACCGGGTTCATTGCCGGGGTATTCGGTTGTTGATATGAATATGGATCCTCCGGGAGCAGTGTATTTAACGGCATTACTCAAAATATTCATAAGGATCTCGGTTATATGTACCTGATCTAGAAACAGATAAGGGTGTTCTATTTTGTAATTTACGGAGATGCTAATATTCTTATCATGAGTTTCTCTTGTAAACATTGTTGTCCATTTTTCAAAGAATTCAGGACAGTATGTTAGCTGGGTATCTATAACATATTTTCCGCTTTCGATCCTTGCCATTTCAAGTACGTTATTTAATATGTCGAGAAGCTGGTAGCTGGTTGATTTTATCTTGTTTTGACAATCCTTTTGACGAGCCGGATTATCACTGTGCTTTTCGGCAAGCTCAGCAAAGCCGATTATGGCGTTAAGCGGAGTACGAATATCGTGGCTTACATTAAAGAGGAAGGTTGACTTTGCCCTGCTCGCAGCTTCTGCCTTATCAAGAGCTTCCTGGAGTTTTTGCTGTTCCTCTATTTCTTCTTTAACTGTACCTGTTACATCTCTTACAGCGATGATATAATTACCGGTCGAGCCGTTTTGACCATAGGTTATACTCATTTGTATATGGAGCAAAGGATAATCCTTGTATTGCTGCCTGAATCTCAGTGTAAATACTTTCTTCGTCTGCAGAACTTTTGAAAAATGTTCAAAGGAAAGTAACTCATGGACTCTTTCCCTGTCTTCAGGATATACGTAGGTATTTATATAGTAATCAAGACCGTTTTGGTAGTCGCCAAGTTTTTTGAACCCATTAAGTATACCGTTTGAGATCATATTTTTTTTGCCATTATGGTTTTGAATGAGCTTGATATTCTGGTTTTTACCGTCAACGATCCAAATGCTGAGACAGTCCATAGTAAGACCGTCCAGTATTGAAAGCTCCTCTTTTGTTTCGTCTACAAACAGAAGCTGAAGGCTTTCTTCAGTTATTTTTTCATAGGTCACTACGCTGTATCTTCTTCCGTCAGGTGTAAATTGATGGGCTCCGTTTGCATGCACTGTTATGGTTTCATTAAGATTTGGAACATATTCGTGAAATACAGCGTTAAAAGGAGCATCTTTCCCGGAAAAGTTTTTTACAACTTCCCAAAGTCGCTTCTCTTCATCATCTGGAATATTTACAAAAGGATCGGGACTATTGAGCCTGCCTACGAGTTCTTCGTGTGTTGTGCCATACATCTTGCAGAAAGCATCAGAGACAAGATAAGTCATAAAACGACCGTTATTAACATAATAAACGGCAAGAGGTATTGATGAATGTTCAAAAACATCCCTTACTTCTTTTGAGAATAATGGTTTGTCTTTTTTGTATTCATCTCCCATAGCAGGGCCTCCCAAAAAAAATCTTCGCAAGACAATAATACATATACGTGTTTAAAGGTAGACACATATGTATATATTTTTGCTCTTGCGAAGATTATATCATACTTATGCTAAATAATAAAGAATGATTAAAAAATAATACACAAAACGCTATGTTTACTATAAAATCATCTTTTTGGCAAGCTGTATTATCTCATCAGAAGTATCTCCCTTGATGAAATAGTAGTCAAGGACATTTCCGTCTGCTTTGAAAAAGGCTCCTAAGGAAACGATATCGCAAAAATATGCGTCTTTGGTGCCTGCTATCAATATGCCGAATTTATTTTTTACAAGAATAAGTCCGGCGTCTGCCTTTGGATCTGTGATCGATTTGGCAGACCCTTTAATATAGGTGCTATCAAAGGTCGACATATTTACGGCATGTACAGAATCATTTATGGTGTTTTTAAGGAAAAGATATGCATTTCCAGAAAGCAAAGCACGTGGCTCTCTTGGCCTTTCTGCTACGACCTCTCTTCCTGACTTATCTTTAAAGGTTATGGCTCCTGTGGTTCTGTCTACTGTAAGACCTAAGGAGTTTGTCACCATATCTATCTGCCTGCCGTTATCGCGGTATTTAAAGCCTTTGTACATATCAGGTCCGTCTTTTACAGGAGGCATCTTAGAAAATGTTACTCTTACCGCATTCTCGGCTACAGGTCTTATTCTTGTGTAGCCTGCAGCACTTGACAGATACAGTCCGTCTGATGCCTTATTAACCATCTTTACGGCTGTGCTGATTATGTTATGACCGGGGATCAGCAAAGCATCATCAGGGACTAAGCTGCCAAATTCAGCTTCCTTTGGAGAGGAAGATGTAACGGTCTGCTTTGCGAGCGGTTTTGCTATAACAGGCCTTTCCTGTTTTTTTGCAGTGCCCCTATCTTCAGATGAGAGCGTCTTTTCTTCAAGAATGCGGGCCCTTGTGGATTCGTTTTGGCTCTTTACGGCAGCCTTCTTTTCCTGTCTTTCTTTAATTACTTCTTCATGGCTTGCTGACAGACTTTCTTTTAATTCCTGACGCTTTTTACCGCTTGGGACAGGAGCGCTTATAAGCTCTGTAAGGTCCTCTTTGTTTTCGCACATTATGCAAAGCTCGTGGAGGGCTCTTGTGGTGGCAACGTAAAGAAGCTTTGCGTGTCCGTTATCATTTGGATAATCTTTTTTTGTCGGGTTATATATAAGCACCGCATCAAACTCAAGACCTTTTGTAAGGGATACGGGAAGAACCATAACGCCTTTGCCAAAGGTAGCTGTCTCCGGGTTTGAATCAAGGAGCTCTATGTATTTGCTAAGAAGCTCTGCGGTTTCTATGGCTTCTTCTTCATCTCTGCATATTACTGCGATGGAGTTTTTGCCATCTGCCTGCCAGTTCTTTATTACTTTTGCGCTTTCCTCTGCCATATCCGCTGTTTCAATTATCTGAGGCTTATTTCCGTGTCTTATTATAGGCTTTGTGGGGTAAACCTCAAAGTCGCCGTGATCAAGTATCTGCGTTGCAAATTCGCTGATCTCAACCGTATTTCTGTAGCTTTTTAATAGCGTACAGAAACTGTCTCCCTCATTTTTAAGAAGAAGGTTTGCAAGCTCGTTCCAGTTGTTAAGACCATAGCCAAAGCGGATATTCTGAGAAATATCGCCCATTACCGTATATGTACAGCCCTTTATACAAAGGTCAAGGGAAAGATAGGCCATCATTCCGTAGTCCTGGGCCTCATCGATTATGATGTGGTGAGCTTCGCTTATCTCTTCTTCTTCCTTGAGTTTTTTATAAATGACTGAAAGCGCTGCAAGGTCATATACATCAAAAAGAGAAGATGGGCTTTGAACCCTCATGCCTTCTGTGCGCATATGCTTTATGAAATCTGCGTATATGTCAAATACGCTGTCTTTTATAATGTATTTGTTAAAATAATTCTTATAATATTTGCGGATAGCTTTCTGCTCTTTATCGGTGTATTTTATACCTTTTCCAAGGAGCTCATTTTCAAGCCTAGCGGAAAGCTTCTCATTTAACATGAGGATCTTTTGCTTTGCTGACAGAGTCTTTGTATTTTCAAGGTACTCAGTTATTTCAAGAGCATCCATAAGAAGGATCGGTTCTCTTGCTTTATCGCCAAGTTCTTCTCGTTTATCGATTATAAATGCTTTATCGTCCTTTAATCCCTCCACAAACTGATCAGGGTATAGGTAAATGTCGGTGGCGCCAATGGTGTCTGATTCAAGCTTTGCACAGTATTTAAGGAGGGATGCATGCCAGCCTGAAGTACCTTTAACCGCTGAAGATACCGACATGGCATCCATGCTTTTTATCTTATATTTATTATCGTCCCACTCTTCGTATAGAAGCCTTACAAAAAGCTCTTCCATAGTCATCTGGCGGACACCGGTTACGTCAAGGTCGGGAAGCACACCGGTTATGTAGTTAAGGAGCATCCTGTTGCTTCCGATAATGTAGAAATCATCAGGTTTTATGCGGCTTTCATAATTGTACAGAATATATGAGATCCTGTGCATCGCTACCGTGGTCTTTCCGGAGCCTGCAGCTCCCTGCACGATCACGTTGTGATATGGGGTCTTTCTTATTATGTCATTCTGCTCTTTTTGAATTGTGGCGATTATCTCACCAAGGACCGCTTCCTTATTTTTTCCAAGATATTTGGTAAGGAGTTCGTCGTTAGAGACTACGTCGGTGTCGAAGTAGTCGAGAAGTTTTCCGTCTTCTATTTCGAAGGTACGTTTTAGTGAAAGGTCTATTGATATCTCTTTGTCATCAGGCGCTGTGTAGTTTACCTTGCCAAGCCCGTTTTCATAATATGCGTTTGCAATGGGTGCTCGCCAATCTGCTACCATCGGTGTGGTGGGGGTGTCGTAAATGCCGCCCTTGCCGATATACAGCGATTCTTTTTTGCCGCTTCCCTCATCTGTAAAGATGATACGTCCGAAATACGGCTTTTTTCGCGCCCTCATGTTTTTCTCATAGGAACGCTTGTCGGCTTCCTGAAGTACGATGGTGTTGTTAAGGATAGTCCAGACTTCGGTGTCGCCGTCATGATAGGATTCTGAGAGCTTTTCGATGGTGTCTGCCTGATCGTCTATCTGAAGCTTTAATTTCTCGCAGTTCTTATAGATGGTCTTTTTTACACCTTCAAGATGCTTCTCTTCATAGTCCCTGTCAGTACTGAAATCATTCATTGTGTTTTACACCTCGATTTCTATATTTTACTTGGGGGAAATAATTAGTGGGGAATATTAATTTTACTAGACATGAGGGCGGTTGTCAACTGTTTTGAGCGCTGAAGGACTAAGTGACGTGGCCTTTTTGCGTTGACGCTGTAAATATTGTTGACGCAGATACGGAAATATCGTATTATTATTTCGGATAAATCGTATTGTTATATGGAATAGAAAAGGAGATGCTTTTTATGACGGAAGTAACCCCAAATGAAAATATAAAGTATATTGTAGCTTCTAATATTCGTTTCTTTCTTGAGAAAAAAAAGAAGACCAGGAAAGAACTTTGTGAGGATCTGGGGATCAAATATACTACTTTTTGCGACTGGATCAATGGAAACAGTACGCCAAGACTTGAAAACCTTGAAACTATGAGCACTTACTTTGATATTTCCATAAGTGATTTTTTTATAGAAACAGAAAAACGGAGTCAAATAGAAGAGCGGCTTTCCGAATATGAAAGGAGATTTACGATGCTTGATATCAGTCTTTTGGATAAAATGGATGAAAAGCAGGTTAAAGAGCTGTTAAAAAGAGGCTTTACTTTTAAACATAGATCATTTGATGAATATGTGGCTTTAAATGGCGGAAAGCTTGTTCCTTCGAAAGAAATTGACATGGGAGAACCTGTGGGGGATGAGATATGGTAGAGCAGGGAGATGTGGTTAAGGTAAACGGAGTGGAACTGCCGCTTTTAGTAGTCAGCGGTAATGCTTATAACAAATCGGGAGCAGCCATTCTTTGCCCGGTTGTAAAAAATGCATCTGAGGCAACGTTAAAAGTATTTGTAGAAAATGAACAGATTTCGGGTTATGCTCTTTGCGATAACATAAGACATCTGGATATTGCTAAAAGAGGTTATTCAGGTAAGGGACATATTCCGCTGACTAAGATGATATTGATTCTGGATATGATTCAGTCTCTTTTTGATTATGTTTGATCAAGATATTAATTATTTATATAAAGGGGGATCTTTATGTTTACTTTAGAAAACAGTTTAAATGAAGTTTTGGCAGATGATTTTGTAGCAAAACACCTTAGCTTTTTGTTTCCTGAGGAGTTTGTAAATGTTGCTCCAAAGGATCTTTGGGATATGCCTGTAAAAGAGCTTAAAAGCAGGCTTTCAATGCCATGGGGCGTGCCTTATCTGTCAGAGGAGCTTATCAGGTCTGCAAATCTTGTTCATGAATTTGCAGAGTCTGATTCCTATGAATTTGTAAAATTATGGAGCAGTGAAACGCCTAAGGGGTATTTCCCTGTCTCTGACGGGACAAAGGACAGTGTGTGCCTTATAAAATATAACGATACATTTAAGGCAGGAAAAAAGCTTGCTCTTGTGGTTCCCGGCGGAGCTTATATAAACGTGGCAATAGGAAGTGAAGGAGCCGAAACTGCCGGTGCTTTGGTTAAAGCCGGCTATGCTGTTGCAATACTTAATTACAGAGTTGCACCTAACAGGTACCCTGAGCCTCAAAAAGATCTGGCGCTTGCAATCAAGACTATGAGATTTTTGGGAAAGCAGCATGGATGCGAGGATGACCTTCTTGTGATCGGGTATTCTGCAGGCGGGCACCTTGTGGCTTCGGAAAGCTGCTATACAAATGAGATAGACAAAGCACTCCTTGAAGATCTTAAAAACAGTCAAAAGGATGTTTTTGATAAGATTGGTTCGTTCTCTGCAAAAGCAGATAAGGTATGTCTTAGCTACCCTGTAATTAACTGCATTTTTGAGCATCATAATGACAGTTTTGTAAATCTTACAGGCGGAGATGAGTCCTTAAGAGATAAGATGTCTATAGATCTTCATGTTACATCTGAATATCCAAAGACCTTTGTATGGGCATGTGATGATGACGATCTGGTTCCTCCAAGCAATGCATGGCGCATGTACGAGGCCCTTAAGGCAGCAGGTGTAGAGGCTAAACTTGGCAGGTATCCTGCAGGCGGTCATGGCTGCGCAGTAGGTACAGGCACATCTGCCGAGGGCTGGGTAGATGAGATGCTTAAATTTTTTGAAAAATAATTTTAACTGAATGCAACCTGCACTATTTTTTTCCTTCTTATATAGTGTAACCGGTTAAGTAGTTAAAGGAGCATGGCTTTGATGGAAGATAGCAAGATCATTGAGCTGTACTTTGAAAGGGACGAGCGTGCCATTGCGCAGACCGCCGAAAAGTACGGTAAAAAACTTAACATGATAGCGTACAATGTGACAAGAAATTATGAGGATGCGGAGGAGTGCGTTAACGATACTTATAACGCTGCGTGGAATTCCATACCTCCCGAAAGACCTTTACATTTCTTTGCTTACATTGCAAAAATAGCTCGAAATCTTGCTCTTGATATTTACGACAAAGCTCATGCGGCAAAAAGGAGTGCGGACGTAGTGGAACTTACAGATGAGCTTATTAACTGTATTTCAGGTACAGACGAGTTTGAAAAAAGGTCTGACTGTGCTGCAATTACTGAGGTTATCAACAGGTTTCTTGCAGGGAGCGCCGCCGATATGCGAAAGGTCTTTGTAAGAAGATATTTTTACATGGACTCGGTAAAAGATATCGCAAAGGGGTATTCCATGAGCGAGAGCAAGGTTAAGTCCATCCTATTCAGGATGAGGGCGGGCCTTGCAAAGGAACTAAAGGAGGCGCAGATATGGATGTAAAAGAAAAGACTGTCCATGAGGCTATCTCCGGTATAGACGATAAGTATATCGAAGAGGCAGCAGATATGGGAAGTGGGAACGGGAAAGAAAAGTTTAGATTTACAAGACGTACCGCTGTGTATTTTGCATCTGTGGCAGCCAGCCTTGCGCTCATTATTCTCGGTGGAAACGCCCTTAGAATGTCTAGAGTAAATGTTCCTATAATGCAATCTGAAAATGCAGCCATCATTGAGCAGTCATTAGATGACAGGGACTTAAACGCTGTGGCCTCATCTGCAGAAGAAACGGTTGAAGGAGCTGTGCCTGAAGCAACAAATGAATCGTTTCCGGCAGTGACAGAAGAATCAGCACCTGAAAGTACAAAGCAGTCAGGTTCTGTGGAAGCCGCAAGAACAGAAGAAGACCGGATAGAAGCGGCAGAGGGCGGAATATGCATTCCTGCAGCGGGGTTTGCTATGACCGAGGATCTGCCTGAAGGTGACGAGGAAAGGCATTCTTACAAGGTTATCCTTTACGGCTTTTTTGACGAAAGTGAGATCAAAGAAGGCGTGGCAGGCTATTATGAAAACGGCTACGGTGAGCTTAGCATGTGCACCTCCTATGAGGAAATGCTTTCGGGGGAGGCTGAAAGACTTGTCGACCTCGGGTTTGATGCTTCTGTTTACGTGGCTTGCGGCCCTGATTTTTCTGAATACGGACTTACGGTAATGCTTACCGCCAAGGAAGCAAAGAACTTCCCATGCAGCGAAAAATACGGTTATATTTTTAGGCTAAACGAATGATCAAAGTTTAATACGAAAGAAGGACATAGTTATGAGACATGAAAAGAAAAAAATGTTTAAAAGAACGGCAGCATTTATGCTTGCGCTTATGATGATAATTTCTGTTTTTGCAGGATGCGGACAAAAGAGTAAAGAAGTAACTCCGGCGCCTGTAAATGATGATGAGAAGATTACGACACGCCCTGTAAAAGATGACCCGGAAAAGGGAACAGGAGATGACATGGTACATCTTTTTAAAACAGTAACAACTCTTAGCGGAAATGAATACGTGGCTACTGCAGATGCTCTTAAGACTTTTTCATATGACTTTTTTAAACAGACTGTAAGTGATGAAAACCCTGTTGTTTCGCCGCTTTCGGCGTATCTTGCGCTTGCTATGGCGGGAGCCGGGGCAGATGGAGATACTAAAGAGGAATTTGACAAGATATTTGGAAAAGATTTTCTTTCCGTAGCAAAATATCTTTATGAGACTTATAATGTAAATACAGACAATCTTAAAGTCAGCACCGCAAATGCGGCATGGTTAAGCAACAAGATAAAGACTGAAAAAGACTGGAAAGATGCCCTTAATAAATATTTTAAGGCAGAGGTAAGTGAAGAAAATCTTACAAAAGCTAAGGTAGTTAAAGACATCAATAAATGGGTAAATAAGAATACTAACGGCCTCATTGAAAAGATGGTAGAGGAACCTTTTACCGATTTTGTAAGATTTGTGCTTTTTAATGCCATTTACTTTAAGGGTCAGTGGGTAAATGAATTTGACGAGGCGGGAACCTACGAGCAGGAATTTAAAAAGGACGGCAAAGTCAGCTATGTTGACATGATGCATCTATACGGAGAGACATTCTCTTATATATCAAACGATGACTGCACCGGCGCCATACTTCCGTATAAAGACGGAGACCTTGCAATGATCGCACTTAAGCCAAATGCAGGTACATCTGCAAGAGACCTTCTAAGTAAGGTTGACTCTGCGTATATCAATGAGATTCTTACAAACAGAAGGTTTGAGACCCTTAATCTTGCTCTTCCTAAGTTTGAGCTTGGTTTTGAAAGAGTACTAAACGATGACCTTAGGGCAGTTGGCTTTGACAAGATCTTTACAGGAGCAGCTGATTTTTCAAAAGCTTCAGAAGACGAAGATTTTTATATAAGTCTTGTAAAACAGAAAGCAAAGATAATAGTAGACGAGAAGGGAACAGAGGCAGCAGCCGTAACAGAAGTCATAATGGAATGCACATCGGCAGCTCCTGCTACTGAACCTATCGAAATGTTCTTTGACGAGCCGTTCGTTTACATGATCATAGACACAGACAATCAGGTTCCACTCTTTATGGGAATCCTTGATGATCCAAATGCAGCAAAATAAATTACATATGTACCAGGTACCTGTGTAAAAAAATGAGGACAAGACTATGGGTAATAAAAAAGGCTACTATTCCACAAAAGATATGTGCAACATTTTTGAAGTGGGGCGTGAGACATTAAGGCATTATGAAAATGTAGGCCTTTTGCACCCGAATATAAACCCTGAAAATGGGTATCGCGAGTATGGATATTGGGATGTTGGTGCTATGATCGACATTTTGAAGTATCGCTCCGGAGACTATTCTCTTAAGGAAATCAAAGAGAATATATTTAATCTTGATTATCCGCAGATAGTGGAATCCATGCACATGCAAAAAGACTATTATCATGACAGGATAAAACACTACAAAATGCTGGAAAAGAAGTATGACCAGGACCTCAAATATTTTGCACTTGTAAAAGATGGTTTTTCAAAGATTGTTGATATAGACATTAGAGACCTTGTTTTTGTACCGTATTTCAACTATCCGAGTGAAGAGGAGAAAAAGGAGGTAAGAAAAGTATTCAGACAGTCTGAATTCTTTGTTACAGCCTGGATAACAGATGAAAATGATTCACCTGATGATCCGCTTTCAGGCGTTGGTTTTGCAACGGAAAAGGAATTTGCGCAGTACCTAAAGCTTGGAATCGGAAAAGAAATAGGCGGCGGAAAGGGAATCGGGGCAATTCTTGATATAAAGGGAAGAGACCCTATCTGCGGTGCTTCGTTTAACGATTTTAATAGACAGGCATTTGCATATAACAAAAATGCGTCAAAAGAGACCTACGCGATTCTTATGACCAGGTTTTATGACAGCGCTAAAGTTTATCATCAATATGTTTTTGCATACAAGAAAATATAAAGAGAAAAAGACGTTTCGCTAATGAAACGTCTTTTTCTGTGTGTTAAAAATGGTTTGTTTAAGTGGATAACAATATATACTACTCGAAAAATTCGATGTTGGCTATAAGGATTTTAGCTACTGACTTGAGAGCATCTGCT
>JAEEGF011582226.1_pt1 | contig 12202 bp, 11 predicted proteins | sample 9134171 | NCBI WGS metagenome assembly JAEEGF01 (sample SAMN16246542, study PRJNA631951) | gut metagenome | biome: gut microbiome; feature: rumen; material: AP-attached | host: Bos | place: Iran: Karaj | collected 2018-10 | reverse complement strand
CTTTCCTTTTTGCGGACTGTGGTCTTAATCAGGATCCCAATCCCGAGGAACTTGCCGCTATCGCAGATACAAGTGCCAAGTCCTTCAAGAATCTGGTGGGGGCGAAGCCTATCATTGCAATGCTTTCACATTCAACCAAGGGAAGCGCAAAGCATCCTCTTGTAGATAAGATGGTAGAGGCAACAAGAATCGCTCACGAGCAGTATCCTTCACTTACACTTGACGGTGAACTTCAGACAGATGCGGCTATTGTACCTTCAGTTGCCAAGACAAAGGCTCCCGATTCAGAAATAGGTGGTAAGGCCAATGTCCTTATATTCCCCAACCTTGATGCGGGCAATATAGGATACAAGCTGGTTCAGAGACTTGGAAAAGCGGAAGCTTACGGCCCCATGCTTCAGGGACTTGCAAGACCCGTTAACGACCTTTCCCGTGGTTGTACATGGGAAGATGTTGTGGGTGTTGTTGCTCTTACAGCCGTTCAGGCACAGCTTGTATAGAAAAAATACATATTTTTAATAAAATCGTTGACAAAGCGACTATAGGATGGATATAATATCTAGGTGCGTGATTAGGAGTCTATTATGCAATATAATCTGACAGATGTCCTCACGGGCAAGACTAAGACAATCAGCAAGACATTTCCTTTGGAAGCTGACACCGTTGTGATATTTGGTGAGACTCACAGCCTGATAAAGGATTCTGATGTAAGTCTGGAAGCTTCTTTTATTGAAGAAGGCAAAGCCGGACTGAAGCTAAAGTTTGATTGCAAAGCCATGCTGCCATGTGACAGATGTTTGAAAAATGTACAGCGACAGATAAGTGTCAACTATGAAGATGTTGCTTTTTCGGCAGATTACAAAGGCGACACGGAAGACGGTTGCGAGTATATGACAGGCTATAAACTTGATGTTGACAGTCTGGTAATAAGTGAGATTATGATGAACTGGCCAAGCAAGATACTGTGTAAGGATGATTGCAAAGGAATCTGCAGTGTATGTGGCCACAACCTGAATGAAGGTGAATGCGGATGCGACAGATTTGTTCCCAATCCCGCCTTTGCCAATTTGGGTGATTTGTTTAAGAATGAAAAGTAAGAGGAGGTGACATAAATGTCAATTTGTCCAAAGAATAAATCTTCAAAGGGAAGAAGAGATAAGAGAAGAGCTAACTGGAAGATGAGCGCGCCTACATTGGTTAAGTGCAGCAAGTGCGGAGCACTTATGGTTCCTCACAGAGTATGCAAGGCTTGCGGTAGCTACAACAAGAAAGAGATCGTTACTGTAGATTAATTTTTACGGTCAGATTAATACGCAAAACCCAAAAAGACGCAGCAATGTGTCTTTTTTGCGTGCCATTATTGCAGATAATGCTTCGCCATTACTGCAGATAATGCCTCTTGCTGATAAATCTTTGGATTTGTGATAAAATATCAGTCAAGGGGATTCTTTTAAAAGGAAAACGGACAGACTCCATAACATCTGTTCGGTCGTTTGTCGTCTTTTTGTTGTGGGGAATGACGACGGGAGCTATAAGCTTATGAAGATTAAAGGAATTGGCGGATCTGTAAACAGAGCTAAGCGTGTTATCATACTTAGTGTTTTTTTGGTGGTTATTATTGCATCTTTGATTACCGGTCAGTATCGGATAATGTACAAGAGCAATATTAATAATGCAAGTCAGACGTCTCATTTTTTGCTTAATCAGGTTGAAAGAATCATATCCGACAACGAATCGCGTGAAGAAATTCTCTCAGAGAAAATGAAAGAAGACTATATTACCAGGGCGAATGCTGTGGCTTATATTATTATGAGATATCCCAATGCGGAGAAGAGTATCGATGAGCTTTTTAGGATTGCGCGACTTCTCAAAGTTGATGAGATACATCTTTTCAATACGGAGGGAGTTATATACGGCGGAACTGTTCCGGAATACTACAATCTGTCTATGGATTCCGGTGAGCAGATAGGATATTTCAAGCCGATGTTAACGAACAAGGCACTGAGCATGTGTCAGGATGCTACTCTTAATACAGCTGAAAACAAAGAAATGATGTACGCCATGGTATGGAGCGTGGATCGAACGAAACTCGTTCAGGTAGGGATAGAACCTGTAAGGTATATCGAAGAGAGCCAGGATAGAGAGATTAAAAAACTGATTGAGAGTATGCCGACATATGAAGGTATACAGATCATTACGGCCGATAAAGAATCCGGAAGGATTGTGGGAACCAACAATCCGGAGATTATGGATTCTTCAATGGATGAAATCGGACTTAAAGTTCCGGAAGACGAAGAAATAACGGAATACTTCGGAAATGTAGATGGGAAGTATTCATATTGTGCCGTCAAAACTTATGAGGATTACTATATTAACGTTGTGATAGACAGCAGTACTGTTAATAAGGGCCTTGAGCAGGCTATTCTGATATCTCTGTCTTATCTTGTGGTGGCTGCCAGCATTCTTGTTTTTGTGGTTAACACGATGGAAAAACGAGTGGGCAGAGAGGAAGAGAAGGCTACTACCGATTCCGTGACCGGTCTGAACAACAGACTTGCATACGAGGAATATATTAAAGATATCAGAAAACATGCTCCGCCTAATGATTTTCATTATCTTATGATCGATATCAACGGCCTGAAACCTGTTAACGACAATATAGGTCATGCAGCGGGTGACGAATTGATTAAGGGAACTGCCGATTGTATGAAGAAGGTTCTTTCCCGATATGGCAACCTGTACAGAATAGGGGGAGACGAATTTGTTGCCATATTGAATCTGACAATGGAAGAAGCTGAGAGAGCAGAAGAAGAGCTTAATAAGGCTGTGGACGGTTGGAGCGGCAGAACTGTGGGAAGTCTGTCCGTATCTCTGGGACAGGCCTCGGCATGGGAATTCCCCGGAAGAACCTTTGATGAGATATCAAAGATTGCGGAAGAGAGAATGTATGCAGCAAAGAGTCGCTATTACAAGATGACGGGTAAGGCCAGAAGACAATAGTTGTGTGAGAGAAACAAGCAGGGGAAAGAGGTTTTGAATATTAATGAAAGATAATGAATACAAAGAGGGACTGCTTAAGGGAAAAAGAGTTCTTATAATTGAAGATAACGGTGTTAATGCTTCGCTGATGGAAGAATCCTTAAACGCTATGGGCATACTGACTGATGTTGCCCTTGACGGAGCTGTCGGTTTAGAACAGATAGAGAATACGCCGTCAGGCTATTATGACTGTATAATGATGGATATTCAGATGCCCGGTATGGACGGTTACGAAGCAACAAAAAGAATCAGACAAATGAAGGATGAAAGGAAGGCAGGCGTACCAATCATTGCCGTCACTTCCTATACTTTCGAAGAAGATATCAGGAAGGCTTATGAAGCGGGAATGAACGGATTTCAGGCCAAGCCCATTATGCCGAAGCTCATATATCAGGAGCTCTGCAGACAGATTCTTCATTAAAGAAGTTGCCTTTATAAAAAGGCCTTTTCTTTTTTGTTAAAAGAATGTCAATTAATAACAACTTTTTGGCAGATATATGATATTATATAGAAGTGTAAAAAGGCGGAACATAACTAAGGGATGAGTCTGTCTTTTTGACTGTATACAGAAATATTATGAGCGGAGGAAGAATAAATTGAGAGGTCTTTATACTTCAGTAAACGACTTGAGAAAAAGGGTTTATGCAGAAGTTGCGAAGCTTTCATATGATTATAAAGACGGTGACCTGTCGGAAATGGACCAGATACCTTACAGGATCATTCCGGGTGAGGTGGGAACATACCGAGACAGTGTGTTCGTAGAGAGAGCGATAGTAAGAGAAAGGACCAGAATGGCAATGGGCCTGTCCTTAAGAAAGCTTACGGAGCATGCTCCCGTGACGGAAGGTGCGGAAGAATGCGTTAAGCCCGAGAAATACTATCAGCCGCCACTTATCAACATAATCAAATTCGCATGCCATGCCTGTCCCGACAATGTGGTAAAGGTAACGGATGCCTGCCAGGGATGTTTTGCTCATTCATGTCAGGTTGTATGTCCAAAGGATGCGATTACTATCAAGCATGGTAAATCTATTATAGACGAGTCCAAGTGTATAAAATGCGGAAAATGTATTGAAGCATGTTCATACAATGCAATAATCAGGCTGGAAAGACCTTGTGCAAAGGCCTGCGGTATTAACGCAATCAGTTCCGATGAATACGGAAGAGCCGATATTGATCAGGAAAAATGTGTATCCTGCGGTATGTGTCTTGCAAATTGTCCTTTTGGAGCCATAGCGGACAAGGCACAGATATTCCAGGTAATTCAGGCCATCAAAGGTGATGACCCCGTATATGCGGCAATTGCGCCTGCGGTAACGGGTCAGTTTGGTCCTGATTTTACTCCTGAAAAGATGAGACCGGCATTTCAGGCACTGGGCTTTGAAGATGTTGTAGAGGTTGCTATAGGTGCCGACCTCTGTACAATGGCTGAAGCCAAGGACTTTGTCGAAAATGTACCTGATAATATTCCTTTTATGGGAACATCCTGCTGTCCTGCATGGTCGGTAATGGCCAAGAAGATGTTTCCCGAATATGCCAATTGTATATCCATGGCCCTTACGCCTATGGTTCTTACGGGAAGACTGATCAAGAGAATGCATCCCGGATGTAAGGTCGCTTTCGTCGGACCCTGTGCGGCAAAGAAACTTGAAGCCAGCCGAAGAACAATAAGAAGTGACATTGATTTTGTCCTCACTTTTGAAGAAGTGATGGGAATGTTTGAAGCAAAAGAGATTGATTTCAAAGAGCTTCCGGATGACGATACAATGCACGGAGCAAGCGGTGACGGAAGAGGATTCGCCGTAAGCGGCGGTGTTGCCAGTGCCGTAGTTAACTGTATCAAGGAACTCTATCCCGATAGGGAGATTAATGTGGAGAGAGCGGAAGGTTTGGATAATTGTCGTAAGATGATGATGCTTGCAAAAGCCGGAAAGTACGACGGATACCTGCTGGAAGGTATGGCCTGTCCCGGAGGCTGTGTTGCCGGAGCGGGTACGGTTCAGCCTATTGCAAAATCAACCGCTTCGGTTGCAAAACACAAGAGTGTATCTACCAACGCTCACGCTTTCCAAAGCGACTACAGAGAGGATCTGGAACTGTTGGAAGAAGACGATATGAAGGAAAAGAAAGATACTCAGGAATAAGAAGCAAAAAATACTAAAGATTGGGAGTTTTTGATATGAAATATGATGTAATTATTATCGGTGCAGGTCCCGGAGGAATATTCTCCGCTTATGAGCTTATGAAAAAGAGCCCTAATCTCAAGGTTGCGGTTTTTGAAGCCGGCAATCCTCTTGAGAAGCGTCACTGTCCCATAGACGGAGACAAGGTGAAATCCTGTGTTAACTGTCCTACATGTGCAATCATGAACGGATTTGGCGGAGCGGGAGCTTTTTCCGACGGAAAATACAATATTACCAATGACTTCGGCGGAACCCTCTATGAATACATAGGAAAAGAGAAGGCCCTTGATCTTATGAAGTATGTTGATGAGATCAATATGTCTCACGGCGGTGAGAATACAAGGATGTTCTCAACAGCAGGTTCCGAATTCAAGAAGATATGCATGCAGAACAAACTGCAGCTGCTTGATGCATCTGTTCGTCATCTGGGTACGGATATCAATTACATAGTTCTGGGCAATCTTTTTGAGGAAATGAAAGATCATATCGATTTCCATTTCATGACACCCGTAAGAAGGATTGAGACCGTAGATGACTCATCATATAAGGTTATTACCGACAATGACAGTTTCGAATGCAGCAAGTGTATTGTTTCCGTAGGACGCAGCGGAAGCAGCTGGATGGAGCAGATATGTAAGGACCTTAATATCGAGACCAGCTCCAACAGAGTTGACATCGGTGTCAGAGTCGAGATACCTGCGGTTATTTTTTCTCATCTTACAGACAAGCTTTATGAGAGCAAGATTGTATACAGAACCGCAAAATTCGAGGATAAGGTAAGAACCTTCTGTATGAACCCCAACGGAATTGTGGTTAACGAGAATACCAACGGAATTGTGACCGTTAACGGACATAGTTTTGAAGACGAAGATAAGAAGACAGAAAATACCAACTTTGCCCTTCTGGTGGCAAAACATTTCTCTGAGCCGTTCAAGGACAGTAACGGATACGGTGAGAGTATAGCAAGACTTTCCAACATGCTTGGCGGTGGCGTAATCGTTCAGCGTTTCGGAGATCTTGAAAGAGGAAGAAGATCCAACTGGAAGCGTATTGCGGAAGGAACAGTAAGACCTACACTGGCAGCAACACCCGGTGATTTGAGCCTTGTACTGCCCAAAAGAATACTTGATGGTATTGTGGAGATGATATATGCTTTAGATAAGATAGCTCCCGGTACCGCCAATGACGATACTCTCTTATACGGTGTAGAGGTTAAGTTCTACAACATGGAAGTGAAACTTGACGAGCATCTTGAGAGTAATCATAAGGGACTATATATTATAGGAGACGGCAGTGGAGTGACTCATTCACTTTCACATGCATCCGCAAGCGGTGTTTTTGTAGCCAGGGAGATTGCGCAGACTCTGGCCTAAGGGTTTTTGAGGTATTTGTATGATCTACTATTATTATCTGATCTTATTTTGTATCTCAGCACTACTTACAACTGCATATGTGACGATGTGGCATAAGCATTTCAATATGAATATGACTATCATATTCGCTCTCATGCCTGTGGGATGTATGGGCTATGTGATGCTCAGCGGAGCACAGAATATCAGAGAGGCAATCGTTGCCCAGAAACTGGTATACCTGATCGGGGATTTTATTCAGTTCTTTATCTTCTTTTGCATATGCGATCTGTGCAGGGTTGAGATTAAGAGATGGGCCAGAATGCTTTTGTTCATAACCTGTGTTGTTCTCTTTGGCGGAGTAACAACAATAGGCCGTAATGCGCTCTTTTATAATGAAATGACTCTGGATATAATTGACGGGGCAGCTTTTTTCAGGAAAACCTACGGACCCCTTCATACTGCGTTTTACGTAGGAGTCGGCCTATTCTTTGCAGCGGAACTGTTTATCATAATATACTCCAGATTCAAGAATAAACTTGTATCAAGAAGAATGATATGGCTTCTGACCTTGCCCGATGTAGTCGCTGTGGCAACCTTTATGCTTCGCGCGGTTCTGCGTGCGGATATTGAACTCATTCCCGCAATGTATTGTGTCGGTCAGCTGATACTTATTATTGTAGTCTATAGGGTCAATCTTTATGATATCAGCGGAATTGCAATTGAGTCATACAGTAAAGAGCAGGAGATTGCCTATATCTGTTTCGATTACAAGCGAAGGTATCTTGGCTGTAACAAAAAAGCTTTGGAATTACTTCCGGAATTCGGTCGAAGAAGAATTGACGAGCCTCTGGGAGACGATCCCATAGACAAGAGAATAGGGCATTATCTGGATGCTTTTTTGAATGAAGAAGACCCTACACAGAACTTTGTCTTTATGCTTCATAATGATCCGAGGAATCCTGAAGACGACGAGTTCTACAACGTAAAAGTCAATTATATCTACGACGGAAGTCGCAAGAGAGGATATATATTATCCTTTACGGATGATACTCTTAACAGAAAATATATAAGGCTGCTGGATAGTTACAATGACAATCTCAAGAAAGAGGTTGATGCGAAGACCCAGCGTCTGAATGAAATGCACGATAATCTTGTCATTAGTATGGCATCACTGGTTGAAAGCAGAGACAATTCCACCGGAGGTCATATTAAGCGTACAAGTATAGGCGTGAAGATACTTATCGACGAGATTCATAAATCAGGCAAATTCAATCTTACGGATGAATTCCGTCAGGCGGTTATAAAAGCTGCACCTATGCACGATCTTGGTAAGATAGCCGTAGATGACGATATACTCAAAAAACCCGGCAAATATACTGTCGAGGAATATGAGAAGATGAAGAAACATGCTGAAGAAGGAGCCAAGGTAATACACGAAGTGCTTCTTAATACGGATGATGAAATATTCAAAGTGGTAGCAGAGAATGTTGCTCATTATCATCATGAAAGATGGGACGGCTCGGGATATCCCGACGGTCTTTCCGGCGAAGCAATTCCTCTTGAGGCCAGAATCATGGCTATTGCGGATGTATATGATGCCCTTGTAAGTAAGAGAGTCTACAAGGAGGCCTACGATTATAAAAAGGCTAACAGGATTATCACAGAAGCTATGGGTTCTCAGTTTGATCCGGGGCTGCAGGAGATATTTGACAGAGCAAGACCGAGACTGGAAGAGTATTACAGAACTGCCAATGTATTGTAAATTAGTTAATATGATATTAAAGCTAAAAGGCCGGTGCGTTAAGCACCGGCCTTTCGTTATGAGGACGAAAAATGGAGTCGCCTTAAGCATGGCTAAAGTGTGGCTTATTAAACCAGACTTCTTCAAAGGCTTTTGCAATTATCGACATCATCTTCGCCGGGGGCATTGTTGGCAATCACCGTTGCAATAACATTTGCACCGGCAGATCTGCAGGTATTTTCCCAGTCGTCCATCCATTCACCGCTTCCCCAGCCGTATGAACCGAATAAGCCTATCTTCTTGCCTGAGAGAGAAGAGATAACTTCATCAAACATGGGCTGAAATTCGGTCTCTTCCAGAACTTCGGCACCCATTGCGGGACAACCGAAAGCAATTGCATCATAATTGGCAACAAGTGAAGAGTTGAACTCTGAAGCTGTAAGCAGATCAACATCTGCACCGGCAGCTTTTGCACCGTCAGAAACGGCCATGGCCATAGTAGCGGTATTACCTGTTCCGCTCCAGTATACAACAGCAATCTTACTCATATATTTTACCTCCTGTTATGCTAACAAACTGTCTATTGATCTACCACGGGAATAAGCCTCCCGGTATATATTTATAAAAAAATGGCTTGCGCCATACGGTTAGCGACTGCTAACCGAGACAATGTTACCACAGTTTCAATAATGGAGCAAGTGTTTTTTTAAAAAGACCGGATCATGGTTGCTGTAAACGGATTGATTGTCAAGCACCAGACGACTTTTGCTACCGCCAAAAGAAAAATGTAAAAAATACTTGACATTATGTCGCGAGAGTTATATTCTATAATCAGATTAAGCTTAATGGCAATTGAACCGATCACTCAATTGCAAAACCAAAACCAATTAATTAAAAGAAACATTTTTAAAAAGAGACATTTAACTAAAAGTACACTTTACAAACTGAATGATTTTAATTAAGCCTAAGGGCGGGAGGAATATGATGAACTATTATAATTTAGGAGTATTGGCAGGAATTATTGTTGGCCTTATCATTGTTGCTTTAGTAAAAATTATTATTTTCAGAAAAGATGTTGGGAAAAAAGATGAATATGATGAGAGACAGGAACTTTTAAGAAACCGCGGTTTCAAATATGCGTATTTTTCAACACTTATCGGATTGGGAGTTGTATTTCTTTTTAAAGGAGTATTTGATTTTAATATTACACTGAGCTATTCATTCATGATTTCTACTGTAATGTTTTTATCCCTTGGAATATATGTTGTATATTGCATTATGCATGATGCATATTTTTCATTGACAAGTAACAGAACCAAATTCGGTATAATGATGACTGTCTTATCATTATTCAATCTTGCAAGTGGTATTATTGCAATTGTCAACGGACATGCGGATATTCATTCCGAGAGCCTGGCAGGTATTGCCAATCTCGAATGCGGATTAGTATTTCTTGCAGCAGGGCTTGCAATGTTTATTAAGAACAAAATGGATAAGAAGGAGGAAGAAGAATGAAAAATCTCCGTCTTAAATCAGCCAGAGCGGCCAAGGATCTGTCACAGGACGATCTTGCCAAGATTGTCGGTGTATCAAGACAGACAATAAGTGCCATCGAAAAGGGCGATTATAATCCCACAGTCAACCTTTGCATTGCCATCTGCAAGGCATTGGATAAGACATTGGATCAGCTCTTTTGGGAAGAATAAATATGCACTGCTTTAGTCAAAGCAGATAGTTAAAAATGTGGTCATAACCTTCATGTAAGTGGTAAAATATTAATGTTAAGTTACAACTTATTGGAGGTTATGGCCATGTTTTATTTAGAGAGATATGAGGAATGGATAAGAGAACTTGATGACAAGGATCCTCTTAAGAAAGAACTCCTTGATATTAAGAATGATGATAAGGATATAGAGGACAGATTCTATAAGGATCTGTCATTTGGAACCGCAGGACTCAGAGGCAAAGTAGGAGCCGGAACCAACAGAATGAATCTTTATACTGTTGGCAAGGCAACTCAGGGTATAGCGGATTATATAGTGGGATATGGCAAAGAAGCCATGGAGAAGGGCGTGGTGATCGCCCACGATCCCAGACATTTTTCGAGAGAATTCTCAGAGCTTGCTGCGGGTATTTTTGCCGCAAACGGAATAAAGGCTTATACATTCCCGGCACTCAGACCCACACCGGAACTTGCTTATATGGTAAGAAGACTGGGCACCAAGGCGGGAATCAATATAACAGCTTCACACAATCCCAAGGAGTACAACGGTTACAAGGCTTATTGGGAAGACGGATGCCAGGTGTCCTCAGGTGTTGCTGACGGTATGACGGAAAAGATCAATGCCGTTGATATCTGGAAGGGTATAAAGAGGTCTGACTACGAGGAAGGCGTTAAGTCCGGCAAGATTGTTGTGCTTGATGAAAAATATGACAGAGAATATCTGGATAAAATAGAGGCTATGGCCATACATGAAGGGGATGAACTGGATCTCAGTATTCCGTTAGTATATACACCTCTGAACGGCTGCGGTTCCATACCTTTCAGGCAGATGTTAAAGGACAGGGGATTCAACAATTGGAAGATTGTTCCGGAGCAGGAGAATCCGGATCCTGATTTCACTACGGTAGGATATCCCAATCCCGAGGATCCCAAAGCTTTCAGACTCAGTGAAGAATATGGTAGGAAATTTGGTGCCGAGCTGCTGATGGCTACAGATCCCGATGCGGACAGATTTGCCATTGAGATCAGAGATGACAACGGCAATTATATACCTCTTAACGGTAATCAGACAGGATATTTGCTGGTTAACTATGTGCTTGAAGGTCATAAAGATGCGGGAACACTTCCTGCCAAAGGAGCCATGGTAAAATCTATCGTCACTTCCGATCTGTCCACCATAATGGCCAAGGCATACGGGGTCGAGATGTTCGAGACCCTTACCGGTTTTAAGAATATCTGCGGTAAGATTCCTTACCTGCATGACAACGGCTATACATATCTCTTCGGATATGAGGAGTCGGTGGGCTACGCAGCCTGTGAGGACATCCGTGATAAGGACGGTATATCGGCAGGTATGCTTGTTGCGGAGGCTGCTGCTTATTATCGTAAGCAGGGCAAGACACTTTGGGATGTGCTTCAGGACATATATGCAAAATACGGATATTTTGCCGAAGATGAACCCAATATTATCCTTGAAGGAATTGAAGGTGCCGAAAGAATCGGTCGAATGATGAAATGGTTCAGAGATAATATTCCTTCATCGGTTGCCGGCGCCAAGGTTGATAAGGTAATTGACTATATTAACGGATATGAGGATATTCCTCCTCAGAATGCCATCAGAATATTCCTTGATAACGGTTCAAGCTTTTCTATAAGACCCAGCGGAACCGAACCCAAGATAAAGTTCTATTTTTATTCAAACAGTGATTCAAGAGAAGCAGCTTTGGCACTTAATGCAAAGATTAAGGAAGAGATACTGGCTCTTATTAATTCTGTTAAATAAAACAAGCAGCTGTATATGTTATAATGCTGATAGAATGATATGCGGAGGAATCAATGAATAAACGTATTATTAAATGCCTGATGGCAACTGTTTTGGCCGTATCGATGATGGCATCTCTGACGGGATGTGCGTCTTCGGATAAGAAAGAAGTTGAAGAAAAACTGCAGATTGATCTGACGGAAGCAAATGTTCTCAGTAAGGCAGACAGTCACGGCGGATTCAACGGAGACGGTACACTTGTAATCAGTTATGATTGTTCGGCTGCACCCCTTAATGTTCAACTGGATGAACTGAAAAAATGGCAGAAGTTCCCTATAGCCAATGTTACTAAGAGACTTATTGTAGGAAAAGTTCCGAGCCAGGATGAACCTATATTTACCA
>JAEEGF011406264.1_pt1 | contig 12202 bp, 9 predicted proteins | sample 9134171 | NCBI WGS metagenome assembly JAEEGF01 (sample SAMN16246542, study PRJNA631951) | gut metagenome | biome: gut microbiome; feature: rumen; material: AP-attached | host: Bos | place: Iran: Karaj | collected 2018-10 | reverse complement strand
CTGGTGGATGCCGACGGGATGGGTATGGGCAAGCGGGCTCGCCCGCTCCTGGCCAACCAGTACCTCACCAAGTGCCAGGCCGCCAACAAGGCCGGCAAGTTCGCCGAGGCTGTTGACATGGCCGGCAAGGCCCTGGAGTACAACCCCAACAACGCCAACGCCTACAAGCTGCGCGGCAACGCCTACGTTTCCCTGAACAAGATGCCCGAGGCTATCGCCGACTTTGAAAAGTACCTGGAGGTGAACCCCAACGCCAAGGACGCCGAGTCCATCAAGAAGACCATCGCCCAGCTGAAGGCCGCCAAGAAGTAAATCAGCTCACCGTCATTTCACAGACGGCGCAGTCAAAAGTGAGTTGGAGCCGCTCTTTCCCGTTCCGGAGGAAGAGCGGTTCTGCTTTTTTCACCTTTCCCTGCTTGGGGCACAGGCCCAGCTGGTGGCGGATGCAGTATTTGGTGCGCATCAGTTCTCCGTTGCAGGCGTATTCCATTTTATAACTGCTGTCCAACGCCTTGGCTCCCCGGTAAAGAGGGCGTGCCCGGACCGGCAGCGCGTCCAGTTGCAGGGCCAGGTCTCGGCGAATACCGTTGATGGCGGCCACCGGAAGGAAGGGGACAGGGCCCTGTACGCTCACAGACGGCTGTCCAAAGGCATAGTGGCCGCTGCGCTTGGCCAGCTGGGCTTCCAGGGTTTGCAGCATTTTTTCCGGGTCCCGGGCCGTGTCGGCCGGGGCCTCCTCCCGCACGGTGACCTGACGGCCGTCTTCGGAGACGGCGGTCACCTTGATCTGACCGTTTTCTATGGCCACCGACAGCTGTACGTCGATTTCCCGGACGGGACGGGAGGCATCCAGTTGCCGCTCAAACGCGGCGCTGATGTTACGGTACAACTTAACGCCGGGCACCAGGCCTTCCATCTTCTTGCAATGAACAGTGAGGCCTTCGCAGACATCGGCCCGGAAACCGCCGCTGTTGAAGGTGAAACCGTCGCCGTTGGCCAGCCGGATGCCGGCCGATGCAGGCTCCAGCACAAAACCGTCCCGGGTGAGACGCTGCACCTTTCCTACGTACTCTCCGCCGCCTTCTGCGGCCCATTGACCGCGCTTGCCGTCCATAAACAGTTCGGTATAACCGCGGTTGAAGGTCTTCTCCAGATCCGGGACAAAACCGCCCTGCACATGACCGAAGGAGGCCCGACAGTAGCGGTCCGGGTAACGGGCCACCAGGGCGTCCAGCGCCTCTGAATAGGCCTTGACCACGTTGCGCACGTAGGATTCGCCCTTGAGGCGGCCTTCTATTTTGAAGGAGGAGACGCCGGCATGGGCCAGTTCTTCCAGCCGGTGCAGGAGATTGTAGTCTTTAAGGGAAAGGAGGGGTTTGTTGCGTACAATCACCTTCCCGTTTGCGTCTTCCAGATCATACAGGCTTCGGCAGGGCTGGGCACAGGCGCCCCGGTTGGCGCTGCGGCCGGTGAGTTTCTCGGAAAGGTAGCACTGGCCGCTGTAACAGACACACAGCGCGCCATGTACGAAGAACTCAATTTCTGTCCCCACCGCGCCGCAAATGGCCCTGATCTGTTCCAGGGACAGCTCCCGTTCCAGCACCAGGCGGCCAAAGCCCAGGCTTTCCAGCCCCCGCGCCTTTTCGGGAGTACGGATGGCGCACTGGGTACTGGCGTGCATGATGATGGTATCGCTCATGCCCAGCACCTGCGGGTCCTGGACAATAAGCGCATCCACTCCGGCCAGTTCCAGCTCCTTGACCAGTTCCTGCGCCTGCGGAACCTCTTCCGGATACAGAAGGGTGTTGACCGTAGCGTAGATGCGTGCCCCGTAGCGGTGTGCATAGGAGCACAGCCGGGCAATGTCTTCGACACTGTTCCCCGCCGCCTGCCGGGCCCCGAACGCCGGACCGGCGATATACACGGCATCGGCCCCGCAGTCAATGGCCGCGATGCCAATCTCCGCCGTCCTGGCCGGCGCCAGCAGTTCCAGTGCCTTCATGGTGCAAAGTTACAAAAACTCTTTCAATCCTGCCCACGCTATAACTTATTGATTTTCAATACTGTTGGATTTTTTCTTTAGGCTCCGAGGGCTAAAGAAAATCCTGAATAACACTGACAATCAATCACTTACGCGACCACCTTGACCGGAGAACTCCAGAGACAACAACTCCTCTCCCAGCTGGTGAAGGGCCCGCTCAATCTTTTTGACCTGAGCAGGTCGGGGTTTGGATAGTCCTTGGGCATAGTGCCAGAGTTGTTTCTGGTTAATGCCGGTCATACGTTCCAAGGCAGACTTGGTGAAAATCTTACAATACATCTGCAAAAAGGAACGTGTATCCAGACGAAACACAATCTGGTATTCCCCCTGCAATTCTTCGGGAACAGGTTCTCCATAGTCGATACAAGCCTCCTTCAATACAACTAATCCTTCTTTCAGGTTTTGTTTCACCTTCTCCAGAGTATCCCCTATTCCACCTACACCAGCAATCTCTTCTACATAGGCTCCATAATTGTGCTCGGCTTTTTCTATGACTGCATGTAATGTAACCATCATAAAACTATTTTAGATTTGCTTCCCTAAATATGGCACTGTACAGGCCTTCAGGCATATCATCACTGTCTTTGCCAGGAACACTGATTGAACGAACAGCACCCTGCTTTCTAAAGACGCGATGATCTCCTCTTGTTCTAACGTGATGCCACCCGTTCATCTGTAACAGAAGCACCACTTCTTTCACTTTCTTTGTCATGCAAAAGTAACTATTTTTCTATTGTTTTGCAAATTTTACATCAGTTCCATCACCAGATCCACATCGCCGTAAGAGCGGGACTGGCCGCTGTACTTTTCCAGGTAGCGGCGGGAGAGGGAGCCGCGCCAGACGATGTCGTCGCGGGAGTAGAGGGGCAGTTCCAGTTCCACGCCATAGCTTTTGGACTCCACCTTCACCACGGCGTTGCATTTCCAGGTGTCGCGGGAGCCGCCATCGTCCTCGAGAATTAGGACAGCGCAGGAAGTTAGCTGTTGGCTCCATTCAGAGACCAGGACGGCGTTGAAGGGCACCTCCTGTCCCACCTGCTTGCGACGCACCACTATCATAAAGTCGGTGATGGTAGGGTCGTACAGGCGCAGTTCGGCCTCGGTGCTGGCCACGAAGTTCTCGATGGCCCCTATTTTTACGAAAAATTCACTGGCCCCCGCGAACCAGGAGTCGTATTGCCGTTTGGTCTTCAACGAACGCAGCACCAGGGATTTCAGTTCGGAAGACTGGGATGATTTCACCAGAATGTCGCCCCCGCCGGTGCCCCAGAAAGGGTCTTCCCGGCGACGCAGTTCCAGGGACTTGTACTCCGCGTCCGAATTGCGGTTCACCACCCATACGGGGCGCTCCAGGCTCATCTGTTCGTCTACCAGCACCTTCTTCACGCTGCCGTCCGGCTGCACGGCGTAGCCCTCGTTTTGGGTAGCACCCTCGCCGGGGTCATAGGTGATGACGGGCAGCGAAGAGCCGTCCCATTCGTCCGACGAAGGCCAGTAAATCTGGACGTCAGAGAGAGCCAGCGAATCCAGCCAGGCCGATGCTTCCCCGTCGGAAGCCTTGGTGCCCAGGAGGACTTCCCGCAGCGCATCGCGCAAGGGGTGGCGCCAGCCGTCGGCCGCCTTGGTAGAGGCATCCTCTCCCACCCCCGTGCCGGGAGCGGCGAAGAGGTCCTTCATCCGGTATTCTTCGTCGTAACCGTTGCCGGCCGAGGCCAGCGCCGCCCGGTGCACCTCTTCCAGGTGCTCTGCCTCCAGCGGGACGGCCGACAGCAGCCGCGCCACCTCCGGCAGCGAGACAAAGGCCGGCATCTCCTCCGGAACCGGGACCTCAACGTCTGTATCATCCAACTTGCCGCAGCCCGTCAAAAGGGCCGGAACCAGGGCCAGAAGACCCGCAAAGATAGAACCACTGTACCGCATAATCCTTTTTTCCGCAAAGTACAGCAAACTTATCCGTTTCATCAAAATTGAAACGGATAATCGACAAAAAAGGCCTTACACCGTTGTGCAGGGCCTATCTCGTGTAAAAGATAAAGCGATTTTTGTCGTAAAAATCGGTAACGATGTCGCATTCTGGGAAGCCTGCGCCATCGAAAACCGCCAGCGTCTGCTTTCCCAGGGCCTCGTTGATCTCTGTAAGCCCCTTCCCTTCGGGGGAAAGGAAGCGCTGGGACCAGCGTGCGATGGCCCGGTAATACAGCAACGGATCTTCGTCCGGGACGAAGAGCGCGATGGCCGGTTCGTAGTCCAGCACGTTGCGGCGCATCTGCGGCTTTTCCTTCTCCATGATGTAGGGCGGATTGGAGAGGATGAGGTCGAAACTGCCGAAATTGAATTCCTGTTCGGTGTCCAGGACATCGGCCGCCACAAAGGTGGGTGCCAGGGCGCCTTTTTCCTTCAGTTCCTGGGAGAAATTCTGGCTGCGGGCCACTTCCAGGGCCTTTTCGGAGATGTCCACCCCCACCACGCGCGCACCGGGAACCGACAGCGCCACAGACCAGGCGATGTTGCCCGACCCCGTGCACAGGTCCAGCACCCGGACGGGTTCCGCGCTCTTGCCGAAGGGGATGCGCATGCGGCGGGTCATATCGGCCAGCTTCACCGCCTCCCGCACCAGGAGTTCCGTTTCGGGCCGGGGGATGAGGACGTCCGAGGTGACGCGGAAGCTGCGGCCACAGAATTCGGCCTTGCCAATCACGTACTGGATGGGCTCGCCGGCCTGCAGGCGCTCCAACGCATCGGCCAGGGGCTTTTCCCCTTTCTTGTCTATCTGATACTGGGGGTCTACGATGTGCGTGTAACTCTTGGTGCCGATAACGGCCTCGCACAGCATCAGCACGATGCTGCGGGCCTCGGCCGTAGGGTACAGCGGTTCCAGGGCGGCGATTCCGCTTTTCAGGAAATCCAGCAGCAGCATGAACTAGGCGTTTTCGATGATGGTGGTGAGGAAGTCCGTGATGCTGATGCCGGCGGCACGCACCATCTTGGGCACCAGGGAGGCGTTGGTCATACCGGGGATGATGTTCACCTCCAGGAAGTAGATGCCGTCCGGGGCCGATATATAGTCCATGCGCACCAGGCCCTTGCAGCCCAGGCAGCGGTAGATGTTGCGGGTGATTTCCTGGATTTTCTCCGACAGGACCACGGGAATCTCGGCGGGGCATACTTCCCGGCTGAGGCCGTTGTACTTGGCGTCGTAGTCGAACCAGCCGGTGGTGGGGATGATTTCGATAACCGGCAGGGTCTTCACCTCCTCGCCGTCCCGGTAGGCGGCGCAGGTGAGTTCGTGCTCACAGGAAATGGCGGCCTCAACGATGACCGTATCGCCTTCCATAAAGGCATAGCGGATGGCCTCCGGCAGGTCCTGGGGCTTATCTACCTTGGAGATGCCGAAACTGGAGCCACCGCCGGTGGGTTTCACGAAAAGGGGCAGGCCCAGGCGTTCCACCGTCTTCTTGCAGAAGGCCTCTATGTCCTCTCCCTTCCGGATGAAGGCATCCGGAGCCAGCTTCACGATATCCGTTCCCCGCAGGTAACTCTTGCAGGAATACTTGTCAAAGGCCACGGTGGTGACGAAGGCGCTGCAGGTAGAGTGCGGCACGCCCAGCATCTCCAAATAACCCTGCAGCAGTCCGGTTTCTCCCGGAGCGCCGTGCTGCATGATGTAGGCGAAGTCGAACTTGATCTTTTCGCCCAGCACCATCACGGAGAAGTCCGACTTGTCCACCACGGGCTGTGCACCCTCCGGAAAAGCCTGGCGCATGGAATTGGCCTTGCGCATGGCCACCAGCTTCCAGTCTCCGAAGCGGGCGAAGATTTCATAAACGTCATAGCGGAACTCGTCTATGCGGGAAGCGGTGAACTCACCGCTGCGGCAAGACACTTCCCATTCCGATGAATCGCTGCCGTAGATTACGGCTATGGATTGGTACTTGGACATGCTTTATTCGAAGTAATAATTTTCCAAATCTGTCTTTTCCGGGGTTTCTTCCTCCCCTGCGGGCGTGCACCAGACTCCCTTGAGGGACTCCGGGAACACGTCTTCGGCCGATATGCCCAGGGTGCCGTCCTTGAGCACCTTCTGCATCCACAGGCCCCAGATGGGCAGGGCCATGTTGGCGCCCTGGCCCAGGTTGGTATTGGCAAAATGGACATAGCGGTCCTCGGCCCCCACCCACACGCCGGCGGTGATGACGGGCGTATAGCCGATGAACCAGCCGTCGGAGTTGTCGTTGGTGGTACCGGTCTTGCCGGCAATCTCTCCGGTGAGGCCGTATTTCAGGCGCAGACGCACGCCGGTACCGTTGTCCACCACGGCGCGCATCATCTGAATCATTTCTCCCGTGGCCCGCTGGGAAAGGGCCACGCGCTTGCGGTCGCTGAACTGGCCCAGCACATTGCCGTCGCTGTCCTCGATGCGGGTGACGAACATGGGCGATGTGTAAACGCCGCCGGAAGGGTAGGTATTATAGGCGGTGACCATGTCGTACACCGAAAGGTCGGCCGCGCCCACGCACAGGGAAACCACGGGGTCGATGAAGCCGCCGATACCCATCTTGCGCATCATGGACACCATGGAAGGGGCGCCCAGCTGCTTCATCAGATAGGCCGATACGGAATTGGAGCTGTGTGCAAGGCCCCAGGTAAGGTCTACCATGGTTCCGTCGGCGTGTTCATCCTGCGGAGACCAGGTTTCGTCCTCGGTCTGGATGGCGATGACCACCGGAGAGTTGAGCACGGGGTCGCAGGGCGTCATGCCGCTCTCCATGGCCTGGGTGTACAGGAAAGGCTTGATGGTGGAGCCCACCTGGCGTTTGCCCTGACGCACGTTGTCGTACTTGAAGTAACGGTAATCCGGACCACCCACGTAGGCCTTCACGTGACCCGTACCCGGCTCGATGGCCATGAAGGCGGCACGGAAGAAGGACTTGTAGTAGCGGATGGAGTCGTTGGGCGTCATGGTGGTGTCCCGGTAGCCGGGCGCCTCCCAGGTAAAGACACGCATCTTCACGGGGACGTCGAAGCTGGCCTCAATCTCCGCGTCGGTGTGGCCGGAAGCCTTCATCATCCGGTTGCGGTCGCTCCAGCGGCGGGCCTGCTGCATATTCTTTTCAATGACGGACTTCTCTGTGTCGGCCATGAACGGCGGATTGCGACGGTACTTGAGTTCCTTCCAGAAAGCCGGCTGGAGGTCCTTGCTCAAGTGCTCCATGATGGCTTCCTCGGCATACCGCTGCATCTTGTAGTTGATGGTGGTATAGATGCGCAGGCCGTCCTGGTCCAGGTCATAGGGAGTGCCGTCGCTCTTGGAGTTCTTGTTGAGCCAGCCGTACAGGGGGTCGTCGGCCCACAGGAGGGAGTCTACCTGATAGTCTTCATAGAAGTAGTAGGAGCTGCGCTTGGGCTTGGCAGCGCTCATGGTGCGGCGCAGCATATCCCGGAAGTAGGGGCCCACACCGGTGGTGCGGTCTCCCTGGCGGGCGTGCAGCACGATGGGCAGGGCCTGCATGGAGTCGCACTGGGCACGGGTGATATATTTCATGCCGCACATACGGTCCAGCACCAGGTTGCGGCGCCGGAGGGCGCTCTCCGGGTTGATGGCGGGGTTGTAGCGCGTGGGCTTGTTCACCATGCCCACCAGCACAGCGCTCTCTTCCGTGAGCAGGTCTATGGGTTTCTTGCCGAAGAACTGGTTGGCGGCCGATGAGATACCGTAGGAATTGGAGCCGAAGAAGATGGCGTTCAGGTACATGTCCACAATCTCCTCCTTGGTGTAGTTGCGCTCCAGCTTGATGGCGGTGATCCACTCCTTGAGCTTGATCCAGATCATCTTGAACTTGCCCACATGCTCCCCACGGGGATACAGCGTCTTGGCCAGCTGCTGGGTAATGGTGGAACCGCCGCCCTGGGAGGAATCCCGGGACAGCAGGGTTTTGAACAGCACGCGGCCCAGGGACTGCAGGTCCACGCCGGAATGCTCATAGAAGCGTTTGTCCTCCGTGGCCACGGCGGCCTGCACCAGCGAGGGTGCCAGCTCCTCATAGCTCACGAACGTACGGTTCTCTATATGGTAGGTGGTAAGGATCTCCCCTTCCTCTGCGATTACCTGGGTGGCCAGCTTGGTGTCCGGATTCTCCAGCTGCTCGATGGAGGGGATGTCGGCCAGGGCCCATACCAGGCCCAGCAGGACGAACAGCGCCACCACCGGCGTGACGAGCAGAATCCAGAACCACTTTACTATTTTTTTCTTCCGGGCGTCTGTCATGGTCAAAATCTACCTATATAAACAAGACCTTAGGTCTTGAAAAAATTCCAAATACAAAAGTAATCAGAAAATTTGGATTTATCCCCGAAAACTGCGTTACTTTGCAGCATGAACGAGAAAAATTTAGTGATTGTAGAGTCTCCCGGAAAGGTAAGGACCATCCAGCAATACTTGGGAAAGGACTACCTTGTGAAGGCATCTGTGGGTCATATCCGGGATCTGGAGGAGCACAAGCTCAGCGTGGACGTTGAAAACGGTTTCCAGCCGGAATATGTAATCCCCGCCGACAAGAAAAAGGTAGTGGCCGAGCTGAAGAAGCTGTCGGCCGGTGCCGCCACCGTGTGGCTGGCGTCCGATGAGGACCGCGAGGGAGAGGCCATTTCCTGGCACCTGCGCGAGACCCTGGAGCTGCCGCGGGAGAAGACCCGCCGCATCGTGTTCCACGAAATCACCAAGCAAGCCATCCTGGAGGCCATCGAGCACCCCCGGGACATCGATATGAACCTGGTGAACGCCCAGCAGGCCCGTCGCGTGCTGGACCGCCTGGTGGGCTTTGAGCTGTCCCCCATCCTGTGGCGCAAGATCCAGCCCAAGCTGAGCGCCGGCCGCGTGCAGAGCGTGGCCCTGCGCCTGATTGTGGACCGAGAAAAGGAGATTATGGCGTTCCGCCCGGAACCTTACTACCGCGTGGAAGCCACCTTCCGCCCGGAAGGCTCCCCGGTGAAAGTAAAAGCCCTGCTGGACACCCGTTTTGCCACGGAGGAAGAGGCACGCCGGTTCCTGGAGGATTCCATCGGCGCCCGCTACAGCATCGTTTCCCTGGAGAAGAAGGAAGGCGTGCGCGTTCCCGCCGCCCCCTTCACCACCTCTACGCTGCAGCAGGAAGCGGCCCGCAAGCTGCGCTTCCCGGTGTCCACCACCATGCGCGTGGCGCAGACCCTGTACGAAAGGGGTCTCATCACCTATATGCGTACGGACTCCACCAACCTCTCTTCCCTGGCACTGGGTACGGCCAAGCAGTTCATCCTGAACAACTTCGGCCCCGAGTACCACCATTTCCGCCAGTACCACACCCGTTCCAAGGGAGCGCAGGAGGCCCACGAAGCCATCCGGCCCACCTATATAGACAATGTAAGCATCGAAGGCACGCCGCAAGAGAAAAAACTGTACGAGCTCATCTGGAAGCGCACCATCGCCTCCCAGATGGCCGAAAGCCGCGTGATGAACACCACCCTCAAGGTGGGGATGGACAAACGCACGGAGCAGTACGGCATCCAGAGCGCAGAGCTGCTCTTCGACGGTTTCATGAAGGTGTACCTGGAGGGCCGCGACGACGAAGAGCCCGCCGAGACCGAAGAGGTGATGCTGCCGGAACTGCACAAGGGAGACGTGTTGCTGGAAGAGGGCGTGAACGCCCTGTGCAAGTTCACCGCTCCGCCCGCACGTTACTCGGAGGCCACCCTGGTGAAGAAGCTGGAAGAGCTGGGTATCGGCCGTCCTTCCACTTACGCCGCCACGGTGGAGACCCTCACCCGCGGCCGCGGCTATGTGGCCAAAGGCGACAAACCGGGTCAGGCTTTCAAGGTGACCAACCTTTCCCTCAAGGGCGGCACCGTCAAGTCTTCGCAGAAGACGGAGACCGTAGGCGCGGAAAAAGGCAAGCTGCTGCCGCAGGAAATCGGCCTCATTGTGACCGACTTCCTGGTGGGCAACTTCACGGACATCCTGGACTACGACTTCACCGCCAACGTGGAGGCCGATTTCGACGATGTGGCCGAGGGCAAGAAAGCCTGGAACGACACCATCGAGGCCTTCTACACGCCTTTCCACCGCCACGTGGAGGAGGTGATGCAGGACCGCAGCTACAGCAAGGTGACGCGGGAGATCGGCATCGCCCCGGACGGCGACAAAGTGATTGCCGCCTTCGGAAAATTCGGCCCGTATGTGCAGAAAGGAGAGGGCGAAAATCGCCAGAGCGCATCCCTGGCCAAGGGGCAGCTGATTGAAACCATCACCCTGGATGAAGCCCTGAAACTGCTGGAACTGCCCCGTACCGTGGGCCAGCTGGACGGCGTTGACGTGGTGGCCACCCGCGGAAAATTCGGTCCTTACTTAAAATACGGAAGTAAAAATGTGAAACTTCCCCGTTCGGCCGACCCGCTTACCATCTCCCTGGAGGAATGCGAAGCCCTGATTCGTGAATCCACTCAGGAAAAAGCCGCTCCGGAGTACATCGCCGAGTTCGGTGACATAAAAATAGTAAACGGCCGTTACGGCCCTTACATCAAGCAAGGTGCTTCCAATTTTAAAATCCCCCGCGGAAAAGATGCCGCTACGCTTACAGAAGCTGATTGTCAGGCAATTATAGATGCTTCCGAGCCCACAAAAAAATTTAGCCGCAAACGCGGAAAATAAAAATTTTTTGTATCTTTGCCCCGGTTAGTTTTAAAATGTAAGTAGTATGTCCAGTTACCACATCGACGCCGTGGACCAGAAAATCCTGTCCTACCTTGTCAAGAACGCCCGTATGCCGTTTTTGGAAATTGCCCGCGAATGCGGCGTTTCCGGCGCAGCCATTCACCAGCGCTTCAAGCGCCTGGAGGCCAACGGTGTCATCACGGGTTCCCGCTTGCAGGTAAAGCCGCAGGCCCTGGGCCTCAACGTATGCGCCTTTGTGAGCATCACCCTGTCGGAAAGCACCAAGTATCCCGAAGTCATCGCCAACCTCAAGAAGATTCCGGAAATCGTGGAGTGTCATTTCGTTACCGGCAAGTACGCCATCCTGGCCAAACTCTACTGCCTGGACAACGACCACCTGATGGAAGTGCTCCTGAACACCATCCAGAAACTCCCCTACATCCAGTCCACAGACACCATGATCTCCCTCGATGAACCCATCGAGCGGCAAGTATGGGTAAAAGACTTTAAAAGCACTACCTACACCGGTCGCGACTAGCGTCGCTTCCCCAAAACCCCCGCGGCCTCCGGCCGGCCGCCCTGCAGGGCGGCTAGTTCTGTTGAGAAATAAGGAGTTGGGCTAATTTTAAATCGTCAGGAGTTGTAATTTTGATATTGTACCGTTCACCCTCTAGGAAGGTGAGCGGTATTCCGTATTTTTCGGCTACGGAGGCGTCGTCGGTGAAGAGGGTGTCGTAGCCTTGGGCATAGGCGGCTTTGAGCTGTGTACTATGGAAGATCTGCGGGGTCTGGGCGCCCCAGATGCGGCTGCGGTCGATGGATTCGCCGGTGGAGGAAAGGCGGCCGTCGGGGCCTTTGGCCAGGACTTTGAGGGTGTCCGTCACGGGCAGGACGGGGATGACGGCCGGGGCCGACTGGGCGGCGGCGAACAGTTCCCGGATCTTGTCCACGGAAATGAGCGGCCGTACGCCGTCCTGGACGGCGACGACGGCGTTGTCCGGCACGAATTCCAGGGCGTTCTTCACGGAATGGAAGCGGGTGAAACCGCCCTTGACCAGGCGCTGCGGGCACACAAAATTCACTTTCTGGCAGTACTGGCGCCAGGAGGCAATGTGGCTTTCCGGAAGTACGGTGATGACGTGTAGGTCCGGCACGGCTTCCAGGAATTTTTCCAGCGTGAGACGGAGGATGGGTTTGCCGCCCAGTTCAAGGAACTGCTTGGGTACGGAAGCCCCCATCCGGGTGCCCGTTCCCCCTGCCGTTACGATGAGATACTTATTTTGGTCCATGGCGCAATTTCATTACGCAAATGTAAGTTTTTTTTCGTAATTTTGAAGGCTAAATCGAAAATAGAGAAACAACATATGGCATTCCGCTTCCTGAACCAAGAATTGGCCATGGACCTGGGTACCGCCAACACCATCATTTTCCAGAATGACCAGATTGTGTTGGATGAACCTTCCATCGTAGCCATCGAC
>JAEEGF010880723.1_pt1 | contig 12202 bp, 15 predicted proteins | sample 9134171 | NCBI WGS metagenome assembly JAEEGF01 (sample SAMN16246542, study PRJNA631951) | gut metagenome | biome: gut microbiome; feature: rumen; material: AP-attached | host: Bos | place: Iran: Karaj | collected 2018-10 | reverse complement strand
CTAATACGCAAGTTCCAATGAATTCAGCTAGATATTTCTTTAAATCTTTCATGCTTCTCTTCCTTTCTATCTTAATTATATATCATTATAAAATCTTAATCAATTAATGGACAAAAAAAGATGTTTATTATTTCTTTTGAAATACTAAAACACCTGCTTCACTATCATTAAATTTTTGAAAAGTTCCTACTCTATTATCTTTTATACCTTTATATAGATATGATAGAATCATTCCATTATCTTTTAATTTAAAATTATTAATCATTTCTAGATACTTTTTAATTAATACGTAATAAATTATATTTGATAAGTAAATAACATCATATTCTTTTTTTATTTTCTTAGATAGATCAACAATATCACCTTGATAATAGTTTATGTTTACTCTATCAATCTTTTTTCTTAATTCTTTATAGTTGTTACCTTGTAAATAAATATTTTCTTTTATAACATTCTTTTCATAAAATGTTTCATGAGAAAAAAGTAAACTATTATATATTTCAAACCAATCAAAATAATCAAATAAACCATCCCAAAAGACTAAATCTTCATTATTTAAATACTTTCTAATACGTTCATAATAATCATCATATTTATTATCAGTTGAAATAGATTTAAAAAAGAACTCAATATATTCTTTTTCATCAATAGCCTTAATAGCTGCTATTTTAAGATTAGCAAAATATTTAGGAAATACACTAATATCAAAAGCATCAATATTCATTATTCCTTGAGATATACAATTAAGTTGTAAATCACCCGATGCAATAACTGTTAAAATATCATTTTTATTTAAAAAGTATTTAACTAATTCACTTAATCTCTCATTAGAAGTTTTATAAATAAAAGAATCGTTATGAAAAGTCTTATCACTTATATTTATTAAACCACCAGATACAATATTTTGAGCTTTAATAATATCATCTGCCATAATTCCCCTCGAATGAAAACTATTATATATTATTTTCAAAAAAATGTTTATCTTTTTTTCCTTTTTTGTTATAATTATTCCGTTACTGAAAGGAGTGATATTATGGAAGGGTTACCGTCGAATAATAAATCTAATAATAATTTTAAAATAATATCATTATCTGGAGGTAAATATGGAAGAAAAAATTAAAGAATTAATTGATTCAAAAAAATTTCGTGAATTAAAAAATTTGTTAAGTGAAGAACAAGTTGTTGATATTGCTGAAAGTATTAAAGATTTAGAAATAGATGAAATTGCTAAAATAATTAGACTATTAAATAAAGATATGGCAGCTGACTTGTTTGCTGAGCTACCTTTATCAGTAGAAACTGAATTACTTTCTAAACTAACTGATAAAGAAGCTGTATTCATCATCAATGAAATGTTTGCTGATGATGCTGCTGATGTATTAGATGAAATGCCAGCTAATATTGTTACTAGATTATTAAAACAATGTGATAAAGATACGAGAAGTGATATTAATAAACTTCTTAAATATCCTGATGATTCAGCAGGAAGTGTAATGACTGTGGAATATGCTGAATTAAAAAGTAACTTAACAATTAAGCAAGCTATTAGTACATTACGTAAAGAAATAGATGAATATGAAACAATCAATATTTGTTACGTTGTAGATAATAGAAGAAAATTAGTAGGACATATTAGTCTTAAGGATATCTTACTTGCTGACTATGAAGATGTATTAGAAGATGTTGCGAGTAAAGATACGATTTGTGTTAAAACAACAACAGACCAAGAAGAAGTTGGAAAGTTGTTTAAAAAATATGACTTAACAGTTATGCCAGTAGTTGATTCTGAAGATCGTTTAGTTGGTATCATTACTATCGATGATGTTATGGATATCATGGAAGAAGAAGCAACAGAGGATATCGAAAAGATGGCCGCTATCTCTCCTTCTGATAAACCTTATTTAGAAATTAGCCCATGGCAAACTTGGAAAGCAAGAATACCTTGGTTATTACTTTTAATGATTTCAGCTACATTTACAGGTCAAATAATTAGTAGTTTTGAAAACTCACTTGCAATATTACCTGTACTAACCGCTTATATTCCAATGTTAATGGATACTGGGGGTAACGCAGGAAGTCAAGCTAGTGTAACAATAATTCGTAGTTTATCACTTAACCAAGTTGATTTTAGAGATATTGGAAAAGTTATTTGGAAGGAACTTCGAGTTTCTATAATGGTTGGTGCTACACTTGCTGTTGCTAACTTTGCAAAACTAATCTTAATTGATAAAATGTTACTTCATAATAGTGCCATAACATATCAAGTTGCAACGGTAATTTGTTTAACAATATTTATGATTGTTGTTGTTGCTAAGTTTATAGGTTGTACACTTCCAATATTAACTAAGAAACTAGGATTTGACCCTACAGTAATGGCTAGTCCATTTATTACAACAATAGTTGATGCCTTAGGGTTACTTGTTTACTTTCAAGTAGCAACTAATTTATTAGGAATATAAAAAAAACATATCATTTGTTTGATATGTTTTTTTCTATATAATCTTTAACAGGACCATAGGATTTCCTATGTTCTTTTATTATGCCATATTTATTAATAGCTTCTACATGTTCTTTAGTTGGATAACCTTTATTCTTTTTAAAATTGTAATATGGATACTTTTCATGTAGTTCATCCATCATACGATCTCTTGTTACTTTGGCAATAACTGATGCTGCAGCAATTGATAAACTCTTTGCATCTCCTTTAATAATTGATGTTGTAGGAACAGGTAGTTCTAATGGCATTGCATCTATTAAAACATGTTCTGGCTTAACATCCATTTTATTAAAAGCTTCTTTCATTGCTAACTTAGTTGCTTCATAGATATTAACTTCATCTATTTTCTTTTCATCAATTATACCAATTCCAATAGAGATAGCGTCTTTAGAAAGAATATCAAAAAACTTTTCTCTTTTTTTCTCGGAAAGTTTTTTTGAATCAGTTAATCCTTCTAATTTATAGTTTAGTGGTAGTATGACACAAGAGGCTACAACAGGTCCTACAAGGGGTCCACGTCCTACTTCATCAATACCACCTATAAGCTTTATTCCTTTACTAATTAATTCTTTTTCGTAAATATATAAATCTTCCATTATAAATTAGCTAATTTGTCCTTAATCATTGTAGATACTACTTTCATATCAGCTTTACCTTTAACTAAAGGATTAATCTCTTTCATTACAAGTCCCATTTCTTTTTGAGAAGTTGGATTTACTTTAGCAATTACTTCATCAATTAGTTTAACTAATTCTTCTTCAGTTAATTGTTCTGGCAAATAAGAAAGTAATAAATTGATTTCATCATTTGTTTTATTAACAAGATCTTCTCTATTACCTTTTTCAAATTCAGCTATTGATTCTTTTCTTGTTTTTATTTGATGAGATAGAACATCTGTTACTAGTTCATCATTAATTTCTACTTTTTTATCAATATGAGCTAAATCGATTTCTCCTTTAACACCTCTAAGTGTTTGTAATTTTAAAGTATCTTTTTCTTTCATAGCGGATACAATATCGCTTTTAATCTTATCGTACATAATTTCACCTTCTTTATAGATATTATAAACTAATAAAGATAAAAAGAAAAGAGACTAATAATTAGTCTCTATTGTTTTTCTCACGTTTACGAGAATTTTTGATGCCAGCTTTTTTAGCTTCTCTACGTCTAATTCCTGGTTTATCATATGCTTCTCTTTTTTTGATTTCTGAAGGGATGCCATCTCTTGCAACTTTTTGTTTGAATTTTCTTAAAGCTCCATCAAGATTTCCGTTCTTAACTGTTACATGCGTCATTCGTTTTTCCCCTCCCTTCGCATTAAAATCAACACAATTATAACAAAATATATTTAATTTGACAACATAAAAATTATATTTTTTGTTGATTTTTATTCAATTATAACAAAGAATTATATAATAATCTAAGAAAAGTTCCTAAATAGATACCAAGATGATATAGAAACATCAAAAATAATTGTGCTAGATAAGTAATAACTGGTAATAGAACAATTGTTCCTATAATTGTTATTGCTAATAATAATTTCTTGTTTTTAGTTATTTTAGTGGACATACATTACCTGTTGCAATTCTTCTTGCTGCGCCTCCTGCTCCACGACCAATGTTGTAGATTGCTTTAAACAAATTAACGATACCTTCAACTACTGCCCCTGTTACAGATTGACCACCAACTACTTCTTGCATATCTTCATTCTTCTTCATACGTTAACCCTCACAACTCTCTGGGTTAGCAATGCCTGAGATAACTCCTGATACAAAGCTTACTAATGCTGTTATAGCTACAGCAGCAAGTAAACTAAATCCACCTTTTATCTCTTTTAAATCTTCATTTTTTAATCTTTGCATTTTAACCTCCTATAAAATTAATTAAATAATTAAGCATGTTTTCTTTTTGTAATTGTATTTTATATTCCATAATACTATTCTTTTTATTAGTATCTAAAGAAAGTGTAATGTGATAATAAGTAATTACATCATTTATGAGTTCTATATTCTTAATATCATATTTAACTAAATCGTTATTTATAAACATATATTGATGATTAGTAACTTTATCTACATCATCAATAGATATATTCGTTACAATAGCCTCATTTGCTATAAATACTCTATTACTATAGTAAACATTCTTTTTTATTTTCAATAAAACAATAATACTTATAAATATAATTATTAAAACTACTATGATATAGGCTTCTACTCTATTATAGAAATTATTTTCATTTAGTTCATTGTAATCAAAAATATTAAGTGTTTTCATATCCTAAATTTCCTTTTAATATTTCTATTTTCTTATCAAATAAATCATTATTATCAAATCTATGACTTATAACAATAATTGTTTTCTTCTTCAATAGTTTAAAAACATTCTTTAAAATAGTTTTTTCTTTTTCAATATCGATTGCATTTAACGATTCATCAAAAATATAAATATCAGATTCTTTTAATATGGCTCTAGCTAGAATTATTCTTTGTCTTTCACCACCTGATAAGTTAAAACCATTTTCTTCTAATAGATAGTTATAATCTATTTTCTTTTCTTCAACCATTTCTGATACTAATGTTAAATTACATATTTTTAGAAAATCTTTATAATCAATTTCTTTCCCAAGTGTAATGTTGTTATAAATAGTATCATTAAATAAACCCTCTTTTTGTGATATATAACAAAGTTTGCTCCTTATGTCATAAAGTGACATATTAGATAGTTCAATGTCATCAATATAAATCTTACCTTTATAATTATCTAAATACTTAGTTAAAAGCTTAACTACCGTACTCTTTCCTGTTCCACTTTCTCCATATATAAGAACTTTCTCTCCATGTTTAATTACAAAGTTTAATTTATCAATAACATTATTCTTTGTATCATAAGAATAAGTCACATTCTTAAAGTTTATATTCCCTATAAAGTGATCAATTCTAAATTTATCATTTATTTTTTTATCTTCATCTGGGATTAAGTATAACTCTTCTACACGTCTTAGGGACTCTTTAGCATTGTGATACAAAAGATTCATTCCAACAATGTTTTTTATTGGTTCTACGAAGTAATTTAATAGTGTTGTAAAAGTTATTAAGGTAGCTAAATCTAATTTACTATCACGTACATTTATTAGTCCTATATACAAAATAATAATCATGAAGATGTCATAGAATAAGTCCTTAATAAAAACTTCCTTATTCAAAGATTTAAACAGTTTAAAACTTGCTTTATTTTGCATAAAATTCTTTTCATGTAATTCATCTAATACATAATTCTCAATATTCATACCTTTTATAGTATCAATATTTATAATAGCTTCATTCATATATGAATTTGTACTTGACGTTTTTTGATAATAACTTTTTATTTTTCTAGTTAGATTCTTACTATTTAATATTGATATTAAACTATAACCTACTACCATTATTATTGATAATATTGTGAGTCTAGTACTTATTGTAAATAAAAATATTAATACAAATAAGACTAATATTAAATCAACAAATAATGACATAAATAACTGTGTTACAAATTCTTTTACATTAGTAAGATCATTAATTCTTGTTAAAATATCACCAGTTGTTCTATTTTTATAATATAAGTATGGAAGATTTATGATATGGCTAAAACAATCTAAAATAAGAGATTTATCAAGAAAGCAATTAAGATAGTTTACTAAGTTATTACGAAACAAATTAATTAACTTCTTCATGAAAGTAAAACATATTAAGATAATCAAAACAATCTTTGTATTAGATAATACATCAAATGTAATATCATTTAATAATATTTTAAATTCATAAGATGTAATAATATTTAATAATACATAAACTATAGATAAGATAAATATTATAGTAAATGGTAGTTTATTAGATAGAATAAAACTCTTTATTATTTCTTTAATTTTGTTATCACTCGATAGTTTTGGAATTACTTTAATTGGTTTTGAGTATATATAATTTTTTGTAGATATTTTATTCCATTCATCAAAACTCATCTTTTTAAAACCACTATTTGGATCCATAATAACAATAGTTTTATTACGATGATTAATACTATATATAACGACAAAATGCTTGTATCTTTCATCAATAATAACATGTGCAATAAGAGGTAATAAATCTAATCTTATATTGTCCACTCCTCCATTTAGACCATAAGCATCAAACCCTATTTCTCTAGCAGCACATATTAAGTTGTATGCAGATACTCCATCCTTTGTTGTATTAGAGAGTTCGCGTAAATATTCTTTTGAAACATTTCCATTATAATAGCGAATAACTGATAGTAAAGAACTTATACCACAATCTGTTAAATCATCTTGTCTTACAATGTATTTGTCTTTCATATCTCCTCCACTATTAATATATGAAAGAAAAAATAAAATAAAAAAATTAAAAAAATTTTAAAAAAGGCCAATATTTCAAAATTTTCTTAATATATTATAGGTGTACATTGTATCAGGAGGGTTAAATGAAAGATAAAGTATTAAAGGTTATTACAAGTTATTATAAGGAAACAAATTTTATGCCATCAATAAGAGAAGTACAAAAAATTATTCATAGTAATAACCATAATTGTGTTTATAAAATATTTAAACAATTAGAAAATGATGGCATTCTAATTCATGATAAGAATAAAAGGAAATGGTGCCTTGCAGAAAAAAATGATGAGACACTAAAAATAAAAGTACTTAACGAAGATCATTATGTATATATTGATAATGATAAAGATAATTATACTGTCTTCAAAATGGATAATAATAATTTCAAAGATAGTAATATTTTAAAGAATGATTATTTAATAATTAAGAAAACTGTTAATTTAAAAAACTATGACTTAGGTTTGTTTAAATATAACGATGAATATCATATTATGAATTATATCTTCTTAGATGGATTTTATATGTTATCAGATAATAAGAATAAGGAAGTATTACATAAAATTAAAATAATTGGAAAAGTTATCGGATTACAAAGAAATCAAATTATAAAAAAAAGATGTATTTAATACATCTTTTATTATTCATTATTATTCTTCGTTAAGTTTAAATCCTAGATTAAATTGAACTTGTCCACCAGAAGCTGTGTTTTCACAGTCGATATCTTGTCCTTCAATCCACATATAAACACGAATCTTTGTTACACCTTGAGGTAATTGCATAAATTCGAAGTCAGCAGTATTAGCAGCTGTAGTTTTATAATCAGGTGTTACAGCAGCAAATTTTGTAGCATCATCGTCATCAAGTGGTGTTCCAGTTGATGAGTTTGCTCCATCATATTCGAATTCACTTATTAAACCAACATATGGTGCTGGAGTAGCATTTCCAGAAGCAGTACGTCCAGTAACTCCATAGTTATCACGACCATTTGCTAAACCATTATCTGTGTGTACATCATAGTTAGGTTCGAAGATTTTAGTAGCTGTATGTCCTTTAAGATCTCTTAAAGTAGTAAGTGAAGAGCTTGATGCAGCAGAACCTTGAACAACAAATCCCATACGTCCAGCATATTCAATATGTGTATTAGGGTTACCTGCTTTAATACCTGTTCCACCTGTGAAGTAAACTTGTTTTGTATCTTCACCTTTGAAATCAAGTTTTAAGAATAAGTCGAATGCAATGTAGTCAGTATTATTACCATCAACTTCTTCTTCAGAATCCAAATACATAGTACCATCTAATACGTCGTTTACGATAGTTCCTTTAAACATATGTAAACCATCTGATTTTGTTGTAGCACCTGTATATGCAGTAGCAACAGTAGATACTGGGTTCATTTGATCAGCAGCTGTTGGTACTTGGTTAACAGCACCTTGGTAATGTCCAGATGTTATATCTTCAATCGTAATCATAGATTTCCAATGTTCAGCATCTGTTGAAATTTGAATACCTGATCCACTAGATACATGTACATCGATTTGTTGAACACTAACTGTATAGTTAGATGTGAACCATGCGTATGTACTAGTTGATAATCCAATTATCGTAATTAATAAGGCAATTATTAAGCCAAATAGTTTTTTATTTTTAATACCAATTAAATATAAAAAACCTCTTTTCTTTTCTTTTTCTTCTTCTTTTTTATTGTTTAATTCTTCCATCTTATCACCTCAACTATATCATATACATAATATCATAGATTGAACTCTATTACAAGCATTTTTAAAAATGTTTTTCTCTTAATTATCTGAATCAAGTACTTGTCTTGATTCTATATTTATTTCGATTACCTCAGGAACCCCACTATACTTAGAATCTCTATAATCACTAGGCAAATTTAATAGTACTGTATAATACTCTGTTTCATTTACATTATAGTGCATTGTCTTTTTATTAGTTAGGATGTGTCTAAAATAAGTACCATCACTATCTAGTTCTACATTATTAGATGTAATGATAGATTCTGCATCATCAATATCCAAAGTATTATAAAGATCATAGTCAATTCTTAAATTAGTTGTTGTACGAATGTGTACAACATATTCTAAATTAGTATCACAATGTTTATCATCTTTAAAGTTACTTACAGAAAACGAATAAAGATACTGATTATTACTTGGTATAACATCAGGAATTCTAACTGTAATAGTTTGATAGCTATCATCTAAAAGATAAACAGCTGTATTTAAGTCATTATTTGATGTTACTTGTTTTTCATATATAGAATATGTAAATATATCTAACTTTATAAATGCTATTAAAACAATTACAAGAATTAATAATACTCCTGAAATAATTAAACGTCGACGATTAAACTTTTTCATTAGCGTCAACTCTCTTCTTTATTTCTTTAACATCAATTATTTGTGTTGCTTCTAGTTTTTTCTTTTCTTTATTAGATGTTTTCTTAGTATTTTTTTCTTTTGATAATTCTTTTTTTATTTCATTAACATCAATTATTTGCGTAGCATCTAATACTTTCTTACTACTTCTTCTCTTCTTTCTTTTCATTACTTCCATTTTCTTATTAACTTCATCATTTACTTTATTATCTATTTCTTCTTGAGCTTTCTTTGAAGAAATAATCTTAATACTTTTACCATCATAAGAAAATAGTACACTAAAGATAAACAAAGTAACAACAATTAGAATGATTACTTTAGGGGTTAATAATACTTTTTTCCATATACCTACTTTTGGTAATATTTTAACTACTTTACCAACAACTAGTCCTTTATCAATTGGATTATCATTTACATTATTATTATCACCTTTAGTAATAATATAATCATCTTCAATAGATACAACACGGTGTGTTATAAAATCATTACCATTTTTATAAGTAACAATATCATCAACTTTATAATCACTATCTATTTTTATTAATACCGCATCACCAATATTAATTGTTTTCTGCATACTTCCTGTTGCTACTTCAAATATCGAATAACCAAAGAAATTAATATATTGTTTGTGAAAAACTTTTATTGTAATAATAAAATACAAACAAAAAATAATAGCAATTATTACCAAAATGATTAATAGATTAACGATTTTACCCATTATCTTTTGAAATGTTTTCATAAACCTCTCCTTGTTATTCTATTCAACCATTAATTCCCCGTATATTGACTAAATGTTATTTCCATTGGAATATCAAATCTTGAACTACTATTTCCATATAAGGAATCAATAACATTATTATTTTCATTATTTATCCATTCTACATAAAATCTTATTGTTGTAATATCACCGTTTTGTATATCACTTAAAGGGATAATACCACTATAAGTATTTGGTCTAACTATTGTTAAATCTGGCTTATCAACATTCTCAATCCTTGTTAAATGTATTTGTTGATTATTAATTAATTCTGTATGAACAACTATTTCATAATAAATACTAACATCAGTATTATTAGGATCAATAACAACATCAAAATAACCATTAGTTCCTGGTGCAAAGTAATTTTCTCTTACATTACTATCACCAGTAACATTAAAGTTAGACACACTAAATGTTGTTGTCTCATTTATTAATTCATCATTAACTTTAATTTGAAATTTACCAATATCTGCATTTACAATAATATCTTTTTCTGTTTCAAAAAGACCATAACTCTTTGATATTTCATAAGCCGTTAAAGTAAACGATATAATAAAAAGAATAATTAACCATCTTTTCATAATTAATTATCATTCTTTTTACCGAATTTAATTTCAGTATAAATTCTAAATATAACAACCATAAACATTATAAAGAATGGAACAATGATTGCTAGGAAGAAACCCCATTTAGATAACAGTACATCAAGAATACTACCGATTGTTTTATATCTTGTACTATCATTAGCGTCTCCAACTAAATATTCAGATGAGAAAGCTTTATTTCCAACATAGAATGTTGTTTCTTCTTCGTTAATTAATTCTTTCTTAGAAACAGATCCTACATTGATAGTATTTTTCTTGAATTCAGTATCATAGAAGAATACTACATCTTTTGCTTTAACATCATTATTATTTGGTTTAACAAGTACAACTAAGTCACCTTTTTCATAACCTAGTTCTTTACTATCTTCTAAAACAACAAATAATGTTTTATTACCAAATTGTGGATATCCATATTTGTTTTTATTTAATAGACAAACAATTGCAAAAACCGCAACTACTAAATAAACAAATCCTATAAATCCAAATATTGTTTTTAATACCTTTTTCATATTATCACCTTTTATAATATATCATAATTACCTAGAACTATCAACAAGAAGACAGTTTTTGTATGATATCATCACTTTCCATAATAAAATTGATTTCAAGAGTATCTACACCAAGTTTTTGAAGGGTATAATATATACATATATTCCCTATTACTTTAGTTAACCCATCTATATTCTCTTCATTAAAATCATCAGTTGTAAGATTAAGACCTAGTAAACGATATTTATCATAAACAATAAAGTTTAATGTTGAAACATTTTCATAGTTAATATTTTCTATTAATCCATTATATGGACTATATACATTTTTTAATACTGTTTCAATAATATCATCTGTATTCATATCTTGATCTTTTGATATTTTATTCATAAATAAATATGATGAACTTAATAGATAGTAATCTTTTAATTTAGGATTTACCATACCACCTATTCTTTCTTTATAACGGTTTTCATCTAATAAATCATATTTACTATCAAGTTCTAATACTAATTCATCAATTTCTTTATATAATAAATCTTTATTAGGTTTTTTAAAGAAACTTCTCTTAGTAATCTTTTTATATTTATCATATACTTTCTTTTCAATAGCAACTATTTCTTTCTTAGTTGTATTAAATAAATCTTTATAACTATCCTTTTCTTTATATAATTTATCAACTTCATCTAAGATATATTTATATTGCGTAATAAACTTCTCTTCTCTTAAAGATGCATATAATTTCATAAATAAATCTTCAGGATTAGTTATTTCATTTGATAAGTAATCATTAATTATTTTTTCAATCTTAGCTTGTTCATAATCACTTGTTGTTAATTCTTTTTTAATAAACTTATCAAAGAACACTCCTTTATTACTTAAATAAAACTCATTACTCTTTTTAATTAATTCATGATATTTCTCTACGAGATTATTAAAATCATTATTATAAGAAGATAAAATTTCCGTTTGCTTTTTCTTTAAGAATAAATTAAACTTTTTCTCATTAACATAATATAAATGATAAAACATTAATAAGATATATCTCATCATATTATGATT
>JAEEGF010582890.1_pt1 | contig 12202 bp, 10 predicted proteins | sample 9134171 | NCBI WGS metagenome assembly JAEEGF01 (sample SAMN16246542, study PRJNA631951) | gut metagenome | biome: gut microbiome; feature: rumen; material: AP-attached | host: Bos | place: Iran: Karaj | collected 2018-10 | reverse complement strand
TCAATGTCGGGGGCAGCATACGCGCAGTTTGAAGGGGAACTATGCTGTGGCCGAAAGCTGATGGATATCCCGTTTCAGTCAATAATTGATAAGCACATTGATCTGTCATATCTGATCGAGGCTTACAGTCGGTTTCACGAACGCCTTCCGGAACAGTCCTTTTTTGGCGAACCGGACATCAACGGCTATTACTGGATCGATTATTTAAGCGGATCTGATGAACTCAGAAAGATGATCATTGATGGATACAGCGAAGAACAGATAAAAGAGACATGGAAGAGTGATCTCGAAATGTTTGAAAAGCAGCGTCAGCCATATCTTCTATATGCAGAATGATCAGAATGTAAACATAAACAAACAAAGTCTGTTGGGCTATAATTAAATCATAGAAGTGTAATTTTATAATCTGAATCAAGAGGAGAGAACCATGGGACTTTTGGATAAACTGATCAAAGATGGAGCTGATCTGCTGAAAGAAGTGGCTTCAGAAGAAAACAAAGAAAAAGCTTCCGAACTTTTCAACAATCTCAAAGATGTAATCGGTGATAAAGCCGAAGAGCTTGGCAATGCGTTTGAGGCTTATAAGAACGAAGCAGAAAACAGACGGGAAGAAGAGGCAAAAAAAGAAGCATATTACGAGTATGTGGATGACGGCAAGACCTGCAAGGAGAAGATCCTAGAAGTGCTGCAAAGCGAATTTCCGCAATACACAGTCAAAGAGAACGTCTCACCCGCAACTTTAGGGGGAATCGGCAGTTTTATGGATTATTCGATCGTCGTCTATGATGACGATAAGCCAAAACTGATCATGATGATTATCGGCAAGACGACGACTGCTCATCGCGAATATGTCTGGAGCAGAAAAGAAGCGGAAAAAAACAATATCGCTTTCATCAACTTCATCGAGCACTACCCCAATACGGTAGAATATATTACAGACAGACTGCATAAATATCTGTAGTCTTTCGGAGGCAGAAAGAGAAAAGCATTATCTGCGCCTGTGGCGGCTGCAGCATGATCGGATCAATGGCTTTGCAGGCAGCCTGATCATGTACCAGCTGGTAACGTAAGCACAGCTTACTTCAAAGCACTTTCTCTTTCTGTTTTTTAGATGAAATCTTTACTGGATGATCTGTCTAAGGAAGAACAGTGGAATGACTATTTCGCTGAAAAGATTGAAAGAAACCAGCTTAACCGCAAAGAAGCGAAGCAGCTGGCATCTTTTATTGAACAGAAAAGATATCTTCCGATCACAGATCATTTTTCTTTTTCCTATCCGGAAAAAAAGCTGATCAGCCGCAGCGGCAGCAAGAAGAAACGCATCATCTACGCCTTTTCAGAAGATGAAAATCAGGTGTTGAAACTGCTGGCTCATAAGCTTTATCGCTATGATGATCAGCTTTCTGATAACTGTTATTCCTTCAGAAGACATAAAACAGCTAAAACAGTCTTTGATGATATCCGGAAGATCCGTAATCTCGATGAAAAATATGTGCTGAAAGCGGATATCCATGATTATTTCAACAGTATCAACTGTGATCTATTGATCACAATAATCAATGAGGTGATCAATGATGATGAACAATTGAAACAGCTGCTTGTCAGACTGCTGAAACAGGACAGATGTTACTTTAATGGCGAGCTTATTGAAGAAAAAAGGGGAGCGATGGCCGGGGTTCCGCTGGCAAGTTTCTTTGCGAATCTCTACCTGAAAGATGTTGATGAATTCTATCGGGAATCCAATATACCTTATTTCCGCTATTCGGATGATATCATCATGTTTTTTGATGATGAAAAGACACTTCAGGAACAATTTGCGATCCTGAAGAAGAAGATCGAAGATAAGCATCTGCTGCTTAACGAAGAAAAAAGCATGGTCATTAAACCGCACGAAAGATGGGAATATCTTGGCTTCTCCTACAAAGAAGGAAAGATCGATCTTTCGGCTATGACGATCAGAAAGATGAAGGGCAAGATCAGAAGAAAAGCGCAGCTGATCTGCCGCAAAGCTCAGAAAAAGAAACTCAGTTATGATCAGGCGGCCAGGGCTATGATCAGCAGTTTTGATCACAAATTCTATGATCTGAGCGGTGACAATTCCTTTACCTGGACGAGGTTCTATTTTCCTTTGCTGAACAGCAGTGAAGGTCTGCACGTAATCGATGAATACATGCTGAAGTATCTGCGTTATCTTTATAGCGGCAGACATTATAAAGGCAACTACGTCATCACTTATGAAAGACTGAAAAAACTTGGCTATACGCCGCTGGTGGCAGAGCTTTACAGATGGAAAGATGAAAATCAGAAACTGAATGAAAAACAAAGGAAGACGATATGAAACTGATGGTATTTGATGCAGGCGGTACGGAAATAAAATACGCTGTAATGGATGAAAAAATGCATATCTATGAGCGGGGCTATGTTGCTACGCCTGAAGATTCATTCGATCACTTTGCACAAGAAATCAATGATATCTATGCTGGTTTTGGCAATGACTGCGAAGGAATTGCAATGTCTTTGCCGGGTTTTGTCGATACTGACCTTGGCAGAGTAAATGGCGGCGGAGCCTTGCGCTACAATCAGCGCACGGAAGTGGGCAGACTGCTGGAAGAAAAATGCGGATGCAGGGTTGTTCTGATCAATGATGGCAAAGCAGCAGCTGAAGCGGAATATGCCTTGGGAGCTCTTAAGGGCTGCCAGAATGCAGCGGTCTTTGTGATTGGGACCGGTGTAGGCGGCGGACTCATCATCAATGGCGAAGTGGTTACAGGCAGACATTTTTCTGCTGGTGAGTTCAGTTTCGTCAATGTCGATCAGGACAATTTCGGCAAGGCTGACAGCTGTTTGGGCAATATCTGTTCAACCACTTCCTTATTGAACAGATATGAACTGCTGAGCGGTGAAAAGATCGATGGCCGAGCATTTTTTAAGCGTTTGGAAAATGATGAATTCGCAAAGAAAGCTCTTGATGAGTTTGCGTGTGATATCGCTAAGCAGATCTACAATCTTTACTGGCTGCTTGATTTGGCGAGGATTGCGATCGGCGGCGGCATAAGCCGGCAGGCGATCCTGATCGATAAGATCAACGAGAAGTTCAGGACCATTCTGAATGATTGCTTTGTGCCGTATTTTCCAAAGATCATTTCAATAGATATCGTTCCGGCGGCTTTCGGCAATGACGCGAACATGATCGGAGCTTTTATAGCTTATCAAAGAAAGGTGAATTGAAATGGAGACAAGAGCGGAAGAACTCAAAAAACTTTATAATCTCACTCAGCATCCAGAGGGCGGAAGTTTCGCTGAAGTATATACTTCTTCCTTTGTGACAGCTGACAGAGCTTATATGGGCAGTATCTATTTTCTGCTTGATAAAGATGAAATATCGCATTTTCATCAGATCGACTGTGATGAGATCTGGTATTATCACGAAGGCTGTGGAATGAAGATAAGTGTCCTAAAAGATGGGATAAAGAAAGAATACATGCTGGGCAAAGATGCTGAAGCCGGTCAGCGCATGATGATCGTGATCGAAAAAGACTCTATCTTTGCGGCTGAAAATCTTGATAAAAAGCAGTTTACCTTTGTTTCCTGTGCCACGACGCCGGCATTTCGTTATGAAGGCTTCTTCCTGGTATACAAAGAACAGATCAGAAGAGATTATCCCGATCTTTTTGAAGAGATTTCTTATCTGGCTTATTGATGATCTGAAGCATTTCTTTATTGTGCAGTTCTTGTTTTTCGCATCGCTATAATAGATAATATATAAGTAAATAAACACTAGAAAGTAATTTATATGCGCTTCGGTTTTTCGATCCTGTATGTGTTGCTTATAATAGCACTGATGATTTGTGCTTTTTTTGCCTTTAGGACGAAAAAAGCGATCGGAAAATCAGTTTTTCATCTCTGTGCTGCCCTGATATTCCCGGTGGCCGGCAACCTGATGATCATCGCCTCAGGCAATGAAATGGTTTCGACGATCGGTGCCTACATCTACTATCTGGGCATGGATCTGACGATGTCAGCCCTGATGAAGTTTACCCATGATTATTGCGGCGTGGACAAGCGATACAATTCTCTGCGCTTAAATACCAATATCATTATTGCCATGGATGCGATCCAGCTGTTAATGAATCCATTCTTCCATCATGCTTTTTCATTAACACCGATTGATGTTGACGGCTTCCCGTACTATAAACTTGTTCCTTATACCGGTCAGAGCATTCACCGTGTCGTGGACTATACTGTCTTCTTATCGGTACTGATCATTTTCCTTTTCAAATTCTTCCGTTCACCACGAATTTCTTCCGAAAGATACTCCGTCATTCTGCTCACGATGTGCTTTGTCGGACTGTGGTCAACTTTCTATATCTTTGCCGGTACGCCAATCGATACTTCGATGGTTGGCTATGCGATCTTCGGCATCATGATCTTCTATTTTGCGCTGTATTACCGGCCGATGCGTCTGCTCGACCGCATGCTGGCAGGTGTAGCTTCACAAATGCCGGAAGCACTTTATTTCTTTGATGGCACCGGACGCTGTATCTGGGCTAACAGGCAGGGTGCCAAATTCATGAACGTCAGAAACGAATCATATGACAGCGTCACTGATCAGCTGATCAGGGTTTTTGATGATATCGGTGAAGATGAAGACAGGTGGAGTTCCCGCAAAACCATTGGGGTAGGGGAAACGACCAAGTATTATGTCCTGGAACGCCAGAGCCTCAATGATGTACATAATAAGGTTGCCGGCTCTTTTTTAAGCATCAGAGATGTAACTAAAGAAGAGAAAGCCTTAAGAGTTGAGAAATATAACGCAACACATGATAATCTGACCGATTTATATACAAAGGAATATCTCTATGAATGCACCGCCAGGATGATTGACGAACATCCGGGCGAGAACTTCCTGATCGCTTTCATTAACGTTACTGATTTCAAGATCATCAACGACATCTATGGTTCTGATTTTGGCGATTTCGTTTTAAAGAAGATCGCTTCGTATATTATGGAAACAATGCCTGAAGACAGCGTCTATGGCCGTATGGGCGGTGATAAGTTTGGCATCTGCATAGCTGAAAGAGAGTTTGATGAAGCCAAGATCGAAAAGAGCCTGTCTGATTTTGTGGTAAGTGATGGTGTAAACAGACACAACATCCTGCTTCATATGGGCGTCTATGAAGTATCGGAACCTGATCTTGATCCTTCGATCATGTACGACAGAGCACATATGGCACTCTCAGTCATCAAAAATGAATATCAGCGCCGCATTTCCTATTACGATGATAAGATGCGCGACAGTGTCATCTGGTCACAGCGTCTTTCTTCGCAGCTGGAAGACGCCATTACGCTCAAACAGGTCGTGCCTTATATTCAGCCGATCCTGAATAAGGAAGGAAAGATCGTCGGCGGCGAGGCTTTAGTCAGGTGGATCCATCCGGAATACGGCTTCTTGGCTCCGGACATGTTTGTGCCGGTTTGTGAAAAAAATGGCATGATTGCCGAACTGGATAAATACATGTGGCGCTGTGCCTGTGAGATCCTGGCGAGATGGAAGAAAGAAGGAAAAGATCTGTTTATTTCGATCAATATCTCACCAAAGGATTTCTATTTCATGAATGTGAATGAAGAGATCATAAAGATCACCAGTGCTTATGACATTGAACCGCGTAAACTGCGCATTGAAATAACTGAAACGATCATGATGACCGATGTCAGCAGCCGTCTGAAGAACCTGATGAAACTGAGAGATGACGGTTTTATCGTGGAAATGGATGACTTCGGCAGCGGCTATTCCTCACTTAATCTGCTCAAGGATATGCCAGTCGATGTCCTCAAGATTGATATGGCTTTCCTGAAACAGTCTAAAGAAAACATCAAGACGCAGAAGATCCTGCACAACATCATCAAGATGTCCGATGATCTGGGGATCGTGCCTTTAACTGAAGGCGTTGAGACGATTGAACAGTACAGGATGCTTTCGGAAATGGGCTGTAAACTGTTCCAGGGCTACTATTTTTCCAAACCGCTGCCCCTTGAAGAATTTGAGAAATACGCTTATGATAATCTCTTAAACAATTAGGGGAGAGACGGATATGGAACAGAAAGAACTGATCAGAAGGTTTAAGAATAAGAATGAAGAAGAACTTGATTTCAGTTCTGCCAGCCGCTATTTCAAAAGCGGCAGAGCATTTTATGCCGATGTGCAGGATGGTACAGCCAGTGAACTGAATTTCTTTGAAAGGACGATGACCATGTATGAAGAATGTGATCGTCCTAACCGTAAACCGGATTTTGTATCGGAAAGTGGAAGCATGTACTGGTATACAAAAAAAGGCGTTACCAGAGGCAGCAATCACTGGGGCAATGGCGTAGCCAACTGTGACTGGGCAATCCATCTTAAAAATGGACGCTATATTTATGGCAGAGGCATTTACTGCATGGCTTCCAATAAAATACGTTATGGCTTTGCCCGCTGGGAAGATTATATCTTCAAACCAAGACTGCTCAAGATCGCGCGCAAAGAAGTTCTGACCTGCTTCAGCAACGTGATCGGCAGAGAAATCGTGCTGGTTGATGGCAAGCAATACAAACGTCAGATCATTGAAACTTACGTGGAAAACAAGGAATAACAGGAAAACCTGTTATTTTTTTAGCGATTATGGCTATAATAGATACTATCGCGTCGATAAAAGGAAAAAGCGATTTATAAAATGAAGACAAATTAAGCACTTATAGAGCTGTCAAATTAGTATGGAAATGAATAAACAGAAGATCATTATTGATACGGACTGCGGTTCTGATGATGCCATGGCGATTGCGATGGCTCTTAATGATGAGCGATATGAAGTGCTGATGATCACGACGGTGTCAGGAAATGTCCGGGTTGATCAGGCAGCTTTTAATACGCTGACAACTCTGAAGATGACAGACAGTTATTTTCCGCCAGTCTATATCGGCAGAAATGATATGCTGAAAAGAAAATGGTACGGTGCCGATGATACTCATGGCCTTGACGGCATGGGGGACAGGGATCTTGTGGACTATTCGTTAAGGCCAAGTGAAGGTGACGCTGTCTGCGAAATGATCAAAGCGCTCAATGAAAATCCAGCCGGTACGATCGATATCATCGCTTTAGGACCGCTTACCAATTTAGCCTCGATCATCGAGATCGATCCTGAAAGCTTAAGAAGAGCCAGACGCATCATTGCGATGGCTACTCCTGGCAATGCGGTAGGCAATATCACTCCTTATGCCGAATTCAATGTATGGCAGGATGGGGAAGCTTTTGACAGAGTCATCAAGTTTGGACATGATTCCCTGCTGATCGTGGGCTGGTCAGCCTGTCTTGATGAGGCCATGCTGGATGAAAAGGAAATTGAGATCATAAAGAAAACCAACCGGCTTGGTCAGTATCTGATCGAAGCTAATGCGACACTGATAAAACTCAATGAAATGAGATTTGAAGCGATCTGTCTGGACATGGCGGATCCGGCGGCTATGGCAGTTTCACTGCTGCCGGAATGTATCAAGGAGATCAGAAAGTGTCATGTCAGTGTAAATCTGGAAGAAGGCGAACAGTATGGCGAGGTCTTTTATGATTTTGATAAAACGCCTAATGCTGAAGTAGTTTTCTCTCTGAAAGATGATATTTTTACCAAATATATAGTTGATACCATTACAAAAACAGATGAGCGCTGCTCATCTGTCTGATCATAGATTTTCAATAAATTTTTTAACGATATCGATTCCGGAAATAAAAGTACCAAGTGAAGAGAAAAGGTTGGCGAAGACCACGACCAGCAAGGTTCTCGTAACTCTGTTTTTCCAGAATCCTTTTAAGGTGGAGATATCATCACCGAGATCTTCAAAGTCTTTTACCTTTGGTTTTCTGATGCTTGCTTCAACTAATCCTGCAAACCAGCCTGAAGCCAGCAGAGGATTTAAAGAAGTCAGCGGAGACATGATGAAGGCAGTCAGAATGGATAGCGGATGTCCCAGGGCCAGCAAGACACCAAGTGCTGATAAACCGCCATTCCATAAGATCCACGATCTGATCTGTTCAAAACCGGCATCACGGTTGGTGAAGATCGTATAGGCGATCATAGCGATTATGCCAAGCGGGATCAGATATTTAAGCAGTGAAGCGATCCCTTTTTTCTTTTCCACCCGATCAAGTGCTTCCAGATCTATATCATCATTGATGTATTTTTCGATGCCTAGAGAATGGGCGGCACCGATGATAGCCACGATCTTGCTGCCGGGAGCAGTTCTGATCTTTTCTGTCAGATACTGATCTCTTTCATCGACCAGGACTTTTTTGATAGTTGGGAATTCTTTGGCGATATCCATAAGAGCGGCTTCTAAAGCATCGGCTTCCTTGAGCTTCTGCAGATCTTCTTCGCTGATCTCTTCTTCGTCAAAGATCGAGCCGATAATGCCTGTCAGCATCTTGAACTTTTCCTTGCCGGCTAAAGAATTCCAGATCCTGGAAAAAGTGGTTTTGATCGACCTGTCGGCCAGAATGAGATTCTTGTTTCTTTCTTCCGCCAGTCTGATGCCCGCTGCCATCTCCCCGCCAGTTTGTGAACCCAGCGATTTGGCCATGCGCTTCTGGAATGACGAAAGGATGAGGTTGACCAGCAGGAATCCTACCTGCCTGTCTTTAATGACCTTGACCAGATCGGTTTCCCGCCACTGGTCGGGATTTTTCATTTTTTCATAACGCTGTTCATCCAGCTCAATACAGATCGAGTCGGGATCGACTTCGTCAATGCATCTTTCGACATCTTCAACTGAACTTTTCGATACATGAGCGGTCTTGACCAGATAGATCTGTTTATCCTGATAATTCAGTTTGACTATATTTTCACACATAAACACATTATATCATCGCGATTATATATCATTAAGCAAAGTAGCGGGCAAACGATGATTATAGGTTATAATTTAATCAGGCTTAATTCATGAATAAAGAAAAAAAGGCGGCCGATCTGGAGATTCTTTCATATCTGAAAGAGTATCTGGATGATGAAAAAGTCAGAAAGATGAATGAATATTCCGCTCATGGCAAGACGAGCGTTCTTTCACATAGTCTGGCAGTAGCGAAAATGGCTTATTACCTTGACAGGAAATTCGGCTTCAATTCGGATAAAAAAGTGCTTCTGGTAGGAGCTTTGCTGCATGATTTCTATCTTTATGACTGGCATGATGCCAAGCTCACCCATAAACTGCTGGAGATGCACGGCTTTACCCATCCCATGAAGGCCTGTGAAAATGCGGTTAAGGATTTTGGTATCGATAAAAAGACCCAGGAAGTCATCAAATGTCACATGTGGCCTCTGACTTTCAAACATATGCCGCGCTCCAAAGAAGCGATGCTGGTATGCATGGCTGATAAGATCTGTGCACTGAAGGAGACTTTCAACAGATGGTAAGCACATATGTGATCTATTTCATGCTGATGTCATTTATCGGCTATCTGTATGAATGCCTGGCAATGATCGTCTGGACCGGGAAGTGGGATAATCGCGGTTTTCTCTATGGGCCGGTAATTCCGATCTATGGCGGCTGTGCTCTGGCCGGTACATTGTTTTTCACTTATGTGATCAAAGATTTTACACCTTTATCGGTCTTTCTGATTGCAGTTGTTTTTTCGGCTGTTGTGGAATATCTGGTTCACTACTATCTGGAAAAAGCATTCCATGCCTACTGGTGGGATTATTCAAAATCCCCTTTGAATATCAACGGCCGCATCTGTCTGCCTGCTTCGCTGGGTTTTGGTCTTGCGGGTTTAGTTATCATATATCTGATCAATCCATATCTTCTGCCTGTCATTGAGAAGATCCCGCAGCTGTTAAGAGATATCATCAGTCTGATCATGGTGTTTATTTTTACGGCTGACCTCACTTTGACCCTTTGTGTCCTGTCAACCTTTATCTCCCGTGTCGAGAATCTGGAAAACAGGATCAATGAACATATGGATGAGATAATCGGCAGTGTGACAGATGAATCCAAAGGCATAAACAGCTATTTCTATTCAGCTTTCGATAAACTGGAAAACAGCGGCAGAAAGTATATCTACAGACCTTTCGGTATCTTCTCTGATTATGCCCGCGGTATTTTATCAAGAGTAAAGGGCTTCAGAGGCAAAAGTGCAGCTAAACTTAATATGGTTTTAAATAGAGTCAAGAACAGGATCACGCGATGAATGATAAGATCATAATCCGGGGTGCCAGAGTAAACAATCTCAAGAATATTTCTTTGGATCTGCCCCGCAACAAATTAATCGTCATGACAGGTCTTTCCGGTTCGGGAAAGACTTCTTTGGCCTTTGATACGATCTATGCCGAAGGACAGCGCCGTTATGTCGAATCGCTTTCAAGCTATGCCCGTCAGTTTCTCGGCGGCGTAGATAAACCGGATGTCGATGTGATCGAAGGCTTATCGCCAGCTATTGCGATTGATCAGAAGACGACTTCCAACAACCCGCGTTCAACGGTCGCAACGATTACCGAGATCTATGATTATCTGCGTCTTTTATATTCCCGCTGCGGCATAGCCTACTGTCCGAATCACAATATCCCGATCGAAGCGATGACAATCACTTCGATGGTCAGAAATATCATGAACTATCCCGATGGGGAGAGGATGGAGATCCTCGCCAATGTCGTTACAAACAAGAAGGGTACCTTCAAGGATCTCTTTGAAAAATACAAGAAAGACGGTTTCTTAAGAATTTATGTCGATGATCAGATGTATGACATCGATGAACTGCCGGAACTTGATAAAAACAAGCGCCACAATATAGAAGTAGTTGTCGACCGCATCGTCAAGAAGGATGGCATTGAGACAAGACTCAACGATTCTCTGGAAATAGCCTTGCGCCTTTCTGATGGCACATGCATCGTTAAGCATTCAGACAAAAAGGATCTTTATTCCGCTCATCAGGCCTGCCCGCACTGCGGTTTTACAGTACCTCGGCTTGAACCAAGGCTGTTCTCTTTCAACTCTCCTTTAGGAGCATGTGAAGAGTGCAAGGGTCTTGGCGTGACGATGAGTCTTGATGAAGACTATCTGATGCCGGATAAGAGCCTTTCGATCTCTGAAGGCGGTATAAGATATTACAAGAACATTTATGGTACCAATAATCTTGAATGGCAGAATTTTGCGACGCTGCTGAAACATTATGGCATCTCTGAGACCAAACCGCTCAACAAAATGAGCAAGAAAGAAATGCAGATAATCCTGTACGGATCAGATGAAGAAATAAAATATACCGTGACCTCAAGCGGCGGTACGACCTACAACAAGACCGGCTATATCGAAGGCGTCAAAAGCCTGATCGAGAGAAGATTTGAAGAAACGCAATCCAAGTTCGGCAAGGAATACTATGGTTCCTTTATGGTTGAATCCGAGTGCAAGTCCTGTCATGGCGCCAGACTCAATGATAAAGTCCTGGCCGTTAAAGTCGGCGGATTAAATATATATGAGTTTACCTGCATGTCGATCAAACAGGCAGTGGCTTTTCTTGATGAACTCAAGTTTGATCCGATGCGTGAAGAAATAGCTAAAACGCTTCTGCATGATCTCAAGGCACGTTTGCGTTTCCTTAAGGATGTCGGCCTTGATTATTTGAGTCTTAATCGCATCGCCGGTTCTTTGTCCGGCGGGGAAGCCCAGCGTATCCGTCTGGCGACCCAGATCGGTTCAGCTCTGACGGGAGTGTTATATGTGCTGGATGAACCGTCGATCGGTTTGCATCAGAAAGACAATTCCAAACTGATCGCCACTTTGAAAAAGATGCGCGATCTTGATAATACGGTAATCGTCGTTGAGCACGATGAAGAGACGATGCGTGAATCTGATTTCATCGTCGATATCGGACCAGGGGCCGGCAAGGATGGCGGTGAAGTTATCTTTGCGGGTACGCCTGAAGAAATAATCAATGATGAAAAATCCATTACCGGTCAGTATCTGTCGGGCCGTAAACAGATTCCGGTGCCGGAAAAGAGAAGAAAAGGCAATGGCAAATCTTTGAAGATCATCGGGGCACAGGAAAACAATCTCAAAAACATCGATGTGACAATTCCTTTGGGCAAGTTCATCTGTGTGACAGGCGTATCCGGTTCCGGCAAGTCTTCGCTGGTCATAGAAACATTGACCAAATCGATCATGAAGGCGCTTGATCGCGTTAAGATCAGCC
>JAEEGF011349509.1_pt1 | contig 12203 bp, 6 predicted proteins | sample 9134171 | NCBI WGS metagenome assembly JAEEGF01 (sample SAMN16246542, study PRJNA631951) | gut metagenome | biome: gut microbiome; feature: rumen; material: AP-attached | host: Bos | place: Iran: Karaj | collected 2018-10 | reverse complement strand
ACATGGTGTACTGAGACGCATCCATCCGGATCTTCAGGTTCGGATTATATTTCATCAGTTCGAGCATGGTGCTCGCCATGCTCAGGATGCATCGGTTCGAGGTGGTGCTACGGGCATTGATATAGGTTTCGCCCTCGAATAACTCTGGGAACCTGTGTGTCATACGGGCGGCTATCTTGCGAATCTGATGGTGCCCGTAACTGGTCAGGTCGCCCCATCGCAGTTCGGAATCAGCAATAATCTCGCGTATCTGCCTCAGCACTTCATAGCCTGTTGGTGTCAATTGTCCGAGACTGTCTGCCCGGCACATCATGATGTAAGGGATATCATACCCCATCCGTTTGTTGATGTAGCGTGAACCATGCCGACCGTAGTGAGAGAGATAGAAGGGTTTCTTGCCTGCAGGTGGTGGCGTCATGAGGCGTACTGCGCTGTCTGGGTAGAGGGCATAGTTAGTGACGGCAAAGGTCGGATCCTGCTTGATGATTTCCAATACACTCTGCGCACGGACTGATAAAGCCCCTGCCAGCATCAGTACGATGATAAAACACTTTTTGACTCTCATACTGCCTGCAAAGATACGAAAAAAAACGAAAAAAGCCAGTCTTTAATTGGAAAATTTAAAGGCTGGCTGCTATTTTTATCCTTTTAGACTGTTTTTCGCCTGTTCTTGGGCCGCTATCACACGCTCACACCAGGTGTCGAATTCAGGATCTTCAACCTGTAGTTCTGGGTGACTGAGCAAGTATTTGATGCAACGGCGTACCCCCTCGTCAAAACGGGTCGTAGCTTGGAAACCAGGTACGGCTCGTTTGAGTTTGGTGCAGTCGAAGACCACACTGACGGCTTTGTCACCGATCAGGTTGCCTAAGAGGTCATATTCCTTGGGACAGACATCTGCCAGGAATGAGGAGGCCACATAATAGGGGCGGAATGTCGTGCCAAGGGCCTTGGCAACCGAGGCATAGATCTGGTTCCAGGTCAACTGCTCGTCGCTCATGATCTGGAAAGCCTCGCCGATCGCCTTGGGATTGCCGATCAGTCCGATGAAACCTTTGGCGAAATCCTCGTTCCATGTCAGTGTCCATAATGACGAACCGTCACCCTGTACAATCACGGGTTTGCCTTCCATCATACGTTTCAAGACCTGCCAACTACCCTTGGGACCATGAACGCTGATGGGTACGCCTCTTTCGCAGTAGGTGTGACTAGGTCGGACGATCGTTACAGGGAACCCGTTCTCACGGTATTCGCGCATCAACAGTTCCTCACAGGCGATCTTGTCGCGTGAGTATTGCCAGTAGGGGTTAGCCAGTGTCGTTCCTTCTGTGATGACATGACTGGCAGCGGGTTTGTTGTAGGCTGAAGCAGAACTGATGTAGATGTACTGTTCCGTACGGTTACGGAACAGACGGATGTCCCGTTCCACCTGGGCGGTCACGAAGCCAATGAATTCGCAGACGGCGTCAAACCGTGTGTCGCCGATCTTCTGGAGGACGGTCGTCTCGTCATTGATGTCGCAGATGACTTGTTTCACACTTGCAGGCACTTCTGCCTTGCGGTTACCACGGTTCAGCAGCCAAAGTTCGTGGCCGCTCTCTGCCAATTGTCTGGTGATGGCACTGCTGATGGTGCCTGTTCCACCGATTAATAGGATCTTCATCATCTAGCTTGATGTTCTTAGTTTGTTGTTATTGTCGGCAAAGATACGAAAAAAAATAGGTATAATCATTGATATCTGAATATTTTTTTGTAATTTTGCAGAAAAATTATAAGATAGAGAACATAGCTCTGCTATTCAGATATGCTACGACTGCCTAAATTGTTCACCAGTAAACTATCTTTTAGGATTAGTTTGAAGGTTGTCTCGCTCGTTGCTGCGTTGCTTGCAGTAGCGCTGATGACCATGCTCCTCTATTCGCGGAAGACGGTCAAGCAGGAGGCGGTCATGACGGCCGAACAGACGCTTGAGGGAACGATGGAGCATATTGACGGCATCTTGTTGAGTGTGGAGCAGTCGGCTGGTAACATCTATTTTAATATGTGTCGCCATCTTGATGATCCTGAGATGATGTACGTGTATAGTCGCCGGCTTGTGGAGGCGAATCCATATATCTCAGGCTGTGCCATCGCGATGGAACCTTATTATTATAAGGATCGTGGGGAACTCTTCATGGCCTATCATCACCGATCGGAAACAGGCTTGAAGATCGTTCGTTCTGAGACCTTCGGTGATTCGCCCTATACCCAGCAGGAGTGGTACACGGAACCCATGAAAAAAGGTAAACCCTGTTGGATGGATCCCTTGGAGGATCTGGATGCGAACAATGAGGCGATCACCACTTACTGTCTGCCCATCTATAGTGCGGAAGGCAAACGTATCGGTATCATGGGTGTTGACGTGACCATCAACATGCTGTCGCGGATCATCCTCGCTGCCAAACCGTCGGAGAATTCCTATAGTGTCATGCTTGGTTCGGATGGCTCCTTCATTATCCATCCGGATAGTACCAAACGCCTTAATGAAACGGTCTATACAGAGTTGAAACATGGCTCAGACCCTTCCGTGAAGGAGGCTGTAGATGCCATGATGTCAGGTCAGAAGGGCTATAAGCGCATCAGGATGGACGGCAAGGACTGTTATGTCTTCTACCAGCCTTTTACACGTAACGTGGACACAGGCCGATATCTGGCCGATATGGGCTGGAGTGTGGGTATCGTCTATCCTGAAGAAGATATCTTTGGTGACTATAACCGGCTGTTGACTTATGTCTTGTTGATAGCCTTTATCGGCATTCTCCTCTTGGCATTGCTCTGCCGGTTTATCATCCATCGCAGACTCCTGCCGCTTATCTTCCTGACCAAGTCGGCCCACCGCATTGCAAACGGTCATTATGATGAAGCAATCCCCGACAGTCATCAGGATGACGAGATAGGACAGTTGCAGAACCATTTCCAGCACATGCAGGTGGCTATGGCTAAGCATGTGGATGAACTGGAACATCTGAATATAGAACTACAGGAACGGGGTGAGCGTTTGCGCGTGGCTTATCATCAGGCACAGGCTGCTGATCGTTTGAAGACCTCTTTCCTTCATAATATGACGAATCAGATGCTCTCACCGGTCCAGATGATCTCTGAACGCGTCACCGACCTGTATCAGATGCAGACGATGAAATCCCAGGATCTTGATCGGATGGCAGATGATATCCAGAAGCAGGGAGAGGTGATCACGGAACTGCTCAATCATCTGCTGGAACTGGCGAAAGAGGCAACAGGAAAGGAGGAACGCCATGGGTAGGATCCGTCATTCCCTTTCCTCAAAACTCGGCGTCAGCATCCTGCTCCTGTCTATTCTGGTGTTTGTGGCCTCGTTGGGTGTGATGTTCGTGCAGTCACGTCTGATGCTCCGTAAGAAAGCCACCGAACGGATTGTCTGTGTGTTGGATAATACGGTGCAGCGTGTCAGGACCTGTATGAACAGGGTTGAAACGGCCACCAACTCCAATGGCTGGATGGCGTTGGAATATTTGAATCCTGATTCTTTATTGACCATCTCCCGTCATGTGGTGTCTGTCAATCCTCATGTCAATGGTTGTTCCATTACCACTGAGCCGGACGTGTTTCCTGAACTGGGTCCCTTCTCGGTGTATTCCATCAAGGAGGGCGATTCGGTCGTGACCGTCAGGGAGGCTGCCTATGACTATTATAATCAGGTGTGGTATAAGTTGCCTAAGACGCAGGCAAGACCCTGTTGGACGGATCCCTTCAATGACTATAACGACAACTCGCTCTACACGAAGAATATCATTGCTTCTTATTGTAAACCCCTTTATTCGGATGACGGACGATTCCTTGGTGTCATCTCTACCGATCTGTCGTTTAAGCACCTGAAAGAGACGATTGTTGAGAAGCAGCCATATCCGAACACTTATTTTGCACTGGTCAACAGTGAAGGACGGTACATTATCCATCCGGATTCTACCAAGGAGTTCAATAAGACCATCTTTGAGGATCTTAACGCAGAGACACAGCCTGATCTGGTTGCTCTGGGTCATGAGATGACGACTGGTGGTAAAGGCAATATGCGCGTCACCGTCAATGGTACATCGTGTCTGGTTTGTTACCAGCCTATCCCTGATACCAAATGGTGCCTCGCCCTGGTCATTCCTGACAGGGAGATCCTTCAGACCTATTATCGGCTCGCTTATGTCATCGTGTCGCTGATTGTTATCGGTCTGATCATTATCTTGTTGATCACCTGGAAGATCGTGGACCAATCCATTAAACCGCTGAGCCAGTTGTTGGCGCAGTCACAAATTATTGCCCAGGGCAATTACGATGAACATATCTCTCATACAGAGCGCCGTGATGCCGTAGGCAGGCTGCAGAACAGCTTTGCCACCATGCAGGAGTCGCTTAACCGTCATGTCACTGATATCAGTCATGCTGCTGAGGAAGCCAGACTTAGAAACGAGGAGTTGGTGAAGGCCACCAAGATGGCGGAAGAGGCAGACCGTCAGAAGACGATCTTCATTCAGGATGTGACCCATCAGATCCGTACACCACTTAATATTATTATGGGTTTTGCACAGGTCCTGCGTAATAGTAATGGTGAGATTCCTCATGATGAGGTGAAGAAGATCGTCGATATGATGGATCATAACGCGAAGACGCTCTCCCGTATGTTACTGATGCTCTACGACAGTTCTGATGCGGGTGCCTCCGTAGAACTCCAGATCCATACGGACGAGATGGTGTCCTGCAACGAGGTCGCCAATGAGAGTATTAACTACACGAGGGAACACTTCCCTGAGATTAATGTCAGGCTCGAGAGTGATCTGCCGGATGCGTATCGTCTCCGTACGAACAGACTTTACCTGATGCGCACCTTGCGTGAACTGCTCTATAACGCCGCCAAATATTCTAATGGCGCTATAGTGCTGTTCAGGATACAGGATACGGGAAATACCATCCGCTTTATCGTGGAGGATCAGGGACCTGGTATGTCTGAAGCCTATCAGGAAAAGATGTACGAGCCGTTTACGAAGGTCAATGAACTCTCGGAGGGCCTTGGACTTGGTCTGCCCTTGAGTAAACGCCATAGTCGGAGTCTGGGAGGCGACCTCTTCCTTGATACAAGTTATCACGACGGTTGCCGTTTCATCCTGGAACTTCCAAAGTAATAAAAATTGATAGATTAGAAACTTATTGCATGAAATTATATTCTGATGAAGAACTGGCTGAATTGCTGGACCAGGACATCTTCCACCAAATCAGTGAGGCTGCAGATCGGTTGAATCTGGAGTGCTATGTGGTTGGCGGCTATGTGAGGGATATCTTCTTGGAGCGTCCCTCCAACGATATCGATGTGGTGGTCGTTGGAAGTGGCATCGCCGTGGCCGAGGAACTGAAGCGGATGGTGGGTAAGAAAGCCCACTTGTCTGTGTTTAGGAATTTTGGCACTGCTCAGGTGAAGTTCCGCCAGAAGGGTAGGGAGTATGAAGTGGAGTTCGTCGGCGCTCGCAAGGAGAGTTATAGCCACGACTCTCGCAAGCCTGTTGTGGAAGACGGCACCTTGGAAGACGATCAGAACCGTCGCGATTTCACGATCAATGCGATGGCCATCTGTCTGAATCGCCACCGCTTCGGTGAACTGGTCGATCCCTTCAATGGACTGGCAGACCTGGAGGATGGTATCATCGCCACACCTTTGGAGCCGGATATCACTTTTTCTGATGACCCGTTGCGCATGATGCGTTGTGTGCGTTTTGCCACCCAACTGAATTTCCAGATAGAGGAGGCTACCTATGTGGCCCTTGAACGTATGGCCGACAGGATCCGTATCGTGAGCGGCGAGCGTATCAAGGACGAGCTCAACAAGATTATCCTGGCCCCTCATCCCAGTCTTGGTTTCGACTATCTGCAACGCACGGGCCTGCTCCAGTTGATCCTGCCGGAACTGGCGGCACTGGATATCGTGGAACAAAAGAACGGACGGGCGCATAAGAACAACTTCTACCATACCTTAGAGGTATTGGAGAATGTGGCGGCACAGTCAGATAACTTGTGGCTGCGGTGGGCTGCGCTGATGCACGACGTCGGCAAGACCAAGTCGAAACGCTGGGATCCCGCCATCGGCTGGACCTTCCATAATCACAACCTCATTGGTGCGAAGATGGTGCCGCAGATCTTCCGTCGGCTGATGCTGCCCATGGATATGAAGATGAAATACGTCCAGAAACTGGTGGATCTCCATATGCGTCCCATCGCCATCGCCGATGATGAGGTGACGGACTCTGCCGTCCGCCGTCTGTTGAATGATGCAGGTGAGGACATCGACGACCTGATGACACTCTGTGAGGCTGACATCACGTCGAAGAACGAAGTGCGCAAGAAACTCTTCCTTGAGAACTTCCGTATGGTGCGCGAGAAACTGGCCGACTTGAAAGCCAAGGACTATGTGCGCCTGTTGCAGCCCGTCATCGATGGCAATGAGATCATGGAACTCTTCCATCTGAAACCCAGTCGTGAGGTAGGGGTGCTGAAACAGTATCTCAAGGATGCCGTGCTCGACAATCAGGTCGAAAATGAACGTGAGCCGTTGATGCAGTTGCTGTTGAAGAAAGCACGTGAGATGGGACTGTCTGCGGTGTGATGTCTGATTTTGCATGTCTGAAAAGGTGGATATTGATGTTGGATATTGGAATAGGTTTTCTATAAAAGTCTAATAGCCAATAAACTTTGTTAAAATCCATATATCAGTAGATATATTTTTCGTACCTTTGCACGTTGGAAATTTCTAATATGCAAAATAATAGGTATGAAAATGAAGAAAGTTTTGATGTTTGCTGCCGCCTCGATGCTGTTGGCATCGTGTGGAGGTGGTGGCGGTCGCCCGTCGTTTGGCGACAATGAGTATCCTGTAGTGACAGTGGGCACATCAAGCACCACGATGCAATCTTCTTATCCGGCAACCATCAAGGGTGTGCAGGATGTGGAGATTCATCCGAAGGTACAGGGGTTTATCACGCAGATTAATGTGAAGGAAGGTCAGACGGTGAGTGCCGGACAGGTACTCTTCGTGTTGGATAATGCGACCTATCAGGCTCAGGTGCGTCAGGCACAGGCCCAGGTGAATACGGCCACCGCTTCATTAAACACTGCTAAACTGACTTACGAGAACTCTCAGAAGCTCTTTGAGAGTGGTGTGATCGGTGATTACGAGCTTCAGTCGTCAAAGAACAGCTACGAGAGTGCTGTGGCTGGTCTGGCAGCAGCTCAGGCCAGTCTTGCCTCTGCCAAGGAGATGCTGAGCTTCTGCTACGTGAAGAGTCCCGCAGCCGGTGTCGTCGGCTCTCTGCCCTTAAAGGTGGGTACCCTCGTGAGTGCCGCCAATACCTTGACGACCGTTTCCAACATCAGTTCTATGGAAGTCTATTTCTCAATGACAGAGAAGGACGTGCTTGCCATGGGTAAGAACGCCGGTGGTCTCACTGGTGCCATCGACGCCATGCCTGCCGTGAAGCTGAGGCTGGCTGATGGAACGGAGTATGGTCAGGAAGGCCGTGTCACCAAGATGAGCGGTGTGATCGATCCTACCACCGGTTCTGTACAGATCATCGCCGTGTTCCCCAATGCAGGGAAAGTGCTGAAGAGTGGTGGCTCAGGTGCGATCATCATCCCTCACAGCAATAGCGATGCTATCATTATCTCCCAGAGCTGTGTGTCTGAGGTGCAGGACAAGAAGTTTGTCTATGTCCTCGATAAGGATAACAAGGTGAAATACACCGAGATCAAGGTTGATCCCCAGAACGATGGTAACACCTATATCGTGACCGAGGGTCTGAAGGCTGGTGACAAGTATATCACCAATGGTATTACCAAGCTTCATGATGGCATGGAGATTGTTCCCATTACGCCGGAGAAGTATCAGCAGAAGATTGCTGACCAGGCAAAGGCGATGAGTGCCGGCGACATTGTGGGAGCGATGAAGAAGTAAAAAAGGTAAAAAGGTGAAAAAGTAAAAAGGTAAAATATGACTTTTACAACATTTATCAAACGTCCGGTACTCTCGACGGTGATCTCTATAGCCATCGTCTTGCTAGGTTTTATCGGCCTGGTGTCGTTGCCTATTGAGCAGTATCCGAATATTGCGCCGCCTACTGTCGTCGTGCAGACCCAGTACCCCGGTGCTGACGCCGAGACTGTGAAGAATTCCGTGATCACGCCGCTTGAGGAGAGTATCAACGGTGTGGAAGGTATGGACTATATGACCTCTACGGCATCTGCCGGTTCAGCACAGATCCAGATCCTGTTCCATCAGGGTATCAATGCCGATATGTGTGCCGTGAACGTGCAGAACCGTGTGTCGCAGGCTCAGGCGCTGTTGCCTGCCGAGGTGACACGTGTGGGTGTGACGGTGACGAAGCGTCAGTCCTCACAGGTGATCATGTACACCCTGACGTCTGACGGCCGTTACGACGACCAGTTCCTGACGAACTACGCCAACATCAACATCATCCCGGCCCTGAAGCGTATTCAAGGTGTGGGTGACGTGATGAGCCCTGGTATGAAGACCTACTCCATGCGTATCTGGCTGAAGCCTGATGTGATGAAGCAGCATGGTCTGATGCCAAGTGATATCTCCGCCCTGATGGCAGAACAGAATATCGAGGCTGCCCCTGGTACCTTCGGTGAGCAGTCGGATGTGGCCTATGAGTATTCGTTGCGCTATACAGGTCGTCTGAAGACCCCTGAGGAGTTCGGCAATATCATCGTTCAGAGCAAGCCCGACGGTTCGACGCTGAAGCTGAAGGATGTGGCAAGAATCGAGTTGGGCGGTCTGATGTACAGCGTCTCGATGAGAAACAACAACCAGCCCTCTGTGATGGGTATGGTGCAGCAGATCGCAGGCTCTAACGCCAACGATATCGCCCGCCAGGTGAAGGCAGAGCTTGAAGAGCAGGCGAAGCTCTTCCCGCCGGGCATGATCTACAAGATCAACTACGACGTGACCGAGTTCCTCTATGCTTCTATCGAGGAGGTGGTGTTCACGCTCTTCATGACACTGGCACTGGTGTTCCTCGTGGTGTATATCTTCCTGCAGGACATGCGTTCCACGCTGATCCCGCTGATTGCCGTACCGGTGTCTCTGATCGGTACGTTCTTCTTCCTCAACGTGATGGGCTTCTCCATCAACCTGCTGGTGCTCTCCGCCTTGCTGCTTGCCATCGCCATTGTGGTGGATGATGCCATCGTGGTGGTCGAGGCCGTGCATGCCAAGTTGGATCAGGGTTACAAGTCACCGCTCACGGCCTCTATCGATGCCATGAATGAGATCTCTGGCGCAATCATCTCCATCACGCTGGTGATGGCAGCCGTGTTCGTGCCGGTATCGTTCATTGGCGGCACCTCCGGTGCGTTCTACCGTGAGTTCGGTGTGACGATGGCTGTCAGCATTGTCATCTCGGCCCTGAACGCCCTGACGCTGTCACCGGCGCTCTGTGCCATCTTCCTGAAGCCTCACGAGGAGGGTCATCAGAAGAAGCTGTCGCGCATCGACCGTTTCCATCAGTCGTTCAACGTGGCTTTCGATACAACCATCGGTAAATATAAGAACATCCTGGAGAAACTGGTGCGCAAGCCGGTGGCCATCATCGTTTCAGTGCTGATCGGTATCGTGGTGATGAGCATCATGATGTTCACCACGAAGAGCGGTCTTGTGCCCGATGAGGATACTGGTACCATCTTCTGTACCATCTCCATGCCGCCAGCCACCTCAGTGGCCCGTACGCGTCAGGTGATCAATGAGGTTGACTCTATCCTGGCAGCCGATCCGGCCATCCTGAACCGTGAGCAGATCCAGGGTTATAACTTCATCGCCGGTGCCGGTTCCGACCAGGCCACGTTTATCATGAAGCTGAAGCCGTTCAGTGAGCGTCAGAAAGGTCTCTGGTGGAAGATCAGCGGACTGTGGCAGGGCGACGGTATCTACCGTTTCTTCCTCAATCCCTACGATGCCACGGGTGTCGTTGCCCAGATCTTCATCAAGACGGCTCATATCAAGGATGCCCAGGTGCTGGCATTCTCACCCCCAATGATCCCTGGTTACTCTCTGAACAGTGGTGTGTCACTGGTGATGCAGGACCGTACCGGTGGTAGCCTGAGTAAGTTCTATGGCATCGTGAAGGAGTTCCTCGATGAACTCAACAAGCGTCCCGAGTTCCAGGCAGCCCAGACCTCCTACAACCCGAACTACCCGCAGTATATGGTACACGTGGATGTGGCCAAGTGTAAGCAGAGCGGCATCTCGCCCGCTACGGTCCTCTCCACGCTGCAGGGTTACTATGGCGGTCTCTACGCCTCCAACTTCAACGCCTATGGTAAGCTCTATCGTGTGATGATCCAGGGCACGCCTGACAGCCGCATGACGGAAGCCTCGCTTAATAATATATATGTACGTACGCCGGCAGGTATGGCTCCTGTCAAGGAGTTCTGTAACCTGGAGCGTGTCTATGGTCCGTCGAACATCAACCGTTTCAACCTGTTCACCGCTATTAACGTGACAGGTACGGTTGCCAACGGCTATTCTACCGGTGAGGCCATCCAGGCCATCCGTGATGTGGCTGCCGTGACACTGCCTGCAGGTTACACCTACGACTTCTCCGGTCTGACCCGTGAGGAGGCCAAGGCTTCTAACACGACAGGTATCATCTTCCTGCTCTGTTTCATCTTTATCTATCTGATCCTCTCGGCACAGTACGAGTCTTACATCCTGCCGTTGTCCGTATTGCTGTCAGTGCCCTTCGGATTGGCAGGCTGCTTCCTGTTCACCAACCTCTTCGGTCATGCCAACGATATCTACATGCAGATCTCGATGATCATGCTGATCGGTCTGTTGGCAAAGAACGCCATCCTGATTGTGCAGTTCGCCCTGGAGCGCCGTCAGACGGGTATGGCCATCTCCTGGTCAGCCGTACTTGGTGCCGCCGCCCGTCTGCGTCCTATCCTGATGACCTCACTGGCCATGGTGATCGGTCTGCTGCCGATGATGTTTGCCTCGGGTGTGGGTAAGAACGGTAACCAGACACTGGGTGCCGCAGCCGTGGGCGGTATGCTCATCGGTACCATCCTGCAGATCTTCGTCGTTCCTACGCTGTTTGTCATCTTCCAGTCACTCCAGGAGAAGATCCGTCCGCTGAAGTTCGAGGATGAGGAGAATGCCGAGGTTGCAGCCGAACTGGCCCAGTATGCACATGCGAAACCCGTTGATTATGAAATAGAGAAGTAATATGAAGAAAATAATGATATTCATGTCCGCAGCCCTGCTGCTGTCGAGCTGCGGACTCTATAACAAATACGAGCGCCCGACCGTGGACACCGAAGGTCTCATCCGCGACCCTCTCTCACCCACCGACACGTTGGCAGTAGCCCCACAGGACACAGCCTCCTTTGGCAACCTGCCCTGGCGCAGTGTCTTTACCGACCCTCAGCTGCAGCAGCTCATCGAGCAGGGTCTGGAGCGTAACAGCAACCTGTTGAACGCAGCCCTGACCGTCCAGATCTATGAGTCGATGCTGAAGGCGGCCAAGCTGGCGTTCCTGCCGGGCATCGCCCTCGGTTCACAGCAGCCAATGGGAACGATTGCCACGTTGCATACCAGTCCGTCGGTGGAGACCAAGAGCTATTCTATTCCCGTATCGGCCTCATGGACGATCGATCTTTTCGGAAACATCCTCTCGCAGAAGCGCTCCACGCAGATGCAGCTCCTCGCCTTCAAGGACTATCAGATGGCTGTCCGTGCCCAGGTTGTCAGTGGCATTGCCAACAGCTACTACACCTTGCTGATGTTCGACGAGCAGCTCCGCATCGTGAAGGAGATGTCGAAGATGGCGAAGGAGACATGGAACATCACGCAGCAGCAGTTCAACCTGGGTCGTGTGCGTGCCAATGCGGTTCACAGTGCTGAGGCCGCCTATCTCTCCACGCTGACGCAGATCAACGACTTCGAGCGTCAGATACGTGCCACGGAGAACGCCCTCTCGCTGCTCATCGGACAGCCCGGTCAGCAGATCCCCCGTTCCACACTGGCCGAGCAGTCGCTGCCCGACGAGTTTGCCGTAGGTGTGGGTGTGGCTCTGTTGCAGAACCGTCCCGACGTGCATAATGCTGAGATGGAGCTGGCTTCATGTTTCCACGAT
>JAEEGF012008183.1_pt1 | contig 12205 bp, 8 predicted proteins | sample 9134171 | NCBI WGS metagenome assembly JAEEGF01 (sample SAMN16246542, study PRJNA631951) | gut metagenome | biome: gut microbiome; feature: rumen; material: AP-attached | host: Bos | place: Iran: Karaj | collected 2018-10 | reverse complement strand
AGCTACTCACTGCCAAGCAAAGGCGAAATCGATCCGTCCTTCCTGGTATCCCTTTTCTACTATGTACTGTTCGGTATGATGCTGGGCGATGCAGGCTACGGTCTCATCATTGCACTGGCTACAGGCATTTGCCTGTTGAAGTTCAAAGGTATGGAAAAAGGCATGAAGAAGACTTTGACTATGTTCTTCTTCTGCGGCGTCTCCACTGCCATCTGGGGTGTGATCTTCGGATCCTTCTTCGGTGACACGGTGAACGTGGTAGCTTCCACTTTCTTTAACAGACCGGATGTGACAGTGAAAGCCCTTTGGTTCGAACCGATTAATGAGCCGATGCGTATGATGGCCTTCTGTTTCTTAGTAGGTCTCATCCATCTTTTCACCGGTCTTGGTGCAAAGCTTTATGAGCTTCTAAAGGCAGGCAAAGTATTGGATGCCATCTATGATGTGGTGTTCTGGTACATGCTGGTTGGCGGCGCAGTCATCTACTTACTGTCTATGCCAATGATTACAAATATGCTGGCCATCACATGGCTGATGCCGGCAAACGTAGCGAAGATTGCTAGTTATGTGGCTATCGTAGGTGCCATCGGAATCATTCTGACAGGCGGCCGCGATTCCAAGAACTGGGGTATCCGCATAGCGAAAGGTTTGTATTCCTTCTACGGAATCACCTCTTACCTTTCCGACGTGCTTTCTTACTCCAGACTTTTGGCCCTGGGCCTTGCCACCAGCGTTATCGCTTCGGTATTTAACAAAATGGGTAGCATGGGCGGCTCCGGTATCGTAGGTGTGATCATGTTCATCCTGGTCTTCCTAGTTGGCCAGACCTTGAACCTTCTCATCAACTTACTTGGCGCTTATGTACACACAAATCGTCTACAATTCGTAGAGTTCTTTGGTAAATTTTATGAGGGCGGAGGCAGAGCTTTCGAACCTTTCACAGAAAATACGAAATACTTCAAAATTAAGGAGGATATGTAACTATGGGTAATTCAGGAATGTTTTGGGCACTGCTTGGTGCAGCAACAGCAGCTATGTTGGCTGGTATGGGAAGCTCTATCGGTGTAGGTAAAGCGGGTCAGGCCGCAGCAGGCGTTTGCTCCGAGGATCCTACTAAATTCTCTAAGGTTCTGATTATGCAGCTTCTGCCAGGTACACAGGGTATCTACGGTCTGCTGATCGCCTTCATTACACTGTCTCAGACAGGTATTCTTGGTGGCGCTGGTAGCGAGATCTCTTTAGTAAAAGGTCTCCTTTACTTCGCAGCTTGCCTTCCAATGGGTCTTGTAGGCCTTAGCTCCGGTAAACGTCAGGGTGAAGCAGCCGTTGCTTCCATCGGCCTTGTAGCAAAGAAACCTGACCAGTTCGGTAAAGCTATGATCTTCCCAGCTATGGTTGAAACATATGCAATCCTTGCATTACTTATCTCAATCTTAGCTATCTTTGGTGTTGGATCTTTAGCAATCTAACCGAAGGGAGAAAATCATGGCAGGTTTAGAAAAAATACTCGAGGAAATCGAGCAGAAATCAAACGAAACTGTCAGCCAGATCCTAAAGGCTGCCAAAGATGAAGCAAACTCCATCCTGCAGGCAGCAGAAAAAGAAAGCAAAACAGCAGTCCAGGCAGCAGACTACGAGACGGAAAAGAAAGTAGCTGCTTTAAAAGACCAGGGAAGCTTCGCAGCAGGTCTGCGTCAGCGTCAGAAACTCCTGGCTGCAAAACAGGAACTCATCTCCGGCGTGATTGAAGAGGCTTTGGAGAAAGCCAACAACCTGCCGGATGCTGAGTACTTCGATAAGATTTTGCAGATGGTAAAAGGTATGGCACATGCAGAAAAAGGCGAGATTCTTTTCAATGCAAAAGACAAAGGCAGAATCCCTGCTGACTTCGCCGGCAAGCTTGCAAGTGCAGTTCCTACAGGCGGAAGCCTGACAGTTTCAGATACAGTAGCAAATATCAAAAGTGGTTTTATTTTAAAGTATGGTGATATTGAAGAGAACGGTTCCTTCGAATCCATCGTCAATGCACACTATGCTGAATTACAGGATAAGGTTCGGGAAACACTTTTCGGATAAGGAGAATAAATGGCAGAGCAAAACTACATTTATGCAGTAGCACGTATCCGAGCTCAAGAGCTTTCCCTGCTGAATGCCTCTTTCCTGGACCAGCTCATCACATCAGCCGATGAAGAGGCTGCGGTGAAAATGCTGGAGGAACATGGATGGGAAGAAAGCGAATCGGTTGAAGAGATGCTCACTTCGGAGCAGGACAAGACCTGGCAGCTCATAAGCGAACTTCTGGGCGGCGACATGTCTGTCTTCAACGTGTTCCTGTATGAAAAAGATTTTCATAATCTCAAAGCGGCCATTAAGGAAACTTGTACCGGTGGTACACACCCGGGCATCTATGTAGCGGGCGGCACTTTAAATCCGGAGGATTTAGAGAGAGCCATCAAAGAGAGGGACTTTGCTTCTCTCCCTGAGAATATGCGACATGTTGCCGAAGAAGCCACTGATGTACTACTTAAAACCAGAGATGGTCAGCTTTGCGATTGTATGGTAGACCGGGCTGCCCTGGAGGCAATCCACCAGGCTACCAAACATATGAGCAATGAGCTCCTTGCTCTGTACGGGGAACTGCGCGTAGCCACAGCAGATATGAAGATTGCGGTGCGTGGCGCGAAGACCGGTAAGAGTAAAGAGTTCCTGCAAACTGCCTTGGCAGAATGCGATAGCATCAGTGCAACTGCACTGGCGGATGCTGCTGCAAATAGCATGGAGGCGATTTATACGTATCTAGAGTCCGTAGGCTACTCCGATGCAGTAGAAGAGATGAAAAAATCTCCCGCTGCTTTTGAAGCCTGGTGTGACAACATCATCATACGGAAGATTCGCCCACAATTATATCAGCCTTTTGGCCTTGGACCGCTGGCAGCGTTCATACTGGCAAGAGATAACGAAATCAAAACAGTTCGGATCATTCTTTCCGGGAAGCGCAATGGCTTCTCAGAAGAGTATATCCGGGGAAGGGTAAGGGAGACATATGTATAGAATAGCTGTTGTAGGCGACTGGGACAGCATCTATGGCTTTTCAGCCCTGGGTCTCGATACCTTTCGCGTAACACCGGATAAGGCGGATGAAGCAAGCAAAATCCTCCGCAACTTAGCAGAGGGGGACTATGCAGTCATCTATATCACAGAGCAGATGGCGGCGCTTTTATCCCATGAAATCGAGTACTATCGTACCCAGCCAAAGCCGGCCATCATCCTCATACCGGGTATCTCCGGTAACACTGGTGAAGGTCTTGCGGCGGTGAAGAAGTCAGTAGAGCAAGCAGTCGGATCTGATATTATTTTCGGAGGTGAATAACTAGATGAGTAGCAAGGGAACAATTAAAAAGGTTGCCGGCCCATTGGTCATCGCTACAGGCATGCGTGATGCAAACATGTATGACGTTGTCCGTGTATCTGACCAGCGTCTGATCGGTGAAGTCATCGAGATGCACGGGGATGAGGCATCCATTCAGGTATATGAAGAAACTTCAGGCCTAAAGCCCGGCGCTCCGGTAGAGTCTACCGGCGCACCTATGTCCGTAGAACTTGGGCCTGGTCTGATTACCAGTATCTATGATGGTATCCAGAGACCTTTGGATGACATCATGAAGGTAACAGGCAGCAACAACCTGCAGCGTGGTGTAGAAGTAGCCGCTCTGAAAAGAGATACCGTATGGCACTTCAACCCTACTGCAGCAGTAGGCGACAAAGTCGTAGGCGGCGATACCATCGGTACCGTACAGGAGACTGAAGTCGTTCAGCAGAAAATTATGGTTCCACCAAACATGAGTGGTACCATTAAATCCATTACAGAAGGCGACTATCATGTAACTGATACCGTAGCTGTTCTGGCAGGAGATGATGGCAAAGAATATCCTTTGTCCCTGATGCAGAAATGGCCGGTTCGTACAGGTCGTCCTTACAAAACCAAACTTTCCATGGATAAACCACTGATCACAGGTCAGCGTGTTATCGATACCTTCTTCCCTATCGCAAAGGGTGGTGTAGCTGCAGTTCCTGGACCTTTCGGTTCCGGTAAGACAGTCGTACAGCATCAGCTGGCTAAATGGGCAGAAGCAGATATCGTGGTATACATTGGTTGCGGCGAGCGTGGAAACGAAATGACCGACGTATTGAACGAGTTCCCGGAATTGAAGGATCCTAAGACAGGTAAATCCTTGATGCAGAGAACCGTTCTGATTGCCAACACCTCCGATATGCCTGTTGCCGCTCGTGAGGCATCCATTTACACAGGTATTACCATCGCTGAGTACTTCCGTGATATGGGTTACTCCGTAGCCCTTATGGCAGACTCCACATCCCGTTGGGCCGAGGCTCTTCGTGAAATGTCCGGACGTCTGGAAGAAATGCCCGGTGAAGAAGGTTATCCTGCATACCTTGGTTCCCGTCTGGCACAGTTCTACGAGCGTGCCGGCCGTGTACAGACCCTTGGTAGCGAAGACAGAGAAGGCGCTCTTTCCGTAATCGGTGCCGTATCTCCTGCCGGTGGTGATATTTCCGAACCGGTTACCCAGGCTACTCTTCGAGTAGTAAAGGTATTCTGGAGACTGGACTCCGCACTGGCTTACAAACGTCACTTCCCTGCTATTAACTGGCTGGAAAGTTACTCTCTGTATCTGCAGTCCCTTGGTGACTGGTTAGATGAAAAAACAGGTGGCGATTGGATGGCACTTCGTGGCCGTCTCATGAAGCTCCTTTCTGAAGAAGCAGGCTTACAGGAAATGGTTCAGTTAGTCGGTATGGACGCCCTGTCCGCACCGGATAGACTGAAAATGGAAGTAGCTCGTTCCATACGTGAAGATTACCTTCACCAGGACGCTTTCCATGAAGTAGATACTTATACTTCCCTGAATAAGCAGCATCTCATGATGCAGATGATTCTGGAGTATTACGATGCAGCACAGAAGGCACTTGATGCCGGTGCAAATATCAACAAGCTGGTTGATATCCCTGTTCGTGAGCGTATCGGTCGTTATAAATACACACCGGAAGCTGACCTGGACAGCGTATACAAAGACATCATCGACGATCTGAATGCACAGATCGAAAAAGTCATCAAAGAAAAGGAGGACTTCTAAATGCCAAAGGAATATAGAACCATACAGGAAGTAGCCGGTCCTCTGATGCTGGTGAAAGGTGTAGAAGATGTAGCCTATGATGAATTAGGTGAAATCGAACTTGCCAACGGCGAGAGACGTCGTTGTAAAGTACTTGAAATCAATGGCCAGGATGCACTGGTACAGCTTTTCGAAGTTTCCACAGGTCTGAACCTGGAAAGTTCCAAGGTTCGTTTCCTGGGCCGCTCCATGGAGCTGGGCGTATCTGAAGATATGCTTTCCCGTGTATTCGATGGTATGGGCCGTCCTATCGATGGTGGTCCGGAAATCCTTCCGGATGAACGCCGCGACGTAAACGGTCTTCCTATGAACCCTGCAGCCCGTGCTTATCCGGAAGAGTTCATCCAGACCGGTGTATCCGCTATCGACGGTTTGAACACCCTGGTTCGTGGACAGAAGCTTCCTATCTTCTCCGCATCCGGTTTGCCACATGCGCAGTTGGTTGCTCAGATTGCACGTCAGGCTAAGGTAGTCGGCACTACAGAGCCTTTCGCCGTAGTATTTGCCGCTATGGGTATCACATTCGAGGAGTCCAACTACTTCATCGAATCCTTTAAAGAGACCGGTGCTATCGACCGTACCGTACTCTTTATCAACCTGGCAAACGACCCTGCTGTAGAGCGTATCTCCACTCCGAAGATGGCCCTTACCACAGCAGAGTACCTTGCTTTTGAAAAGAACATGCACGTACTTGTAATCCTTACCGATATTACGAACTACGCTGATGCTCTTCGTGAAGTATCCGCAGCTCGTAAAGAGGTTCCGGGACGTCGTGGTTATCCTGGTTACATGTACACTGACCTTGCTTGTATGTATGAGCGTGCAGGTCGTCAGAAAGGAAAAGGCGGTTCCATCACCATGATCCCGATTCTGACCATGCCTGAAGATGATAAGACTCACCCTATCCCTGACCTTACCGGTTACATCACCGAGGGCCAGATTATCCTGAGCCGTGATCTGTATCGTAAAGGTATCGAGCCTCCAATCGACGTACTGCCTTCTCTTTCCCGTTTGAAAGATAAAGGTATCGGTGAAGGCAAGACCCGTGCCGATCACGCCAACACCATGAACCAGCTCTTCGCTGCTTACTCTCGTGGTAAAGACGCGAAGGAACTGATGGTCATCCTGGGTGAGGCTGCTCTTACCGATATCGATAAGAAGTATGCTGAGTTCGCCGATGCTTTCGAGCGTGAGTATGTATCTCAGGGTTACACCGGAGACCGCTCCATCGAAGAAACCTTAAACATCGGCTGGAAGCTCCTTCGCATCCTACCTCGTACCGAACTCAAACGTATCAAAGACGAATACCTTGACAAGTACTACGACGCTTGACCGCATCTGTGATGCAGCCAGGTGGACCCTTGGGGACGGGGTTAGGGGTTCACTTTTCCCCGCCCACAACGTTTTACTAACTACGAGAGGAGGAACGAAGTTTGGCTAACACAACGGTAAACCCAACCAGAATGGAATTAACTCGTCTAAAAAACAAGTTAATTACCGCCAGACGTGGTCATAAACTCCTGAAGGATAAACGAGACGAACTGATGAGACAGTTCCTTGAACTGGTTCGCGAGAACAAAGAGCTCCGCGAGCGAGTAGAGGCCGGCATCAGCCAGTCCAACAAGAACTTTGCACTGGCTCGTTCTGCTATGTCAGAAGAGGCTGTTAGGGTGGCTTTCATGTCCCCGAAGCAGGAGGTGCAGCTTTCCATCGATACGAAGAACGTCATGAGCGTCGACATCCCGGTCTTCTCCTATGAGACCAGAACCAGCGATGCCAACGACATCTATTCTTACGGTTTCGCTTTCACTTCAAGCGACCTGGATGATGCAGTGAAGAGCCTTTCCGATTTACTTCCGGAGATGCTGAAGCTTGCCGAATCCGAGAAAGCTTGCCAGCTGATGGCTGCTGAAATCGAGAAGACCAGACGTCGTGTAAACGCTCTGGAACACGTACTGATTCCGCAGATGGAGCAAAACATCAAGTTTATCACCATGAAACTGGATGAGAATGAGCGTAGCTCCCAAATCCGCCTCATGAAAGTCAAAGACATGATGCTGGAGGAAGCACACCACTATAAGGAAAAAGAAGCTGCTGCGAACGCATAGCGCATGTTGCAGGCTTCTTAAGGAGTGACTCCTGCCTAGCCGGCAGGAGTCATCCTATAATTTCCGATGATTAATACATCGGGAACCACCAAAAACAAATTTTCCGATGCCTTCGGCAGCAAGCGAAACAAGCTGGTGAGGAGGAAATACATCGGAAACCACAAGAAAACAAATTTTCCGATGCCTTCGGCAGCAGGCCAAACGGTCCGGTGAAGAGGAAATACATCGGAAAGCGGGAAAAACAAAATTTCCGATGCAAATCATGAAAGAGTTCACGCATTTAGGGGAAAATGTATGGACGGACGGAACCCTAAGACAAGAAGAATTTTATTATCTATGCTCTTGACAGTCGCATTGCTGTCAGGAGTCTTTTCTATGCGCGCAAGCGCAATCGGATCCAGGAACCAAAGCGTAAAAAGTGCCACCAATCAGGCGGCCGTGCTTTTTATCAGTTCCTACTCACTCAATTGGGAATCAGTGCCGAGCCAGATCGATGGTATCAAAGATGCCCTCGGCAATAATGTATATATCGACTACGTGTTCATGGATACAAAAAGTATCACCAATGACACTGCGGAAATCCAGACCAGAAATGCCTTGCAACAGAAGATGCCACAGGTAGGCGGCTACGACCTGGTCATCGCCGGAGATGATGCAGCACTGGATTTTGTGCTGAAGTATCAATACAAGTTTTTCAATAAGACCCCCATCGTATTCGAGGGGATCAACGATGTAAATTGGGCAAAGAAAGTAAAAGACAAGAATAAATATGTCACAGGCATAGTGGAAGAGTATGACCTGGAAGATACAGTTTCTCTTGCTAAGAGCATTTTGCCGAATGCCGAGACCATCGTAGGTATCACAGATTCTTCCAATGTCGGTAACACCAAGACGCAGCAATTCCATGCATTGGCCAAGACGTTTCCGGATTTAAAGCAGGAGATTGTAAATTGTAGTGACCTTTCTTTGAAGGAAATCCAAGAGAAGGTTGGTTCTTATGATAAAAACACCATCCTGCTTTATCTGAATTTCCAGGAGGATGGCGAAGGGAATCACTATACTATAAGTCAAAGTACGCAGATTTTGGTAGATGCTGCAAATGCCATGATTTTCCGTGGGGATGAAACCGGTATAGAAAATGGACTTGCCGGCGGTTGCATCATCCGTTTTTATGACATGGGGCATATGGCCGGCCGCATGGCTATGGCTATTCTAGATGGCAAGTCTCCGGCGGATATGCCTTTGGAAAGCGTGCCCACTTACAACGTGCTAAATGCAAGGACTTTGGCGAGATTTAGCGTAAGCGAATCTGCGTTACCCAAGAACGTAGAGCTCATCTATGAAGAGAAAACTTATGTAGAAGAGAATATCGGCATCATCTCGGCCTTCCTTCTCTTTACCGCCATTGCTTTTGTCATCATTTTCCTCCTGGTTCGAGACAATAGGAACCGTAAGGCGCTGTACTCCGTGATGGTACAGAAGGAGGAGGAAAATACCCGCATCATCAATTCGATTCCCACAGGTATCGGTTGCTTTGAATTGACAGAGCGTGCCCTGTCTCAGATTTACATCAATGACTCCTTTTATTCTGTGATGCAGACCAGAAAGGAAGCCTTCGAAGAGTACTTCGGCGAGTATGTGTACAATGCGGTATACGAAGATGACTTGAAAGCCTACGAAGAGACGAAGCGCATGCTCCTTGATGGTGTGGATTCCTTCCAGATGGCCCGTAGATTCTGGCTGGTAAATCGCACCAGATACAAATGGATCAGCGTGGCAGGCCAGGTCATGGAGCGTAAGAACGGCAGACTGCGTTTGTACTGTACCTACACCGACATGGATGAATTGGAGCATAATAAGCAGATTGCGGAAGAGTCCAAGACTTCCATGGAGCTGGCTATCGACAACATCGGTATGCTGTTTTTCGAGTATTATCCGGATCAGGATTTCGTATTCTTTGGTGAAAATCATGACAGGTGGGGCATCCCTGCCTTTCTGTCTAATTTCCCGGAGTCCTTCTTTGAACTAAAATGCGTGTATGCAGATGATGAAAACACCATGTGGAAGCTTTTTATGCGTTGCAAAGAAGGAGAGAATAATATCTCCACAGAGGCCAGGCTCTATGACCGTAACAGCGGCAACCGCCTTGAGTGGTACCGTTTTAATCTGGCTCCGCTTTTGGATGCAGACGGTAAGCGGGTGAAGGTCATCGGTATGGGTGTAAATATCACTGCCCAGAAGAGTGCCGAGTACAATTACAAGGGCCACATGGACTCTATCGTAAAGATGAACCCCAACGCCGTGTCCACGTATCGCCTGAATATTTCCAGAAATATTTGTGAAAACGGATACTCCAGCGTAGCAAACCTGATTAATCTTGGCGCGAAGATTAGTGTTGATACGCTGTTTGCAAAGGCTTCCGACCTGATTCTGGACCCGAAGGAAAAGGAGCAGTTCAGGGAGTTCTTTGAACTGGAGCATCTTCTGCAGAAGTACGATAAAGGCGAGCGCAAGGTGGAGATGGAGCATCGAATGCTCTTAGAGCCGGGCCGTAACGAGTGGCTTTTGACATCCCTGGAGATGATGGAGAACCCGGAAACCCGCGAGATTCAGGGTATCGCTTATCAGCAAAATATCAATAATAAGAAAATCAAAGAGCAGGTCATCAACGAAGTGCTGCGTTACAACTTCGATAACCTGTATTACGTAGATAAGGAAACCCAGGAGTACATCGTCTATCGCCGTGAGGAAGGCAATACTTCCGTCGGTGAATTAAAGCACAATTTCTTTGACACCATGAAGCAGTACATTTTGGACAGGGCTGCTACAGAAGGGTCTTTGGAACGAATCAGTGGTATCACCTGGGAATCTATCCTGCAGCAGCTGGAAAATAGGGACGAGTACAGCTTCTACGTATCCATTCACATGGATGATGGCAGCAGGAAGCGTAAGAAATTCCAGTTCGTGCGCGTGGAAGAAGAGAATAATAAAATCTTCGCCATGGAGCAGGACATCACCGAGATTTATGAGACAGAAGAAAAGCGTCGTAAGGAACTTTCTGAGGCCTTGGAAGATGCCCACCGGGCAAATAAAGCCAAGACCGAATTCTTCAGCCGCATGAGTCACGATATCCGTACTCCTATGAACGGTGTGCTGGGTATGACTACGCTGGCGCTGGAGGAAAAGAACTTCGATGTGGTGCGGGAGTACCTGCATAAGATCGATTCCAGCGGTCAGTTTTTGTTGGGCCTCATCAACGATATCCTGGATGTGTCCAAAATCGACAGCGGCAAGATGGAGCTTTTCCCGGAGCCGTACACCAGCCAGGAAATGGAAGAGTATCTGGATGTGGTCATCGGTACCTTGTGTCGTAATAAGGGCGTCAACTTCTCTATGAGCATCGATTTTGGCGAATACCCGGTCATGGTGGACAAACTGCGCTTTAATCAGATTTATTGCAACCTTTTGTCCAACTCCGTGAAGTTTACCAAGGTGGATGGCACAGTAGAGATAGGCATTGCGGTGAAGGAAAACCTGGGGGATCAGGTGGTACTTGAGACCATGGTAAAGGACAATGGTTGCGGTATGAGTAAAGAGTTCATGGAGCACATGTTTGAGCCGTTCTCTCAGGAGCAGAGCCATAATAAGTCCGGTATCATCGGCACAGGCCTTGGCCTTGCCATCGTGAATAACATGGTAGAAATGATGAACGGCCAGCTGGAAGTAGAGTCTGAGCAAGAAGATCCGGAACATCCGGAGAAACTGCACGGTTCCCTTTTCACCATTACGGTGACCCTGCCTGTGGTGAAGACAGAGGCTGCCGCCAAGAGTGTAGCCCAGAACGAACTCAAGGATATCAATATTCTGGAGTACGATTTCGGTGGCAAGAACCTGCTGCTTTGTGAAGATAACGATATCAATGCCATGATCATCACCCGAATCCTGAATAAGAGTGGATTCACTGTGGATAGAGCGGAGAATGGTAAGGTCGGTGTGGATAAGTTCATCAATGCGCCGAAGGGCACTTACGAAGCCATCCTGATGGATATCCGTATGCCGGAGATGAGCGGTTTGGAGGCGACAGAGGCCATCCGCAAATACCAGAAGGAGCAGGGCATCGAAATGGGAGATCCGGATTCTATCCCGATTATCGCCATGACAGCCAACGCCTTCGATGAAGATGTGCAGCAGGCAAAGGATGCCGGTATGAACCGTCACTTGTCAAAGCCTATCGACCGCGAGAAGGTGCTGAAGACCTTGTATGAGTACACGGTGCTGAATAGCAGAGATTAAAGAAATAATGCAATGGAAAGGCCCCGCCCTTTGGTGGGGCCTTTTGTGTGCAGTGGGGGAGGCCAATGAAGGGGAATCTAAGGCGAAAGTGTCTGACAATAACACGAGCCAAATGTGAAATAACTGTGAAATTAGCACTCGACCATTGACAGTGCTAACAACCGGTGTTATATTTAAATCATCAAAAGGAAATACTCCTAGCAAATGCTAAGAGCGTAACGCATCAGACCGATGCGTTAGGAAAGGAAGTGTTTGTTATGTTAAGACCTACAGTATTTAGAAATAATTATTTGGATGACATGTTTGATGATTTCTTCCAGGCTCCGTATTGGGGCGGCACCGGCATGAGAGCCGTTTCCTCCATGACTACGGATATCAAAGAGACACCAGAAGGATACGAAATCGATATGGAGCTTCCGGGCTTCGAAAAATCTGATATCAACGCAGAATTGAAAGATGGTTATTTGACCATTCGCGCTACTCATAAAGAAGACAATGAGAAGAAAGACGAAGGTAAGCGTTATATCCGTAGAGAACGTTACACCGGTCACTACGAGAGAAGCTTCTATGTAGGCGAAGAAGTCACCGAAGAAGATATCAAAGCTAGATTCA
>JAEEGF010000059.1_pt1 | contig 12205 bp, 11 predicted proteins | sample 9134171 | NCBI WGS metagenome assembly JAEEGF01 (sample SAMN16246542, study PRJNA631951) | gut metagenome | biome: gut microbiome; feature: rumen; material: AP-attached | host: Bos | place: Iran: Karaj | collected 2018-10 | reverse complement strand
TCACAAAAGCCCTGGGGGCGCAGGAGAACCTCACGGGCTCGGTGGCCTCCGACGGCAGGATCTGGCCAACGCAGCACATCGGAAACGGGGAGAACTACGGAGTGCCGGAGTATCTGGAGGAGGCGGTGAGGACCCAGGCCAGGATGGTCGGATGCTCCCCCGGGATCATAGCGGTCGACCTTCACCCCGGATATTCAAACAGAGGCCTGGCCAGGAGGCTGGCCGAGGAGTACGGCGCGGAGGTCATGGAAATACAGCACCACTGGGCCCACGCCGCGTCCCTGATGGCGGACCGGTCCCTCGGATCCTGCGTTGCATTGACGCTGGACGGGACCGGGCACGGGGACGACGGGACGGCATGGGGCGGCGAGGTGCTGGCCGCCGACTTCTCGGGATACAAGCGGGTGGCGCACCTGGAGCCCATCCCCCTGCTAGGCTCGGAGCGCGCCCTCTACGACCTCCGGCGCCTGGGATTCGCGATAGACTCGATGAACGGCGAGGAGAGCCCCGACTTCCCGGACAAGGAGGCCGCGGTCCTGAAGAAGCTGATGGGAAGGAGCGTGAGGTCCACGTCCATGGGAAGGGTGCTGGACGCCCTGGCGTTCTATCTGGGGGTGTGCTCGGAGCGCACTTACGACGGCGAGCCGGCGATGAGGCTGGAGCCCCTTCTCAGACGCGGAAGGCTGGTAGAAGGGTTCGAGACAGAGGCCGTCGGAGGGGTGGTGGGGACTGCCCGCCTCTTCGCCGGGATCAGGGGCAGGGAGGACAAGGCGGATGTGGCCTACTCCATAGTGCACAACATCATGGCCAGGCTCGTCGAGGCCGCATGCGACGCGTCCGACGGCTCCCCCATAGGGATCACCGGAGGCGTGTCCTACAATTCCGTGATAGAGACGATGTTCGTGGATATGGTTAAATCGTATGGCCATGTTCCCGTCCGGCATATTGATGTCCCCAACGGGGACGGAGGCATATCGGTCGGACAGGCAGCGATAGCCTCGAGGAGGCTGCAATGACCAACACGCTCTTCGTACTTCTTGACGGCATGGAAGACCATCCCAATCCTCTGATGGGAGGCCTTAAGCCCTACGAGGCCGCCGACATGCCCTTCATGAGAAGGAAGGCCATGCATGGCCTGAGGACGTCCGGACGCGGATACACCCACCTCTTCCTCAACGAGTTCTTCACCGGACATCCCCCGGAATCGTCCAGGGCGGCCCTCGAGGCGCTCGGCCTCGGGATGTCCATGGACGACCCAGGAAGGACGGCGTACAGGCTGAGCCCGGCGACGATCTCCGACGGCATGATCCGCTGGTCCTACGGGACGGCGAAGAACAGGGACAGGCTCGTCCCGACCGTGGAATCCCACATGGACATCGTGGAGCCTTACGACCCGGAGATCAGGTTCTTCATAGGCGGCAGGGCGATCCTGACGATGGAATGCGACGAGATCCCAGATCTTCCAGCCCCTCCGGTTGATGCTCCGATGGTGGAGGTCCCGGGAGACCTCGGGAGGCTGGTGATGTCTGTGGCGGAGGACCTGGAAGGCACCACCGACTACCCCTGGGGATGCGGAAGGCTCGGACGCCTCTTCGGCCCCGCCAAAGGGCTGGGTAGGATGACCGCCATATCGAACAGCCCGACGTCCCTGGGCATCTGCGCCTCCATGGGCTGCGACATAAGGCTCGTGGACGACCTCGACGACAGGTTCCCGATCGCCCAAGAAGCTCTGGAACGCGGCGACGTGTTCCTCCACGTGGACGAGGTCGACGAATACAGCCACAAGAAGGACCCGTTCCTGAAGAAGAGGGTGCTGGAGCACACGGACAGGATGATGGAGGAGTACTTCGAGGACGTGGAGAACGTCGTGTACTTCGTCGACCACGGGACCTCCTGCGTCACGGGCGAACATATTTTGATGGATGTCCCGTTATGGACAAGCATGGACGTCGGACTGCCGGAAGGCGCCTACGTCCCGCTCGACCGCGTCGTGGAGACGCTGATGGAGCACAGGTGATCAGATGACCGGCATAGAGATTCCGCCGTCGCTCGGCGTATACGGCGACCAAAGGCTTGCAGAAGACATCCTCGGAAGGATATGGGGGAAGAGAGGCGTTTTCACGTGCACGGTGGCCAACACCCTCACATCCACGATCCCGGGGGTCTCCGACGCCGGCGACACGCCCGAGCTCACCATGTTCACTCCCGCGGCGGACGCGGAGATCCTGATAAGCGGGAAGACCACCTGCATGAAAGGGATACCGATCAACCCCGGCGGGATACCCACCCCTGCCACGCTGACGAAGGCCGCGCTCAGCCTCTCCAGCATGCCCTACTACATCGTGAACGGAGGATGCAAGGTGAACCCCTACGTCCCCTGCTTCGACATGGGCGGGGAATGCGGGGAGATGATAACCAGCGGGAACTCCGTCAAGAACGTCAGGGAAAGCTACGAGAAGGGCCTGATGCTCGGGGAGATGCTCGCCAGGGCCTACGACTTCGTCATCATAAGCGAGAGCTGCGCCGGAGGGACGACCACCGCCCTCGCGGTTCTTACGGCCATGGGGGTCCTCAAGGAGAACCTGGTCAGCAGCAGCTCCCCCAAGAACCCCAAGGAGCTCAAGAGCCGCCTGGTGGCCGAGGCGCTGGAGGCCGCCGGGATATCCCCGGGGGACCTTGCGGACGACCCGTTGAAGGCGATCTAGTGCGTGGGCGACCCCATGATGCCTTGCAACATCGGGATCGTCGCCGGCGCGGCCAGAAGCGTGCCGGTAATTGTCGGAGGCGGGACCCAGATGGCGGCCGTGATGGCCGGCGTGGCCAAGCTCCACCCGGAGGTCATAGGGAATTTCATCCAAGGGACCACCAGATGGCTCATGAACGACCCCAACTCCAGCATGAAGAGGATCATGGACTGCATCTCCGACAGGATACCCATAGTCTACGTGAACGTCGACTATTCGGACAGCCCCTACGAGGGCCTCCAGGCCTACGAATGGGGCTTCATCAAGGAAGGGGTCGGATGCGGGGGCGCGTCGGTGGGAGCCGTCGTGGAGTCCGCCGGAAAGGTCACATGCAAGGACCTCGTCGACAAGGTCCATGAGATCTACCGCGAGATAATGGGTTACGAACGATCGGCTCCAGTTCCCGGGCTCTCCAGGGAGGTCCTTGTCCTTGAGGCCGTCGTCGTCCGACGGGACGATCTCCCTGTCCTCCGCGATGCTGACGTACTTGGGGAGTATTATCTTCCCGGACGTGATCAGCTCCTCAATCCTGTGAGCGCTCCATCCGACCGCGCGCGCTACGGCGAACATGGGGGTGAAGAGCTCCCTGGGTATCCCCAGCATGTCGTAGAGGAACCCGCTGTAAAGGTCGACGTTGGCGCAGACGCTGGTGGCGCCGTGCCTGCGGGAGCGGATGATCTCCGGAGACAGCTCCTCTATGGCCTCGAACAGCCTCATGTCCTTCTGCCTGCCCTTCTCCTCGGACAGCTTCCTGGCATAGGATTTGAGTATCACCGCCCTGGGGTCGGAGAGGGTGTACACCGCATGGCCCATGCCGTAGATGAGCCCCTGTCCGTCGAAGGCCTTCTTGTCCACTATCTTGGCGAGGTATTCCGCCATGGCCTCTTTGTCATCCGTATCCGGGACGTGGGCCTTTATGTCGTCCACCATCTCCATGACCTTGATGTTGGCGCCGCCGTGCTTAGGGCCTTTCAAGGAGAGCAAGGCCGCCGCGATGACGGAATACGAGTCCGATCCGGAGGAGGCGACCACCCTGGCCGTGAACGCGGAGTTGTTGCCGCCGCCGTGCTCCATATGGAGCGTGAGGGCGATGTCCAGGACCTCGACCTCCAGCTTCGTGAAGTCCCTGTCGGGCCTCAGCATGGACATTATGTTCTCGGTCATGCCCATGTCGGGATTCGGACGCAGGATGATGAGATGGCCGTTGTTGTCGTAATGGTTGTGGGAATGGTACCCGTAGACGGCCAGCATCGGAAGCCTGCTGACGATCGCGATGCACTGCCTGACCACGTTCTCCAAAGAGTTGTCCATAGCCCTGTCGTCGTAGCTGGACAGGCCGAGCACCCCCCTGGCCATTGTGTTCATGATGTCGTGGCCGCACTCCCGGAATATGACGTCCTTGACGAAGCTCCCGGGAAGCTCCATGTGTCCCATGAGCACCGAACGGAACTTCTCAGTCTCCGCAGGCGACGGAAGGTTGCCGAAAAGAAGAAGGTAGGCGGCCTCCTCGAACCTGGGGACCGAGCCGTCGTGGCGGGAGATCAACCCGCCTATGTCGTATCCCCTGTATGAAAGCCGTCCTTCGCAGGGAACCAGTCCGGATTCGGTATTCTTAACGCCGACGACCTTGGATATCTTGGTGATGCCAGCCTTGACTCCGCTCCCGTCCCTGTCTCTGAGTCCTTTCTTGACGTCGTAATATTCGTACAGCTCGGGGGATATCGATGAGACCTTCCTGCAATCCTCCGCTCTGTCTGAGTAATAATCGAAACCATCCATGAAATCCGCTCCGGTGGAAGCCGCCGTCTGTGCGTCCTTACGACATATGCTAGATGGTAATTAAACGTTGATAATCGGTTTCCGACGGGAGAACCACATCAAGGGGCCCCTTCAGGCGACATGCGGAGGACTAAGGGCCTCGGGAATCAAGATATATAGATAGGTGTGGTTGACGAAACGATGAGGGGTCGTATTCTGCCCAGGGAGGAGCTCTCGGAGCTTCCGAAAACCGTCCATGGAGGACAGGCATGGAAGCTAGCTGAAGTGGAGGACTACAGCCATAACCTGAATCCCTTCGGGCCCCCGTCGGACCTCGCCGAGATCATAGCCTCGGCCGTGGAGGGCGTGGGGCACTACCCTGACGATTCCTGCGCCGAGCTCAAGGAGACCGTCTCCAAGGCCTTCGACGTCGACGTCGACTGCATAACCGTGGGAGCCGGATCGTCCGACATCATCAGGAACGTCCCCAACACGTTCTTCCGCAAGGGGGACAGGGTGCTCCTGAACAGGCCTTCCTTCGCTGAGTACGCACAGCAATGCCGCATAGTCGGGGCGTCGATCGACTGGAACGACCTCTATGCCGAGAACGACTTCAGGCTGGACTCCGAGGAGTTCATCGAGAAAGCGCAGGGCGCGAGGGCGGTCTACATCTGCAACCCCAACAACCCCACCGGCAGGATCGAGCCCAGGGACAAGCTCATACCGATAATCAGCGCCTGCGAGGAGACGGGGACCCTGGTGTTCCTGGACGAGACCCTCCTGGAGCTCGTCCCCGGATACGTGGACAACACGATGTCGGGGATGGTGGACAGGTTCTCCAACCTCATCGTCGCATCCTCCCTGACCAAGTCGTTCGCCATACCCGGGATAAGGATAGGCTTCGGGTTCGCCAACCCGGACCTCATAGCCGAGATGGAGAAGGTCCGCATGACCTGGAACGTGGGACAGATAGAGCAGACCGTAGCGAACGTTCTGATTCGCGACAGGCTCGACTACGTTGACGACGCCGCCTCGGCGATGGCAGAGGAGTCGGAGGTCATGAACGCCTCCCTCAACGAGATAGACTTCCCCGTCGGCCCGGTGTCTGACTCCTTCTTCTACTTCTGCTCCGTGGCCTCCCTTGGAATGGACGGGAACGAGTTCAAGCGCAGGATGCTTCGCAAGGGAATAATGGTGCGCGACTGCTCCTCCTTCGGCGACAGGTTCGCCGACTACGTGAGGTTCAGCGTGAAGGACCGCGAAAGGAACTGCCGCTTCATAGCAGCCGCCGACTCCGTAATCAACGGATGATCGCATGGAACTCTGGATAGACGCTATTCTCATAGTCGTCCTGGCCCTGCTCATAGACCGCTTCATAGGGGAGCTGCCCAACTCCGTCCATCCCCTGAGATGGATGGGGAACATCCTGGGCGCCATAGACAGGCACGTCAAGAATCGCGCCTCGTTCTCGGCGACCGTCGTCGGGTTCCTGTCGTATCTGCTGGTGTTCTCGCTGTTCACGTTCGCGGGGCTGGCCCTGACGACGCTGGCGCGCCATGCCGTCTCCGAGCTGGCGTCTCCGGAATGGGGGGAGGCCGCCTGGATAATCATGACTGCATGCATTTTCAAAATCTCCTTCGCAGTGTTCTCGTTCAGGAAGCACTGCATGCCCATCGCAGAGGACCTTGACGCCGGAAGGACGGAAGAGGCGGCCGCGAAGGTCCAGATGATAGTCAGCAGGAACACCAAGGGGATGGACCCGGAGCATATAGCGTCGTCCTGCTGCGAGACGGTGTCCGAAAACCTCGTCGACAGCGTGTTGTCCCCGACGGCCTTCTTCGGGCTGCTGGGGATCCCGGGGGCGGTGATGTTCCGCTGCGCCAACCTGATGGACGCCATGTGGGGCTACCTGAACGACAAATACGCCAGGCTGGGGTACTTCCCCGCCAAGTTCGACGACGTCCTGGGCTACGTGACCTCCAGGGTCTCCCCGTTCTTCGTCGCCCTGGCGGGCCTCGTCCTCAGGATGGACTGGAGGGCCGCCGTCCCCGCCGCCAAGTCGGAGCACGGGAAGACCCCCAGCCCCAACAGCGGATGGCCGATGACCGCCGTGGCCGCGACGCTCGGGATAAGCATGGAGAAGAAAGGGGTGTACGTCATGGGGACGGGGCCAATGCCTACGACCGACGACATCCGCCGCTGCTGCAGGCTGGTGGAGACCGCTTCGGCCATATTCATGCTCACAGTCTCGCTCTTATTATATGCGACCTTGGGGATACATGTACAGCTTTATGCTGAAGGATACGTGGGCGTCTTGTGGGAGGTGCTGTTTTGAATTACATCGAGTCATGTCGCATATACGAACATGAGGGAATGAGCGTCGGCGTGGTGCGGTTCAAGGAGACCATGGAGGTCCTGAGCTCCGCTGTCGTCAACGGAGGCGCGTCGGAGGCCGACGCCCTGTTCATCATGCAGGTCCCGCACGACTATTCGCATTCGGACCCCATAGCCCATGCGTGCTCCGTAAGGGACGCGTTGGATCTTCCTACGAACTCCGTGGGCATGATGACCGCCGCGGAGGTCGAATACGTCTTCAACGTCCAGGAGAGGGAATACGAAGGGTCGACGGCGGTCGCGATCGTCACAGCCGGACTCAGCAACCATGTGGTGGCAGGCGACGTCCTGGTCGACTGGGAGTCCCGCCACCTGGTGTCTCTGGCCAGGGCGGCGTTGATGATGGCCGGGACCATCAACATTGCCGTGGTCTCCGACGTCCCCCTGACGGACGCTGCCAAAGTTAACCTCTTCATGCCGCTGGTTGAAGGAAAGTCGGCCGCCATGGCCGACAGAGGGTTCAGAGAGACCGGCACCACATCCGATTCCATGGCCGTGATCTGTCCCAGGAGCGGAGAAAGGGCCGAATATTCCGGCACCGGCTCGAACATAGGCATAGCAGCCGCGAGGGCGGTGAGGGCGGCGGTCGGCTACGCCCTGAACATCAGGAGGGAGAGGCCGGTTCCCGAAGATCCCATGAAGCTTCTGGAGAGGATGGGATACGACTCCGAGACCATGTGGGCGCTCTCCGGATCCCCCATGGACAGGAAGGAATACGAGAAGGCGCTATCGGCCTATCTGGAAGGGGAGCGCATCAAGACGTTCCTGGACTTGTTAGTGTTCGCGTCCGACCGCATCGATTCCCTGATGGACGACGGCAACGCAGCCATGGCCCCAATGCTCTTCGACGTATGCGACTCCGTTGCCGGCATCGCCCCGGAGTTCAGCCATGGGGCCGTGCAAGGCGTGGTCACCGCCATCGCCGAGGCGGCCGGGAGGCCCCATAGATGAGCGGTTCCGGGACGAGCGCCTCCTCCGCCCTCAAGGGGATGGTGTCATTCTTCACCCTGTGGCACCTGGACATCACGCAGAGGGAGATGGACTCCATGGAGACCAGGTTCCATCTGGTCCCCGTGGTGGGGATCCTCTTCGGCGTGCCTATGGCGCTCGCCTTGGCCCTTCTGACACACGCTGGGAACGTCATAGACATCCCCACGTCCATGCTTGCGGCCGCGCTGTGCATGCTGACGGCCTATGTAGGAAGCAAGTTCATCCACTTCGACGGCCTGACTGACTTCGGAGACGGGATGATAGTCTCCGGCCGGAGGGAGGACCACGTCCGCGCGCTCAAGGACACCCTCGTGGGCGCCGGAGGGATTGGGGTCGCCTTGGCCGTGGTCCTGACGTCCTTTGCGGTCTACTCTACCTGGGGCGCCCTGCTGCTCCTGCTGGTGGCACCCTTGACGGAAGTCATGGTGAAGAACGCGATGGTGTTCGCGGCCTCCTTCGGAATCGCCGGCAACGGAATGGCGGGCCGCCAGGTCTCCAAGACCACTCCCGCCTCCGCCGCGAAAGGCCTCGCAGTGAGCCTGGGATGCGGGATTCTGATACTCCTTCTATCCTCCGTCCTGTATTGCATGTTCACCGGGGACCCCATAGAGTCCATGCTGGTCCCGGCCGCCGTCGCCGTAGCCGTCGGGATCGCGTCCTCGTCCCTCGTGGGGTATGCGATGGCGAGGAACGCCAACCGCGTGTTCGGAATGGTCAACGGAGACATATTGGGCGCCACGAACGAGGTATGCAGGCCCGTGGCCGCGTTCCTCGTCGGCCTCGCCCTCGTGCTGGTGATACGATGGAGGCATTGGTGAACGCCGGCGGAAAAGGGTCCAGGATGGGCGCATGCGGGATAGAGAAGCCAATGCAGCCCGTCGGCGGGATTCCGACCGTGATGAGGGTCGTGAAGGCGCTGGAGGCCTCCCGCCATATATCCAGGGTCCTGGTCTCGGTGAGCGACAATACGCTGACCACCGAGGACTACCTGGGAAGCATGGGGGTCGAGACGATCCGCACCTCGGGGGAGAGCTTCATGGACGACCTCCATACGGCCTTCGAGGCGATGTCGGGCGAATACGTGCTCACCTGCCCTTCGGACCTGCCCCTCCTGACCACCGACGTGATAGACCTTTTCGCAGAATTCTTCGTCCCAGGCGAGATGGAGTCGGCAATCGCCGTGGTGGACGAGGAGACCGTCCGCAAGATAGGGATAACGCCTTCGTACACCCGCGAGGACGAGGGAAGGAACTGGGTGCTGTCCGGGATCTGCATCATGAACAGAGAGGGCACTTTGAGAGGCGACTACTTGGAAGAACGCCTGTTCAAGACTGACCGCATAGACCTGTCGGTGAACGTCAACACGCAGGAGGAGCTGAGGCTTGCCAGAGGACTGATCGGCTCTCCCATCAAACGCCGCCCCGGCAAATGGTGCTGCCACCGAGGGACCCTAGGCATCGTTCTAGCGTCTGCCAATTGTCTTGATCCAAGACCGTATCCGAATGCGGCCGGGAACCCGTTCTAACAACCTTATCTTTGTTCCGTACCGCTCAAAAACCGCCTCGGCCTCCTACGTCTGTGGCGGAAGCCGGAGCAGGGGGAGACGACATGGGGAACAGGGCGGTCATAACCACCAAGGGAGACATGGAGAAGAACGGGATAGGGCTGTACATGCATTGGAACGGAGGGTACGACTCCGTGCGCCCGATACTTGACTATTGCAGGATCAGGGGGTTCAGGACGCCCGACGAGAGCGATTACGGCTACGCCAGGCTTGCCCAGGTCATATCCAACATGATGGGAGGGGACGGATATTCTGTTGGAATAGGCCCCCTCAACAGCCTGGACACCGACAACGGGGACAACGGAACCTACGTGGTCGAAGGCTGGAAGGTCGTGGAAAGGCTCTATTTCTCCGGCGAGGAGCAGAACATGTACGACTACGTCGAGTTCATGAAGTTCGTGGACGAATCCCAGCCGGAATGGCAGAAGATAGGGACGGCCATGATGTCCCGGCTGCTGGAGCACGGGAGGACGCTGCCGGAGGTCTCGTTCCAATACCATTTCAGCATGGAGCGCAGGGCCGGCCTGAACATACGGCCCGAAGGCTTCAAAGTCGGGGCCTCGTACGCGTGCCTGCCGGGATCCGACGAAAGCCGCCTTCTAGTCACCGGGATGTCCATGGACGGCCTCGTCGGCGAATATCGCGGACGTACCGTGTCCGGCCCCAGGTTCCCGTGGAAGGACGGCGCCGAGACGTTCGTGCTGACCGACGACGACGGCAACGAGAGGATCGTCGATTCCACAGGTCCCCTCCGAGGGAGGTCATGCCCTCCTAGCCTCGTTGAGCGGCCTGTCCCAGAACACCTTCGCGCCGTTCTCGGCAGCAATGGAATCCGCGGTCTCACGGAAAGAGTCCAGGAACTCCGCTTCGCGCTTCTTGGAACGCCGCCCGGAGGCCTCGTAGACGGTGCGCTCGAAACAGGCGTCGTACGTTATGCGGTAGTCCTCGGCGTCCTCATGCGGGAAGAAGCTCAGAACGACGTCGTACCTTATCCGCCTGTCATGGGAATCGGCCACGAGAAGGGCGCGGACCGCGCGGCGGGGGACGCCTGCGAACTCGAGCTCGGCTTCGAAATACTGGTCGTACACGTTTATCGGGTCCATGTCGATCGGCACAGAATGGCGGTCTTGCGATTTTATATTGATTATGCGGAAGGCGCCGTTGCATGCGGACGGCACGTACATATATGCCTCGTCCACGTCCGCCGCATCCCAATTCGGGGAAATAATAAATATCGCATTCCGATGGAGGCGTCATGCCCAGAGTACGCGAACACACCCGCTTCGAGAAAGCCAGGATAATCGGCGCGAGGGCACTCCAGATATCCTTCGGAGCGCCTGTATTCGTCGAATATCCCGAGTCGTACATCGACTCCATCGACATCGCGATGCTGGAATACGACGCGGGAATGATTCCTATCAGCGTCATCAAGAGCTGATTCTCCCTCGGAAGCTCCTGTCCAGGATGGCCTTCACGTCATCCCTGGACAGCCTCCTGTAGCCGCCTTCGGTTATCGTGGTGGCATCGGCAAGCACGTCCAACATGTCTTTTGAGACCCCGAGGTCGCGGACCCTTGCCACGACCCCTATCTCCCTCATCCAGTCCTCCATGCGGCTCAGCCCTTCCTCAGCCACGCGCTCGTCGGTCTTCCCCCGCGGATCGACGTCCCAGACCTCCTCGGCGAACCGGACGAACCTATGGAGGCCGTACGGCATCACGAACCTGTAATACGCCATCGACACCGCGGACAGCGTCATCCCGTGGGTGGCGCCTGTATATCCGCCGATGGACTTCCCGATCATGTGGACCATCCAGTCCGTCGGCTTCCCGCGGGATATCAAGGTGTTCAAGGCCAGCGAGGAGGCCCACATCAGGTTGGAGCGGGACTCGTAGTCGGACGGGTCCTTGACGGCGATCCTGGAGCTCCTGACGACGGACCTCATCAGCCCTTCGGCCAGGTAGTCGCTGACGCTGTCGTCGTCTCCGGAGAAGTACTGCTCGCAAATGTGGTTGAAGGTGTCGTATATCCCGGCCGAGAGCTGATAGCCCGGAAGGGACATCGTCAGACGCGGGTCCAATATCGAGAAGCGGGGCATGACCTCCTCTCCGAATATGTGCGCCACCTTCCTTTTCGAACGGGTATCGGTAATGACCGCCCCTCCGTTCATCTCCGACCCGGTTCCGGACATCGTCAGCACGCATCCGACGGGGATTATGGGGCATTCGGGCTCGCCGAACCGTACGAAGTACCTGTCCCAAGGGTCCTCGTCGCAATAGACGGAGACGGAAAGGGCTTTGGCGTAGTCGCAGCATGATCCTCCCCCCACGGCCAGGATCAGGTCTGGACGGCATCCCCGCGCGATCGACACGCCTTCCCTCAGCTTGTCCAACGACGGATTCGGCATCACCCCGGGATCCTCGACCACGTCCTTCCCGCGGTCTTCGAGCATCCTGATCACGTCGTCGTAGACCCCGTTCCTCTTTATAGACCCCTGGCCGTACGCCAGCATCACGGTGTCCCCGACCCTGTCGAGCTCCTCCCCGAGGCAGGAGAGGGCGCCTTCGCCGAAATGGACCCTCGTGGGATTGCAGTATGTGAATCTCCCTTTCATCCTAGGTTGGAGCGTCCGACGACGTGATAACCGTTCCGTCCGATCCTCGCCATGTTCCAAATACGGAGACCTGCATCCGCATTCGATACGATGGACCAGATATGGTACTATGTCGGGGCGGCTGTCGTCATCGTGATGATGTG
>JAEEGF011293771.1_pt1 | contig 12207 bp, 10 predicted proteins | sample 9134171 | NCBI WGS metagenome assembly JAEEGF01 (sample SAMN16246542, study PRJNA631951) | gut metagenome | biome: gut microbiome; feature: rumen; material: AP-attached | host: Bos | place: Iran: Karaj | collected 2018-10 | reverse complement strand
TTCACTATCTCAGACACGCACTTTTGCTGTTTCCCTGATTCTGCGTGTCTATTTTCACTATCTCAGACACGCACTTTTGCCATTTCCCTGATTCCGCGTGTCTTCTTGCTCTATTTCAGACACGCACTTTTGCCATTTCCCTGATTCTGCGTGTCTTTCTCTTTAAAACCTGACACGAAAAACAACTCATTCTCTGTTATTTCGTGTCGAGTCCACTTCTAATAGGTTTAAAATACACTATCTATTCAAATTTTGTATGGCATTCGTTACTTCTATTCCATTTCCCATACATTTTCGCCATTTAGCGCCTCCAGCCCCTCCTGGTACTGGTGGCTTTGCCACAGTCCCAGTTTCAAACCTGCTTGGCTACCCCATATCTGCATGCTGGCGCAGTGTCAAGAGGCGAAGCGCCGCTAGGCCTTGCTCTTGACGCAAGACAGCTGCTGATATGCTGTAGCTAGCAGGTTGAAACAGCACTGCCTGCTATCTCAACCTACCCCTCCAAAGAATCAACTAGCCTACAAGCTTCTCCTCTACCTCTACTTCTCAATCACCACTACCCCAGAGCAGTAGCTCTTTGGTTCGTACTTGATTCCTGGGAAATTCTGCTGCAATTCTTCCAACACAAAGTAGATTTCATCATCGTCCCAGCGCTGGCCTTCTTCTACCTTGCACTGCTCAAGCTTTTCGCGAGTTTCGAAAGCAACATCGCCAAATAGGATTTTTCCACTATCATTTAACAAGCCAAGAAGCTCCTTGATGAACTCCACCTTCTGCTCATCATTAAGATGGTGAATTGAATAAGTACCAACGATGAAATCAAATTTCTTCTCATGTAACTCTGGCACCAATCCCTTAGTGATATCTCCTTGATAAAGCTTTGCATCTGGCATCTTCTCCTGGGCAAGCTCAATCATACGAGCTGAGAAATCCTGACCATATACTTCACAGCCATGCTCATATAGCTTAGAAGTAAGTGTGGCTGTTCCAAAGCCGATTTCTAGAACTGCTGCACCAGGCTTTTCCATAATTACTTCATAGATGTAGCCTAGCACATTCTTATAGCCAGCAAATGGATAAACATTGCTCTCCTCTGATAATCCAACTGCCTTGTCATATCCATCTGCCCATAAATCGAATCCTTTGTTGTCTAACATAATCTGCCTCCTCTATGTATGTCATTTTCTTACCTGTTCACTTTATCAATTTAACCCGCAAAAGTAAACAACCTAAAAAATGAGCAACCCACTTAAGGGTTGCCCATTTTATTATCTCCCTACTATTTCATCGAAAATGGCGTGTGCCACTTCTTCTTTTGTCATGATTGGAAGCTCTTTGGCACCATCAGCCGTGATAAGAGTTACCACATTGGTGTCTGTGCCGAAGCCTGCCCCCGATGTACGTAGATTGTTAGCTACGATCATGTCCACATTCTTTTTCTTCAGCTTAGCGCTGGAATTCTCAAGCATGTTTTCCGTCTCCATTGAGAATCCGCAAATAAACTGTCCTTCTTTTCTGTGGGCACCGAGGTATGCCAATATATCTTCCGTTCTCTCAAGCTCTATACAGCTAGCTTCACCATCTTTTTTCTTAATCTTCTCCGTTGCAACATTGATAGGTCTGTAATCCGCAACTGCTGCACTCTTTATAATAATGTCGCACTCCCCGGCCGCGTTTTTAACTACCTCAGCCATTTCAGCAGCGCTTCGTACGGGAACAACATTTACAAACATAGGTGGCTCAATTGCAACTGGGCCAGACACAAGTGTGACATCGGCGCCACGCTCTATAGCAGCCTTGGCGATGGCGTATCCCATCTTGCCAGTGCTGTGATTTGTGATGTAGCGGACTGGGTCGATTGCCTCCTCTGTAGGGCCTGCTGTAACAAGCACCTTTTTGCCAACCATATCGTGTTCATGGGCAAGCTCTCGAATGATGTACTGAAGGAGCACTTCTGGTTCAGGCATCTTGCCTGCCCCTGTATCTCCACATGCTAAATATCCATTAGCTGGATTGATTATTTCGAATCCGTATTTACTAAGTGTTTCAAGGTTGTCCTGAACGATCTGATTTTCAAACATGTTTGTATTCATAGCTGGACTGACAAGCTTCTTACATTTTGCTGCGAGAATTGTAGTAGTAAGCATGTCGTCTGCTATGCCATGGGCCATCTTGCCAATTACGTTGGCGCTAGCGGGTGCCACCATAAAGATATCGGCTCTCTTGGCAAGTGCCACATGTTCAACGTTGAACTGAAAATTCCTATCGAATGTGTCTACTAAACATTTATTTGAAGTAAGTGTCTCGAAGGTAATTGGATTGATGAAATTGGTGGCGTTCTTTGTCATGATGACATTTACATCCGCTCCCAATTTTACAAGTGCCGAAGCAAGACTTGCAATTTTGTATGCTGCGATGGAGCCTGTTACTCCAAGGACTACACATTTACCTTTTAACATAATCCTTTTGATACCTCCGAAAACTACTAACTAGATTGCTACTTTACGCTTATTTCTCCCTAGTTGTTTATATTAAAGTGCTGCCTGCTTTACTGAATCATCAGAAGCTACAGCTTTGATTTTCATTGTCTTATCTGAATATACACCTGCTGGCTGAATCTTATCAAGTACGATGCCTACTAAATAAACAATTACGGCACCTACGATTGCTTCGATAACACCATTGAAGCTGATAACACCAGCGATTACTGCCATAAGAGCATCTGGGTCAATCTGTAAAAGCTCAGCGTATGGAACCTTATAGAAAAGATAGATGCTTCCCATAACAAGAAGTGTATTTGTCATTGCGCCTGCAATACCAGCTGTGATAAAGCCAAGAGCCTTTGCATCCTTGTTCATGAAAAGGTATTCAATACCAGCGAATGCTGCGATACCAACAACGATACCGATTACTCTTGCAACTGAAACTGACATTCCAAGTACGCCTTCTGAAATCATTTTATTAAAGAATGCGAACACGCCAAATCCAAGAATGAATGACACAACTGCATTGATAATTGAACCAACTACAGCCTTCTTATCAGAGCTGATTGCCTTCTTGATACCAACATATACAAAGTAAGGTACCACACCGATAAGAATTCTTGGTACGATAGCGATGAATGTACTCTTGAATACAATTAAGAGTGCTGCTCCAACTGAATCATGTGGAAGCATTGTCAACGCAGCTACAGGCGAAAAGATGAATGCTGATGCTGCTGGTGCGATTGAACTCTTAATGAAACTGCTGAGTCCGAATACGCCTCCAAGAAATGCGCCCTTCTTTGGTCCTAAGAATAAAGAACCAATGATAACTGGAATATGAAGTGTTGTTGCATTAATAACTACAAGTGGAATAAATCCGAGTGGTGTTGAAGCCATTACTACAATAATGGCTGTGAATAACGCTGTGAGCACAAGCTCATAGGTCTTAGAATTTCTGCTTTGCATTTGTTCCTCCTTTTGGTAGAAGCCTCGACGGGTCTCCTCCTAGTAAAACCTTGCGTAAAGCGTAGCAACCATATATTACCATCTTTTTTTCAGAAGAACAATAAATTTTTAACAATGTCTGTTTTCTGGCAAAAAAAGACCAGCCCCGTGGGGCTAGTCTGTAATATCTTTTCTTATTTGAGTGCCATCTCTTCCATCTCACGAGCGATGCGGTTGATTACATCAAGAGTATCGTTCATATTGTGGAGGGCATCCATTGCGTTTTCGCTAACAGATCCAACTGTATCTGTAGCTGCTGCAACCTCTTCTGATGTTGCAGAAAGATTTGTAATGTTGTCCATAATCTGTGAGTTTGCTGAAATAACTTCATCCACAGAAGACTTAACCTGAACAACTCCGTTACGAAGTTCATCAGTACCTTCTTTGATAGTATCAAGCTTTGTACCTGTCTCAGAAATAAGTTCGTTCTGCTTGTTAGCATACTCTGCTGACTTTGACATTGCAGATGCAGCTGAACGAGCATCGGATGTAAGGCGCTCGATAATCTTTGCGATTTCTTCTGTAGCCTCGCGAGTGCTTTCTGAAAGTGCACGAATCTCATCAGCAACTACTGCAAATCCCTTACCTGCCTCGCCTGCACGAGCCGCCTCAATTGAAGCATTAAGAGCGAGCAAGTTTGTCTGGCTTGAAATACCAAGGATTGTCTCTGTGATACCCTGGATATCCTGAATGCTATCGTTAAGAGCCTGTGTGGTTGTGCTTGTTTCGATATTGATATTTGCGACCTTTTCAGCCTGGCTCTTAAGCTGGTTGATAAGATCAACACCTTCGTTTACAGAATCTTCAACTCGGATTGACACCTCATCGATTGTAGTAGCTTCTTCTCCAACGGACTGAATGCTTTCCTGAATGATTGCAGTCTTGTTTGTTTGATTCTCAATAGCTTCTGCAATATTCTTTGTACCTTCAACAATTTCTGCAACTGAATCATCAACTGTATTCATAGAATCGTTGAGGTTTGTAGAAACTTCATTAGCTTCCTCAAATTTCTTATTGAGCTGTTCTGCCAAATCAACAATTGTTTCTGATGTCTCTTTTATATCCTCTGCATGCTCTTTAATAGTATCAAGAGTCTCTGTTGTCTGACGGCGCTGCTGCTTACAAACGATAACTGCGATTGTACATGCAATTAAACTAAATATAAGCTGTGTGATAAGCTCGCGTACTTCAAGATTACCTCTTAAAATCTCATTTATTCCTGAAAGCAGTAAGCCGAAGTTTGCAATAATAACGCCAATTCGAACTGTTCCAGCCTCACCGTATATCATTACAATAAGGATGATGGCATACATGAAAACATACATGTGCTCATCGTTAGGACGGATAATCGTCATTAAGAAAAGCGCTACCATTGATAATGTTACACAATATTTATAACGATACTTCTCCCCAAATGCATTAAAGCAAACCTGGAACAAAATGATATCAAGTACTGCCACTGTCAATCTGACAATATCCAGCACATTGATACCTGTCACAACCAGTGCTCTAACATTGAAAAATATCAATGCCATGGCTGTGATTGTTCCACAATATCTTGCTAGTCTGTTTTTTTCGAACATCTGTCTTGTTTGGATGCTCATGTTTTCATTTGCCTCACCCATTATTGTGTCCTCCATATAAATATGTGATATATTATTTACTGTACCACATGAAATCACTGTCATACTAGAGTATAAAGCATAAATTTTTTCATTTTGTGAAATTTATTCCTGTGATTTAAAATAATTTTTGTATTTTTTTGTTTTTATAAAAGGAGTTTACATATATATGGCTAAAAAAGAAGACAAAACAAACGTAATGAGATTACTTGATCAGAAGAAAATTCCTTATGAACATTTTTCCCTTGAGAATGCTGATGGACTTTCTGGAGAAGAGATAGCTGATAAGCTTTCAGAGAATCCAGCCCAGGCATTTAAGACACTTGTAACAACAGGCAAAACTGGCAATCACTATGTATTCGTTGTTCCAGTAGCCGCTGAGCTTGATTTAAAAAAGGCGGCCAGCGCTGTCTCAGAAAAATCGATAGAAATGCTTAAACAAAAAGATTTACTTCCACTTACAGGATATGTACACGGAGGCTGCTCTCCTATAGGCATGAAGAAATTCTTTACCACAGTTATTGATGCTTCTGCCAAAAACTTCGACAAAATCTATTTTTCAGCAGGTAAGGTGGGCCACCAGGTAAAAATTGCAGTAGAAGATATTTCTAAGATTATCAAGGTTGAGTATGCAGATATTATAAAATAAAAAAAGGATTCAGAAATCCATGATTTCTGAATCCTTTTACGTTTATACTATTCGCCTTATTCCTGTGGCATGTCACTTTCAATCTTGAACTTAGAAAGCTCATCATTGATAGCAAGTGCAGAATCTGATACTGAGTTGGCTACGTTTTCTACTCCCTGGCTTTCTGTGGCAATCTGGTTTGCACTTTCTGCCAATGTGTAGATTGTAGCGGTGATTTCTTCTGAGCTTGCTGACTGCTCTTCTGAAATAGCAGCTACTGATGAAGCAATGTCGTTTACTTCGCCCATCATGCTAATCATTTGCTTCATAACATCGGCTGCTTCGTTAAGATCTTCGTAAATCTTAGAGAAGCTTGTGCCGGCCTTTTCTACAACCTCACCACTTGCATTGATTGAATCCATGTTTCTCTGAGACTTGTCAGCCAAGTCTGTGATAAGACCTGTAATCTGTCTGATGATGTCGCCAATTTCCTTTGCTGCATCCTGTGAATTCTGAGCAAGCTTTCCAATCTCATCTGCAACAACTGCGAATCCCTTACCAGCTTCACCGGCACGGGCTGCTTCGATTGACGCATTAAGTGAAAGGAGGTTGGTCTGTTCTGCGATAGAATCAATCATCTGAACAATATCTGTAATCTGCTTAGCAGAATCTCCAACAGTAACAACCACGTCGTTCATTTCGCTCATAGACTCGTTGATGTTGTCCATGCTGCGCTGAACCTCTGTCATATCTTCCTGACCAATCTTTGCCTGGTCTACAAGAGCCATCATGGTTTCGTTTGTGCTGTTTCCATTATCAGTCAAATCAGATACTGCGTGAGCAAGATTTGTTGCGTTTTCAGCAAGCTCGCCAACAGCATTCGAAATATCGTCCATTGTCTCCTGAATCTGTCCCATAGATACTGACTGGTCCCCAGCCTGTGTGCTCATCTTGCCAGATGCAGTCTTTGAACTTTCGGAATCTTCCTGAAGCTTTTCAGCACGTCCCTGGATTGAACCAATGGCACCATTCATAATCTGAACGAACCTTGTCATCTCACGGCTGATAAGACCAATTTCATCACCCTTATCAGCTGGCATCGTTGTTGTAAAGTCACCATCTGAAATCTTAAGAATGCTATCTGAGAGGCCATTAACTGGCTTTGTAATAACTTTATTAATTGTAATAAGGATAATCGCAATAATTGCAACAATAAGAGCAAACATAGCTCCAAGTGATATAATCATAAAGCTATTTGCTTCTGCCATAACATCATCCACTGCAACGGATGAAATAAGTGTCCATGTTGTACCTGGAATAGAAGCTGCACATACATAGTAATCTGTGTTTGTAGAATCCTGATTAATTACAACAGGATCTGTTGCTCCGCTTTCCACATATGCTTTTACTTCTTCAAGATATTTACTTCCTGATGTAGAAACCAGACCACCATTAAGTGCTGTATCAAAGTAGGATACGATATAATCTCCATCCAGCACCATAGAACCACCGGTCTTCATAGGTGTAAGAGCTGCCACTTCTTCCTGAAGAGCTGTTAAATAAACATCAACAGCTGCAACACCAAATTCGCCGTTTGCAAAATTTACATTTCGTACGAATGTAACGCAAAGCTCGCCGTTACTTGCATCTATATATGGCTCTGTGCATACAAATGTCTCCTCATACTTACCTTCTGCGTACCAACCACGTTCTGTTGGTCTCCAGTCAGCTGGCTGAGTCTGATGATTTGCAAAGAAATATGAATCATCTGAGAATCCAATATAAATACCAGTATTTTCTACTGCATCATAATCTGCAGATGGCTCCACATAACGAAGCATTGCTGCATGGTCCTCGAAGTAGACATTTTCCAATGTATCACAGTACTGTCCATCTTTTGCAGTCAGCATCTGGATATTTGCACCTAATCTCGATGAATTGTACTGGCCCTCAGCCTGTAAATCCATAAGAGATACTTCTGTGATAATCTTTCTTGCATTATAGGAAATAAATACAATGATTCCTGCAATACCAATTGCAATAATTGGAAGCAAAATCATCAACAGTGTTGTTCCTATACTGCGTTTTACTTTTGGCGCGCTCGCCATTTCTTTTCCATTCTTAGCCATGATGCCCTCCTCCTATTTTCACAGATTCGCAATCTGCATATGTTCACTTTCACCATTATCACGCATAATTGTTACTTTTCTGTTAATTATTAGGAGGATTTTATTTCACTGATTCTTCACAAGTGTATCCTTGATGAGGTCGTAGTTTTCTTTAAGATGTGGCCTCATACAATTGATGCAAGATTTTATCCCCTTGCTTGTGTATGTGAAATTGCCGCCGCACTTATCCCCAAGATGATAAAGGGGACAATAGCAAAACAGGCAATTGAAATTATCCGGGTCATCTGTCTTATGGCAAGGAAAATACTCGCACTCTCTATTTTGAAAATATTTGTAATGTTCCATATGTAAACCTCTATCTATAAGCTTTGCTCGAAAAACCCCTACTAGAGCAGGCTATTTTCATCGCTCTACTCGAAAAAGCCTACTCTTATTATACATCAGTTCTACATTATTTTTTCACACCTATTTGTTAGGATTGCCCTATAAACACCTATGTGAGGTAAAAAGTATGTTTAAACACGAAAAGGAATCTCATACTCTGGTGGATGATACTGGCATACATGAGGATACAAAAGTCAAAAAAGTAACCTTCTTTGTAGGCCTGTGCCGTTTTATAACAGCTGTACTTATCATTCTAGGAGTGCTAAACCTGATTTACGGAAATATTTGAGGGAACTATGGAAGAATTTAAACGTAGAGTCTATGAAGTTGTAGAAGTTTCCAGCATGGGAGACAAATCCAGCCGAGCTTACGATATTATGATGAACACTGCCATCATCGTAAGTTTAATTCCTATGACTTTTAAAAAGGATATGGCAATGACCTTCTGGTTGGAATTATTTGTCTCATTCATATTCATAATTGATTATGCTGCTCGTGTTTACACTGCAGATTATAAGATGGGCTACAAAAGCTATAAGGCCTATATCGCCTATATTCTTTCGCCACTAGCATTGTTTGATTTCATATCAATCCTCCCGATTATATATTGGTTTACTCCAGTCAAATCCTGGATTGGACTTCTACGTCTATTCAGAGCCTTCAGGGCAATAAAGCTGGTACGTTATTCCAAGACAATGATTGTCATTTCTAATGTAATCAGGAAGGTAAAGAAGCAGCTGATGGCAGTTCTACTTCTGATTACTGTTTATATTTTTATGTCAGCCATGTTGATTTTCCAACTGGAGCCTGAGCTTTTCAACAACTTTTTTGATGCGCTTTATTGGGCAACTATTTCCATTACAACTATCGGCTATGGAGACATATCTCCTGTGACACCAATTGGTCGAATGATTACTATGATATCTGCTTTGGTGGGTGTGGCTGTGATTGCATTGCCCTCTGGTATCATTACTGCGGCCTACATGAATGAGATTAATAAAAAGAAATCGAAATATGAATTATAAAATCTAGATTAAAAAAGGCACTGCTTAACGCAGTGCCTTAACTATTCTTATGAAACTTTTAATTTGAACTTCTGAAGATCATGCTCTGAATCAACTTCTGCTAATGTTGCTCCAAGCTTTGAGAACTTGCCAACGATATCTTCGTATCCACGCTGGATGTACTTGATATCATCGATGACTGTAATGCCATCAGCTGCAAGACCAGCAATGATAAGTGCTGCACCTGCACGAAGATCTGATGCCTGTACCTGAGCACCTGTGTAGCGCTCAACACCATTAACGATAGCAACTGTACCTTCTACCTTGATGCTTGCGCCCATGCGAGCAAGCTCATCAACATATTTGAAACGGTTTTCAAAGATTGACTCTGAAACTGTGCTAGTACCCTCTGCAATAGCAAGAACAGCAGTGATTTCTGGCTGCATATCTGTAGGGAAACCTGGGTATGGCAATGTGGTAACGTGAGTATGTGTAAGCTTACGTCCCTTTGCGATAACTCTAACAGCATCATCGTATTCTTCGATTACACAGCCTGCCTCGATAAGCTTTGCTGATGTAGCCTCCAAATGCTTAGGGATGACATTCTTGATAAGAACATCACCGTGTGTAGCTGCTGCCGCACACATATATGTACCTGCCTCGATTTGGTCAGGGATAACTGCGTAAGTAGTGCCGTGAAGTTCTGGAACACCAACGATACGGATAACATCTGTACCAGCGCCACGGATATTTGCACCCATACTGTTAAGGAATGATGCCACGTCTACAACGTGTGGCTCCTTAGCTGCGTTTTCGATAGTAGTCTTGCCCTCTGCAAGAACAGCGGCAAGCATGATATTGATAGTGGCACCAACAGATACCTTATCAAGGAAGATGTGGTTACCAACAAGCTTGTCAGCACGTGCTGACCAAAGGCCATAAGATACGTCTACATTGGCACCAAGAGCCTTGAGTCCCTTAACGTGTAAATCGATTGGACGCGAACCAATAAGGCAGCCACCTGGAAGTGCTACCTCTGCGTTTTTATATTTGCCAAGAAGTGCTCCCATTAAATAATAAGAAGCACGAATCTTTTTGATGTACTCATAATCTACTGAAAGACGAGAGATGCTAGAGCCATTAATCTTTACAGTGTGCTCATCCACACGTGTAACTGATGCTCCAATATCCTCGATTGCTCCAATAAGAACATTTATATCTTTAACATTTGGCAGATTTTCAATTGTAACAGTCTCGTCTGTCATGATGGCGCCTGCCAAAATACCGAGAGCTGCGTTTTTGGCACCGCTGATTTCAACCTCTCCTGAAAGGGCTGTGCCACCTTTTATAACATACTGCTCCATATTAACTCCTAACAATTCTCAATTTGACTCCGATATAATTTAGCATAAAAGCCGTTTTTCTGCAATAGCTCCACATGGCTTCCCTGCTCTACGATGCTTCCATCCTTTACAAACAGAATAACGTCAGCCTCTCTAATTGTTGAAAGTCTGTGGGCTACAATGAATGTAGTACGGCCTTTCATCATCTTGTTAAATGCTGATTGTATTTTCTGTTCTGTGCGAGTATCGATTGAGCTGGTCGCTTCATCCAGAATCAACATTGGTGGAATATTTAGCATTACTCGGGTGATACACAAAAGCTGCATCTGGCCCTGGGATAATGAGCCGCCCACCGATGAAAGTATTGTATCATATCCATAAGGCATTCTTTTAATGAAGCTGTGGGCATGAGTTGCCTTTGCAGCCTCAATAATTTCTTCGTCTGTGGCATCTGGTTTTGCCATTCTAAGATTATCTCTTACAGATGCATTCTTTAACCAGGTTTCCTGAAGTACCATTCCAAATTTGCTTCGCAAATCTTCCAATGATAAATCTCTGATATCAACGCCATCTACAAGAATCTCTCCGGCATCTACATCATAGAAACGCATCAATAGATTTATGATTGTACTTTTTCCAGCACCAGTTGGTCCAACTATGGCAACACGCTGACCACTTTTAACATTCAAGTTAAGGTGCTCGATTAATTTTTTGCTCTTATCATATGAGAAGAATACATCGTTGAACTGAATCTCGCCCTTTACATCAGGGATGGATGTTTCTCCTTCATCAACTTCAACTTCTGCATCTATCATTTCAAACAATCTGGCAGCGCAGGCCAAAGCATTTTGGAACTCAGTGATTACACCTGAGATTTCATTAAATGGCTTTGCGTATGTGCTGGCATATGATAGAAAGCTGGTGAGGCCACCTACTGTGATTCCTCCTCCGATTGCCAGGATGGCACCAAACACGCCAACTGCGGCGTAGATAATGTTGTTAATAAGTCGAGTACTTGGATTAACTGTTGATGAATAAAATGTAGCCTTCATAGATGCATCTGCAAGTCTATCATTCATCATCTCAAATCGTTCTAAGGCATCATCCTCGTAATCCATATTTCGGATGATGTTCTTGCCTGAAATCATTTCTTCTATATAAGAAGTTTCTGTTCCACGTAATTTTGCCTGCTCCCCGAAGAACTTGTAGGTTTTCTCGGAAATGAACTTTGCCAAAAGCAAAGATGCTGGAGTGGCGATAATTACTATCAGCGCAATCTTTACTGAAATCATCAGCATGAAATAGATGGTACCAAGGATTGTAAGTACTCCAGTAAAGAACTGTGTGAATCCCATTAAAAGACCATCTGCAAAAGTATCTGCATCAGAAACTATTCGGCTGACGAAATCACCATGTGGATGTGAGTCCACAGTGGAAAGCTTCATGTGCTGTAGTTTTACAAATGCTCTGTCTCGCAGGCTCTTTGTAACGCTGTATGTAATGTCGTTGTTTACACGGTTCATTATCCATTGAGTAAAGATTGTTGCAGCGATTGTCACTGTCATAATCTTTAGCACCTGGATTAATCTGTCGTTATCAATCTGGCCTG
>JAEEGF010401170.1_pt1 | contig 12208 bp, 7 predicted proteins | sample 9134171 | NCBI WGS metagenome assembly JAEEGF01 (sample SAMN16246542, study PRJNA631951) | gut metagenome | biome: gut microbiome; feature: rumen; material: AP-attached | host: Bos | place: Iran: Karaj | collected 2018-10 | reverse complement strand
ACACATCCCATTTCTCGACTGAAATTCATCTGGGCAGCCTGCCTTTCCTGGGGGCTTTGATGCTCCCCAAATAGCCGCTGAAACTCCTTGGCATGGGGCGTAAGAATCGTGGGAGTACCATTCATGGCATGGAGCTTAAGCAACCCCTTACCATCTTCCATCAGCGAGAGCATATTGAGACCGTCGGCATCAATCACCATCGGCTTGCCGTCTGCTGCGCTTAACAGTGCCCGCAGCGCCCCCTGGCTGTCGGTTCCCAGCCCGGGCCCGACGGCCACAGCATCGTAACGCGACAGCTCCTCGCGGGTATACTGGTGTGTAAAATGGGTTTCATCGTCATCTATCGAGACCATCGCCTCTGGGACGGCCGTCTGCATGATGTCGACCCCACAAGCCGGCACATGCACTGTCAGCAACCCTACCCCACTGCGCAGGCAAGCTCTTGCCCCCAACACCGCAGCGCCCATCTTGCCTCGACTGCCAGCCACCAACAATGCATGCCCGTAGGTGCCTTTGTGGCTCTGCGGATCACGGCCGACCAAAAAATCGGGAAACTCAGGTTTCTCTACAATAATCATTATATTAGTGATTAGTGATTAGTGAATAGTGATTAGTGCTGACGCTTTCATTTGTCTAATCACTCATCACCAATCACTAATCACTAAATATTGAGTGACCTGTGACCTGTGAAACGAGCACATTCGTGTCACTGGTCACAGGTCACTGGTCACTATATATCTCCTATTAGAAGTGATAGGTCAGGCCCATGCCGAAGGTCCAAGTGCGATTGTAGGTCGCAAAGGGAGACTTGGCGGTGCTGATCAGGCCATGATAATAGTTGCCCTCAAAGTGGAGTTGGAAGGCAGGGCTGACACGCATGCTGAGGCCAATACCGCCTGTCAAACCGGCATCAAAACGGTTGTCGTAGCCCTCAACAAAGTGGTAGGCATCGCCCACGAAGGGACGGGGGTCGTCAGCCACATACACATAGCCATGACGCCACTGAGTGAGCCAATAGGCTGCATAACCGCCCAGCATGAAGTGCACACGCACATCCTCGCTGCCAAACGACAGGTCAGCCAACAGCGGAAGCTGCAGATAGCAATCTCTATAGAAAGTGCGGTAGGTATCTTCCACATCAATGTAGCTCACCTGCAAATCGGTGATATAGTTCTTAGTCAACACGCCCAGACCCGAGCGAATGCCAAACCAACGGTTGAACTGATAGCCGGTGACGAGCTCGAAGTCCACGCCACGGTCGGCATACCAAGTACCTGAAGTGCGAGCGTAATCAACATCCATGCGGTTGTTCGTACCACCCAGCATAAAGCCCAAATACCAGCCCTTTGCCTCGTCGTTGAGGATATCATCCTTCGGAATCAAGTTGGTACGCACATCCTCGCGGTTGCCTGCACCTTTGTGGTGGTCACATTTGCCCTTGCAAGTGCCAGCCACCTGCTCATCGCGCAGGAACACACGGGTTGAAGGCTGCACACGCTCAACCAAATTGGCATTGAGGAATGCCTGATATCTGGCAGCATCAATCAACGCAGTAGCCATACGACCCGAGCGAGTCTGTATCACCACGCCATATTTGTTCAGTGTATCCTGTGGCAACAGATTGGTGTCGCCAAAGGTAACCAATGCCGACACATACTCTCTAGTACCTTGGTTCTGTGCCATCGCGCCGCACATCACGGCAAGGAGCAATACAATAGTGAAAATCTTCTTCATAGTATTAAATTTGTTATTTTTCAAAATGCAAAGATACGAACATTTTTTCAATTAGTAAGATTTTTTATTTATTCTGGTCTCACGCACGACTGTTTTTGCCTGCAACAATCACCTGTTCCTCCACCCCAATATGACATGTCAGCAGTACCAATTCCAGAATTTTCGCCTAATTCTAGGAGTCAGTTCCTGAATGGTCGCACCTGTGTTCAACCCCAATCTGTCATTAGGGTTTATATGCTTCGTTTTTGGCTCATGAATTGGCTCAAAAGGGTAAAGAGAAACGCTGCAGAATAGTATTCCAGCCTATTTTGCAGCGTTTCTTCAGCGGAAAGAGAGGGATTCGAACCCCCGGACCCTCGCAGGTCAACGGTTTTCAAGACCGCCGCATTCGACCGCTCTGCCATCTTTCCGATTGAATGCCATGTGATTATGTGGTAGCGAGCACCACATATTCAACGTGCAAAGATACATATATTTTTTTGATTGGCAAGAAAAAAATGTTTTCTCGAATGGTTTTGTTGAATGCGAAGAGCCCAAAAGGAGGGAAAATTGTTAAAAGTTATTGAGGAAAAGGGAAGAAGTGGATTATTATTTGTATATTTGCAATCTGTATGTCGTGAGGCATCAACATGTGAAATTAACACATAATATTAATAATGAAAAGGTTTTGGATATGGCTGGTTAAGCTGTGGGGGTGGAAGTTTGAGATTCCCGACTTGAAGGAGCGTCCCGAACTGCGGCATTGTGTAGTGGCGGTGGCACCCCATACTAGCATTGCTGACTTCTTTGTGGGGGCAGCGGTATTGTTTGCCGCGGGGGTGAAACCGAGGATATTTATCAAAAAGGAGTTCTTCAATTTTGTGACCAATCCAATTCTGAAGGGTATGGGTGCTGTTCCGGTGGATCGAGGGAATAGACACAACCACTTGGTACAGCGTGCTGTAGATGTACTAAAAGAGAGCAACGATGTGTGTGTGGTGATTACCCCTGAAGCCACGCGGAAGGAGGTAAAACGCTTCAAGCGGGGCTTTTATGAGATAGCCCAACAGGCAGGCGTGCCAATAGTGTTGGGATATATGGACTTCAAAGAGAAACGGGCTGGCTATGGTCCAACGATATTTCCCACAGGCGACTATGATGCCGACGTGGTAAAAATGCTCGATTTTTTTGCCCCAATGCATGCTAAGAACCCTAAGGGGTGGCATTGGACTGGCAAGTCGCAGTGAAAAAAACAAGTTGGATCTTTGTGACTAACGAATTAACACATTTACGAATTAACACATTCAAATGATATGATAAGAAGAATCTTTGTTGAGAAGAAACCTGAGTATGCCATCGTGGCGAAGGAACTGAAGAACGAGATGGCTGATTACCTTGGCATTGCCGCTGAAGGAGTGCGTGCATTGGTACGCTATGATATAGAGAACATCTCAGACGAGACCTACGAACGGGCGAAGGTGACGGTTTTCTCCGAGCCCCCGGTTGACGATGTCTATGAGGAGGTGTTCCCCCATGAGGAGTCGGACTTCGTCTTCACGGTAGAGTATTTGCCTGGGCAGTTCGACCAGCGGGCCGACAGCGCAGAGCAGTGTGTCTGTTTGCTCAATCCTGCTGAGCAGCCCATCATCCGTTCTGCCACTACCTATGTGGTGACTGGGGCCCTGACAGAGGAGCAGCGTCAGGCACTGGTGAAGCACTGTGTCAACCCGGTGGACAGCCGAGTGGCTTCGGACGAGAAGCCTGAGACCCTGGCGGAGCATTACGACGAGCCCGCCGATGTGGCTATTTTAGATGGTTTCAAGGATATGGAAGAGGGCGCTTTGAGAGAGCTCTATGGCTCATTGGGACTGGCAATGACCTTTGCCGACTTTTGCCACATACAGCGCTATTTCCATGACGAAGAGGTTCGCGACCCGAGCATGACCGAGATAAGAGTGTTGGATACCTACTGGAGTGACCACTGCCGCCATACAACTTTCGCTACCGAACTGACCGATGTGCAGTTTGACGAAGGCTATTACCGTCCTCTCTTGGAAGAGGCATTCAAACGCTATCTCGCCGACCACAAGGATCAGTATGTAGGACGTGACGACAAATATGTCTGTTTGATGGACATCGGTACTTTGGCAGCCAAGCGCATTCGCAAGATGGGCCTGTTGGACGACCAGGAGGTAAGCGATGAGATTAACGCCTGCAGCATAGTGGTGCCTGTGATGATGGATGGTAAGCGTGAGGAATGGTTGGTGAATTTCAAAAACGAGACCCACAACCACCCCACGGAAATTGAGCCCTTTGGTGGCGCGGCAACCTGCTTGGGTGGATGCATCCGCGACCCGCTGAGCGGACGCACATACGTCTATCAGGCGATGCGTGTGACGGGTGCTGCAGACCCCACCAAGCCATTGAACGAGACCTTGCCGGGCAAACTGCCTCAGCGTAAGATCGTCACCACTGCCGCCCACGGCTATAGCAGCTACGGCAACCAGATAGGTTTGGCCACAGGGTTGGTAAACGAGATATACCATCCCGACTATGTGGCGAAACGTATGGAGATTGGTGCCGTTGTAGCCGCAGCCCCTCGCCGTCAGGTGAAGAGGTTGACCAGCGATCCGGGTGATGTGGTGATACTGCTGGGTGGCCGTACAGGACGTGACGGCTGTGGCGGCGCGACAGGCGCGTCAAAGGCCCACAATACCGCCTCACTGACCACTTGTGGTGCCGAGGTGCAGAAGGGTAATGCCCCGACTGAAAGAAAGATTCAGCGCCTTTTCCGTAGAGAAGAAGTGTCGTCGCTTATCAAGAAATGCAACGACTTCGGTGCTGGTGGTGTCAGCGTAGCTATTGGCGAGTTGGCCGATGGCCTGCAAATCAATTTGGACAAGGTGCCTAAGAAATATGCCGGCCTCGACGGCACGGAACTTGCCATCAGCGAGAGCCAGGAGCGTATGGCCGTAGTGGTCGACCCCAAGGATGTGGACCAAATGCTGAAATACGCTGATGAGGAGAATCTGGAAGCCGTGGTGGTTGCAACAGTCACTGCCGAGCCTCGGATGGTTATCACTTGGCGTGGCAAGGAGGTGGTGAACCTCAGTCGACGCTTTATCGACACCAATGGTGCCCACCAAGAGGCTGTTGTCAAGGTGAAGCTGCCAGAAAATAATCAAGGTAATCCAACTACTCCGACAGATGTAAAGGAGCGTTGGCTGCAGAACCTGTCGGACCTCAACGTCTGCTCGCAAAAAGGGCTGGTAGAGATGTTCGACAGCACTATCGGAGCGGGAAGTGTGGTGATGCCCTATGGCGGCAAGACCCAGACGACACCTACCCAGAGCATGATAGGGCAACTGCCCACCCTTACTGCCCAATGCAACACGGTGACCATTATGAGCTACGGCTTCGACCCCTACCTGAGTAGCTGGAGCCCATTCCATGGTGCAGTGTATGCCGTAGTAGATTCGGTGGCAAAGGTGGCTGCTGCCGGTGGCGATGTGACGAGAGTGCGCCTTACTTTCCAGGAATATTTTAAAAAGCTAGGTAACGACCCCTACCGCTGGGGACAGCCTTTCTCCGCCCTGCTGGGTGCCTACGATGCCCAGATGGGACTGAAATTGCCGGCTATCGGAGGTAAGGACTCGATGAGCGGAACATTCAACGACATCGACGTGCCGCCTACCCTGTGTAGCTTTGCCGTGGGCATCAGCGATATGAAGCATGTGGTGACTCCCGAATTAAAGAAGGCTGGTCACTATCTCTACCTGCTTGAAATTAAGCCCGACCAGATGAACATGCCCAACTATCGTATGCTGATGGCCATGTATAAGGCCCTGCACCAAGCTGTGGGCAGAGGGGCTGTGAAGTCGGCTTATGCTGTAGGCTATGGTGGCATCGCCGAGGCGGTGAGCAAGATGGCCTTCGGCAATCGGATGGGTGTGCGCTTCGATGAGAAAATCGGAGTCGACGAACTGTTTGAGAAGAAATATGGTGCCTTGGTGGTTGAGGTGGAGAATTGTGGAGAACTGCCCGCCGTGGCCCGTAGGATCGGTTGTGTCACCGACGACGGTGTCTTCGAGGTGGCAGGTGAGCGTATCGAGATGGCTGAGATGTTGAAGGCATGGACCAGTCGCTTGGAGGACATCTTCCCGACCAAGAGCGTGGCCTCCACCACACCATTAGAGCCTAAGCCCCTGTATAAGGCAAAGAAAGTATATGTGAACAAGCATAAGGTGGCCAAGCCTAAGGTGTTTATTCCAGTCTTCCCTGGCACCAACTGCGAATATGATTCTGCCCGTGCATTTATGCGTGCGGGTGCCGAAGCCGAAACCCTTGTGTTCCGTAATCAGAATGCCAACCAAATTCGTGAAAGCGTGGATGCTTTTGCCCAAGCCATTTCAAGTAGCCAGATGGTGATGATACCTGGCGGATTCTCGGCGGGCGACGAGCCGGAGGGTAGCGCCAAATTTATCACCAGCGTGTTCCGTAATGCCAAGATTGCGGACGAGGTGATGCGGTTGTTGCGCGAACGCGACGGCTTAATGCTGGGCATCTGCAACGGCTTCCAGGCGTTGGTCAAACTAGGGCTGGTGCCTTACGGAGAGATACGTCCTCAGAGCACCGATTCGCCTACTTTGACCTTTAACACCATCGGCCGACACCAGAGCATGATGGCCTACACCAAGGTGGTGAGCAACCTCTCGCCTTGGCTACAGAAGGCTGAGTTGGGCAAGAGCTATGTAGTGCCCATCTCGCATGGCGAGGGTCGTTTCGTGGCTCCAGAAGCATGGCTCGACCGCCTCTTTGAAAACGGACAGGTTGCCACCCAGTATGTAGACCTTGACGGCAAAGCTACAATGGACGAGCCCTACAATATGAACGGTTCGTATCGTGCCATCGAGGGAATCACCAGCCCTGACGGACGTGTGCTGGGCAAGATGGCCCACAGCGAGCGTCGCCGTGAAGGCACCTATCTCAATATCTATGGCGAACAAGACCAGGGTATTTTCGAGAGCGGTGTGGCATACTTCCTATAATCTGAGATAATTAATAACAATCATCCATTATGAAAAAGAAGATACTATTAAGCGCGTTCCTCTTTGCCTCCTGTGCTTTGATAGCAAGCCCCGTTGGTAAAGAGCGTGCCTCCCGTGTGGCCTCCAACGCGGTCTCGCTAATCTGTGCTGAGCAGCAGGGTATCCCCCTGACCGAGACGGTTGCATTGACCGATGTTACTGCCCAGGTGGATATTGATCTCCTGCATGTCTTCAATTACCATGTTGACGACATTGAAGGATTCATCGTGATAAGTGGCGACGATATCGCTTCGCCGGTGTTGGCATTCTCGTTCGAGGGTGGAGTAGGCTCGGCTGATGTTAATCCTGCCTTTAGGGACCAACTACTGGCCTATTCTATGCAACTGCAGAAGGGCGTTGATGCCAAAAGTCCGGTTCCGGCCTATGTCAGCCATAAATGGCAACAGTTGGAGAGTGGCGAAGCCCTTCGGTATGCCACTAAAGGTGAGTACCTCAATGACAATATCAACCAGTTGCTGGGCTCGATGATATGGGGACAGGGAGATCCATACAACAAAAAATGTCCGGGGGGGTCTGTCACAGGCTGCGTAGCAACTGCTTTTGGCATGATAATGAACTATTGGGACTACCCCGAGCATGGGTTTGGCATGCATGCCTACAACGGAGCTGACAATCCAGCTGCCTATCCAGGTTGGACCTATGGCGTGCAATATGCCGATTTTGAGCACACCTACTATGACTGGGAACACATGGACAACTCCGCCTATATCAATAGCCCAGTTGAGGTGAAAAATGCCATATCCACTCTGCTGTACCATATCGGCGTGTCGCTTGAGATGCGCTATTCTCCCTCAGCAAGCGGATGCTGGTCGCTGCCCGAATATGGTATGTTCGACACGAGTCTGCACCTCTACGAGCGTGCTCATCTTATCAGTGCCGACTACCGTATACCCCGCCACTTCGGCTATAAGTTCAGCTACTCAGGCATGCGCGATTCTATTGGGAACGACAGTCTTTGGCTGGTTATGCTGTATAACAGCCTTGCCGAGGGCAAACCCATCTACTATGCCGGATGGGCCTCCGAAAACAACGAAGCAGGTCACAGTGGCACCTCTGGCCATGGATATATTATCGATGGCTACTTTTCCGACCCCATTGATACCAACTTCTTCCATATCAATTGGGGCTGGAATGGCGCTGCCAACGGCTTCTTCAAGATAGATGCCATGCGTCCCCAAGGTAACGACTTCACCAAGTGGCACGGCGCCATCATCGGCATAGAGCCCGACACCTCATACCATGGCTACGACTATACCGGCATCCGTCAGTTAGAGCTCGACGAGGCTATGGTATACGGCGGTAATGGCCATGTCGCCATCCATAACGCCCTAGGCCGTCACATCGCTATATTTGATGTAATGGGTCGTCAGGTGGTTGGATGCACAACGCATGAATCAGAATGGAGACTGGCCCTTCGCCCAGGCTTCTACGCTGTCAAGGTGGGTAGCGCCCCAGCTAAAAAAATATTAGTTTACTAACCTAAAACCCTATACAAGCTATGAATCCCGTATTAAACAACCTCCAGCCCGCTGCCGTATGGCACTACTTCGGCGAGCTGATGAATATACCCCGTCCCTCAAAGCATGAGGCGCAAGCATCTGCCTACCTGCAGGCTTTTGGCAAGCAGCACGGCTACGAAACCTTGGTCGACGAGGTGGGCAATGTGCTCATCCGCAAGCCTGCCTATAAAGGCTATGAAAATGCTCCAGGTGTGTGCCTGCAGGCCCACATGGACATGGTGTGCGAGAAGAATGGCGACAAGCAGTTCGATTTTCTCACTCAGCCTATTGAGGCCTATGTTGAAGATGGCTGGCTTATCGGCAACGGCACCACCTTAGGTACCGACGACGGCATTGGTGTGGCAGCCGCCTTGGCTATCCTTGACGACACCACTATTGAGCATGGCCCTCTAGAGTGCCTGTTTACGGTGGATGAAGAGACCGGTCTCACGGGTGCCGCCAACCTTCATACCGATTGGCTGAAGAGCAGTATACTCCTCAACTTCGATGATGAGGACGAAGGCGAATATTGCATTGGTTGCGCTGGAGGTATCGACACCACCGTCGCTATTGATTACACCACCCGCCCAGTCCCCGAGGGCGAGGCCTCTTTCCGTATCAAAGTTTCTGGACTGCAAGGCGGGCACAGCGGCGACGATATCAATCGAGGCCGTGGTTGCGCCATTAAGATACTCAATCGCATTCTGTGGAACGCTACCGAGCAATGCAAGATTGGTCTTGCCCGCATTGATGGCGGCAACCTCCGTAATGCCATAGCCCGTGAGGCTTGGGCTGATGTCGTGGTGCTTGTCGACAAAGCCGAAGAACTGAAGGAAATGGTGGCCGACTTTGCCCGCCATATCCAATTTGAGTTTCGCACTACTGAGCCCAATCTCCAGATTGAGATTCTACCTATCGACCAGCCTGCATGCCTCATCGACCGCCAGACCCAATACAATCTGCTCAACTCTCTCTTTGCCTGTGCTCACGGTGTGTTGGCCATGAGTCGCGAGATAGAAAACTTCGTCGAGACCTCTACCAACCTCGCTTCGGTCAAGATGGACGACCACCAGATTCACATTGCCACCAGCCAGCGTAGCTCGGTCGAGAGTGCCAAGTTCGCTGCCGCTCAGAAGATCGAGGCCACTTTCCGCATGATAGGGGCACATGTCAGCCATGGCGATGGCTATCCTGGCTGGACTCCAAACCCCGACAGCCGAGTGCTCCGTGTAGGTGTTGATACTTATCGTCGCCTCTATGGTCGCGAACCCATCGTGCGTGCCATCCATGCAGGCCTTGAGTGTGGGCTGATTGGCGAAAAATACCCCAAGATGGATATGATAAGCTACGGTCCCACGCTGCGTGGTGTGCATGCCCCGGGCGAGAAGATTGAGATAAAGACCGTAGAGATGTTCTGGAACCTCACGCTCGAAATTCTCAAGAACCTCAAGTAAACAATAACCTGTGGCCTGTGAAACGACTGCGCTCGTCTCACAGGTCACAAACTTTCAATACTCAACTCTTAATTCTCAATTCACAATGATTGGAATTATAGGAAGTGGCTCATGGGCAACCGCCGTGTCGAAAATCCTGCTTGAGCAGCAGGGGGAACGATTATGCTGGTATGTTCGCGAGCCCGAGATAAGAAGGAGCCTGGCTCGAACGGGACGTAACCAACGCTACCTGCGTGAGGTAACCTTCGACCCTTCGCGCTTAGTCTTGTGTGGCGAGATAAACGATGTGCTGTCTCAGTGCGACCTCGTCTACCTTCTTGTGCCCACCGCCTTTCTTCATCAGACCCTTCAGACGGCTGATGTCTCAAGTCTCCGCAAGTGTCGCTTTGTATCGGGTATCAAAGGTTTCATTCCTGAGACCAATGAGATTGTCACCGACTATCTGCAGCACGTCTACCAGATACCCGCCGACCAGCTTGCCATCATCAGCGGCCCCACCCATGCCGAGGAGGTGGCGCGCGAACGGCTCACTTTCATCACGGCTGCCTCCGGCAACGAGAAGTTGGCCGAACAGGTCCGCCAACAAATGCACTGCCGATATATCAATGCCAGCCGCTCAATCGACATGAGAGGCATTCAGTATGCCACCGCTCTAAAGAATATTTATGCTGTGGCTGCCGGCATCGTGGCGGGTATGGGTTATGGCGACAACCTGATTGCCGTGATGGTCTCCAACGCTATTGTTGAGATGCGCCAATTCCTAAGCATCTTACGCCCCGACAACGATTTTGAGTTTGTCACCCCCCAACAGATTTTGCCCTATGTAGGCGACCTGTTGGTCACTTGTTACTCTCAGTTCAGCCGCAACCGCACCTTTGGCACCATGATTGGCAGAGGCTACAGCGTGAAGAGCGCCCAGCTCGAGATGAGCATGATAGCCGAAGGCTACTATGCAGTTCGCAGCTTAGAGAAGATTCGTACACTCCTCAATATCGAGATGCCGGTCGCCCAAGCGGTCTACATGGTTCTCTACGAGGATGCCCGCCCCGATGTGCTCATCCGTGCGTGGAAAATATATAAAGGGTAGAATGATGGCGGCATTAGTGATTAGTAATTAGTGAATAGTGATTAGTGAATAGTGATTAGACAAATGAAGGCGGCAGCCAATTCTCAATTCTCAATTCTCAATTCTCAATTTAATAAGTTTTCAACTTTCAATTTTCAATTCCATGTCTCCTATAGTCAGTATTATCATGGGCAGCACCTCCGACCTGCCGGTTATGGAGAAAGCCTGCCAGTTCTTTGAAGAGATGGCAATACCCTTTGAGGTCAATGCCCTCTCGGCCCACCGCACTCCTGCCGAGGTGAGCCAGTTCGCCCGTGAAGCGCAGTCGCGCGGCATACGGGTCATCATTGCCGGTGCCGGCATGGCCGCTGCCCTGCCGGGCGTTATAGCCGCCGAAACCCCGCTGCCTGTCATCGGTGTTCCCATCAAGGGCAGCGTACTCGAAGGACTTGATGCCACCTTCGCCATCATGCAGATGCCTCCGGGCATTCCCGTCGCCACGGTGGCCATCAATGGTGCCCAGAATGCCGCCATTCTGGCCATGCAGATGCTAGCCCTCTCCGACGAGACACTCATGCAGAAGCTCGTGGCCTACAAGTCGGGGCTGAAACAGAAGATTGTCAAAGCCAATCAGGAGCTAGCCCAGCTGCAATACAAGTATAAGGTCTAAGTGAACAGCGACCAATGACACGAAATTAAGTGATTAGTGATTAGTGAATAGTGATTAGATATAACAATTCATTAATTCGTGATTAGTGATTGGTGATTAGTGATTAGACAAATGAAAGCTGCAGCCATCCCCGTCCCCTCTTGAGAGGGGTGGCCGTAAGGCCGGGGTATGTTCTTAGAGGGGTGCCACGAAGTGGCGGGGTATGTTCTTTCAATTGTCTCTAGTTTGATATATGACTGATTTTTCGACAACCTCGGAGAGGTTGAATTTTAATAACACCGTACAAGCAATGTACGGTGTCGCGACCGAATGGGAGTAACATCGTATATTGCGCAGTGCGGTGATAATCCATAAACAATAAACTGCGTCCCGAAGGGACGCGACATTGAGACTATTTGGCAAAAAACAGTCATACTTTATACTAGAGCGTTTCAATTTTCAATTTAAAAAGCACCAAGAACTAACACATTAACGCATTCACACATTAACACATTCTTTTCAATTTTCACAGGTCACAGGTCACTAAAAAATGCACTCGTATCACTGGTCACAGATCACTGGTCACAAAAAAATGCGCTCGTATCACAGGTCACTGGTCACAGGTCACTAAAAACACAGGTCACAGGTCACAAAAAAAATGCACTCGTATCACAGGTCACTGGTCACAGGTCACTCAAAACACAGGTCACTGGTCACAA
>JAEEGF010286493.1_pt1 | contig 12209 bp, 6 predicted proteins | sample 9134171 | NCBI WGS metagenome assembly JAEEGF01 (sample SAMN16246542, study PRJNA631951) | gut metagenome | biome: gut microbiome; feature: rumen; material: AP-attached | host: Bos | place: Iran: Karaj | collected 2018-10 | reverse complement strand
GCCAGTCTGACCAACGAGTTCAAGAACCCGACTTCCTACTTCTTCATGAGCGCTGCTAACTATGAAGAAGGTTATCTGGAGCCTGTCGCGCTGCAGAGATCCCCGGTCAGCAAGAACATCAAAGCTCCTGCTCCGTTCAGCCTGACCGTCACAGCCACAGGTGATCCGATCACCTATCAGTGGTACAAAGACGGCAAGCCGATCGAAGGCGCTATCTTCGCGACCTATTCCGTGGATCCCAGCACAGGCGCGGATTCCGGTGTGTATTATTGCGAGATCATGAACTTCGGTTCCGGAGCTCCCGATAAGGGAACATCCATCATTTCCGAATCAGCGACTGTGGTCGTTGAAGAAGATACGACTGCTCCGTATGTGACCGGCTGCAGCTACTATCCGGGTGACAAATCTGTCACGCTGACCTTCAGCGAGACAATGGATGCCACCTCTGTGAACACCGCGGCCAACTACACAGTGGTTGATCCGAACGGCAAGGAAATGCCGATCAATAGTCTGACTGTGAGTAACAATTATAAGACCGCCCACTTCTATTGCAATGGTCTGGAAGACGGTGTGGTTTATAATGTTGTTCTGGGCAAGATCACAGATCCCAGCGGTAATGAAGTCACTCATACTGATGTGACCTTCACGACGACCGTTTATATGAACGGTATCATCATGAACTACTACAATTACGCCAGCGATACTATGCTTGGTTCGCTTGATGACTTCATCACTACTGTTGGGAATGGAACAGCTCCCAGCGAGAAGATCGCGTTCGATTATCTGGAAATCCCGTCTGCCCGCGGTGACTACTACTGCGTGTTCGTCAAGGGTCTCCTCGTGCCGCCTGAAACCGGCAATTATCGTTTCGCTGTTGCCAGTGATGACCAGAGCCGTCTCTATCTGAGTACAGATGCTTCTCCGGCCAACAAGACCCTCGTGGCTGAAGAGCCCAGCTGGTGTAACTCTCGTGGTTTCGACACCGGTGCCGGCGGCAATGAAGCCCCGACCCAATCCGGTGACATCTACCTGGAAGCCGGCAAGTATTATTACTTTGAAGGCTATATGCGTGAAGCGACCGGTGGTGACAACTTCGCCATCGCGTGGTCATTGCCGAGCCAGGGTCCGACCCGGATTCCTGATCAAGCGACCCCGATCTCTTCAGCTTATGTGCTGGATGTGGATGTGGAAGTCAATCCGTCCAATACAGTACTGGAAATCGTCAGCCAGCCGCCCGCAACGGTGACCGCTTATGAAAACGGTGCCGCCACACTGCCGGTGGAAGTGAAATACAGCTCTGATCTGGGTGACGTGGCTCCGAGCTACACCTGGTACGTGAAGAACGACTTGAGCATGAGTGCCTGGATGCCGGTAAGCTCTGTTGCATTTACCGATCCTACTTCTGTGAGTGGTGCGAATACCAGTACCTTGCAGTTCAAGAACCTGCAGGGATGGGAACACAGTGGTATTTATCGTCTGGACATGGTTCTGGCCGGTAAGTCACTCTCTTCTCAGGAAATCACTCTGAACGTGGTTTCTGATACGGAAGCTCCGACCGCCAAGGTCAAGGGCAATAACACGATGGAAAACCTCACTGTTGAATTCAGTGAAGTCGTTTCCGGTCTCGATGATCCGTCCAGCTATATCATTGACGGTCTGACCGTTCTGAATGCGACAGCAGATGAGACGATGACAATTGCCTTCCTGCAGACCACTCGTCAGGAAGAGGGCAAGGTCTATAATGTCAAGTTCCAGAATATCTTTGACAGTGTTGGTAATATGATCCCGGCGAGCTACGCTGCGAGCTTCACCAGCTTTGTCTGGGTACCGGGCTATACGCTCCTGGAATGCTTCGATGAGGAAGCCGCGGTTGCCGATCTCTATGATGCGGTATTCTGGACTCCTGAACTGAATGCTTATCAGCTGCCTCCGCAGGTTGCTAACTATGTTGAGATCACATCCTCGACATTCAATCAGGATAACTGCACGGAACGTGTCAGCGGTTACCTCGTACCTGCCGAAAGCGGTACTTATGAATTCGCCGGTTCTTGCGATGACGACTTCAAACTCTGGATCTCTCCGACCGAGAGTATCTATGATATGAGCGACAGTGTCGTCTGCTGGGAACAAGGCTGGAACCCCAACGGTGAGCGTGTTTACGACTGGAGCGGCGCGAGCGGTACTTATGGAACGACCCCGATCGATCTGCAGGCTGGTCAGAAGTACTTCTTCACCGTGGCATTGCATGAGGCTGGCGGCGGCGACTTCGTGTCCCTGACATGGAGACTCCTGCCGAATCCGATGCAGGCCAACAAGACCGCCCCGATCCTGACAGGCGATCTGCTGGGTATGTACGTTGACGGCGATGCATGCCAGTTGACGATCACCAAGCAGCCCGAAGACGTTTCCGGCAAAGCTGGTGACAGTGTCAGAGTCTCTGTGGAAGCGACAACAGTCAATCCGCTCAACGCCCCGATCAGCTATCAGTGGTATCTGAATGATCAGCCTGTTGACGGCGCGACTGCCGCTGCAATGACATTCACCCTGACACCTGAAATGAACGGTGCCCTGGCATATTGTGCGCTGACTATTCCCGGCAAGACTGCGAATACTCATGAAGCGAAGATCACAGTGGAAGCAGACAGCGAACAGGTCTATCCTGTAGCGGCCTCCGGCGTGAACAATACGATCGTTGTGGCCTTTGATAGGCCGGTGGATCCTGAATCCGCGACAAACATCGATAACTACATAGTGGCTGGCGCGACCGTGGAATCTGCCGCAATGCACGCGAACAGCGAAAACGTGGTTGAACTGAAAGTCTCCGGTGATCTGAATGACATCATTCTTGTGACCGTGAGCAACGTGAAGAACCTGTCCGGTCTGCCGATGAGCGCTCCTGTGACACTCGAAGGCGGCTATTGCGGCATGGATTATACTGTTCTGAATCCGAGCGGTGCTGCTACCGCTTACGCGACAGTGGGTACGGATGGCACATATACACTCCATGCCGGTGGCGGTGACTATTGGGGCAACTCAGAAGTTGGCTGTCTGTTCCTGTACGAGGAAGTCGAAGGCGACTTCGATGTAGTCCTCTGTGTGGAAGACATTGAAAACAACAACGTCTGGTCCAAGGCCGGTCTCGCGTTCCGCGCGACTCTGGATGCCAACAGTCCGCATGCCTCTATGCTGGCGACACCTGTCCGTGTTCAGATGACCTATCGTCCGACAGCTGGCGAGACTTCACTGGAAGATTCAACTATCAGAAACTACGGTGATGTGACCTATCCGAGCAACTGGATCCGTCTCAAACGCGTGGGCAATCTCTTCACTGCCTACCGTTCACTGGACGGCAACTACTGGACGTATGTTGGCGAGGTTACTGAAGCCAAAGCTCAGCTGCCTGCAGCGGGTTACCTCGGCATTGTGTACAGCACACAAGATCAGGATAACTATCACACCGCTGTTGTGAGCGGATATAATTCTCAGTACGTGGCGCCGGCTCTGCCGACACCCGATCCGAGCGATTATACCTTCACGATGGTCGGTTATCAGGATGGCGGCGTGGAAGGATTCTACGATTATGACGCTGAAACCGGTATGTTCTCCGTTTGGGGCTGCGGCTCTGACGTTTGGGGAACAGAAGATCACTTCAGCTTCCTCTATCGTCCGGCTCCGGAAGGCGACTTCAGCCTCACTGTGAAGCTGAATGATTTCCCGGCCACCTCCAATGGCTGGGCCAAAGCCGGTCTGATGGTTCGTGAATCTGCCGCTGACGGCACATTCCCGAATGACTCACGCTATGTGGTGATGCACTCACAGAGAGCATACAACACAAGCAACGGTCAATTCAGATCCGCGTGGCGTCCGACCATCGGTCTGAATGTGGATGACGCTCACTCTATGAGTGGTCCGGCTTACAGGTATCCTTGCTGGATGCGTCTGGCTCGCGAAGGTACTGCTACCCGCGGCTACATCAGCTATGACGGCGTCAACTGGGAACAGTACCTGGAGACCTACACCGGCGAATGGCTGGATGGTGACCTGGGAACCGATCTGCCTCTCTACATTGGTATGTTCGTGACCTCTCACGATCAGAACAGCTCCGATGCTTGTGCGTACTTCAGCGATGTGACCTTCGTTGGCGGCGATGTGCCTCCTCCGGTCACTGATCTGGAACTCGCTTACAGCATCGAAGGTGAAGACTTGGTTCTCCGCTGGGAAGCTGCCACAGGCGCGAGCCTGGAAGTGGCTCCGACAGCCGACAGCGCCAACTGGACGATTATTGAAGGTGAACTGGTAGGCGGTGCCTATCAGGCCAGAGTCCCGATGGCTCAGGCTGCCGGATTCTATCGTTTGGTGAAGTAGTCCGATAACACTTGATTTGTGGGTGTCCTTCTCGTAAGGACACCCCAAACCGGGAAAAATAAAGGCCGAAGTTTTGAAAAAGACTCCGGCCTTTGTTTTCTCTTGTGACAAGGGGAGAAATGAAGGAGAATATCCCTGAAGCAGTAAATGCTGTGAGGATCAAAATGAGTCAGCTGTGGATAGATGAAAAACAGGATACAGCCGGACAGGTCAAAGCCTGGCTGGCGGAGCAAACAAAAGAATGGGGATTGTCAGGACGCAAAACGCTCCTGATCGTGCCGGATCAGACACGGACGGCACCATTGGGTATGCTGTTCAAGGCGTTCTGCGATCTGTGGCTGGGCAGTGCCGCCATGCTGGATGTGATGGTGGCGCTGGGAACTCATCCGCCCATGAGTGAGGAAGCGATCTGCCACCGTCTGGAACTGACCGAACGGGAACGCTCAGAGCGTTATGGAAAAGTCCGTTTTTTCAATCATGACTGGAGTGATCCTGCTGCGCTGAAAACAGTCGGCAAACTGACTCGCGAGACGATTGCGGAGCTTTCCGGCGGTCTGTTCTCAATAGATGTGGAGGTGCAGGTGAATCGGAAGATATTTGATTATGACCAGATCCTGATCCTGGGGCCAGTCTATCCGCATGAAGTGGTCGGATTCTCTGGCGGCAACAAATATCTTTTCCCCGGAATATCGGGAGCAGAGATCATCAACTTTTTTCATTGGCTGGGAGCAGTCGTGACCAGTCCTGCCATCATCGGCCGGGCGCATACACCGGTGCGTGCCGTGGTGGATCGCGCGGCGGCACTGATAGATATGCCTAAGTTTTGTCTTTGCATGGTCACGGATCACCGGGGCGACCTGGCGGTGCTGACAGCAGGTACGCCGGAGCAAGCCTGGGCTGATGCCTGGCCGCATACAGAGAGGCTGCATGTGACGTTCAAGGATCACGCCTTTCGACAGATATTATCCTGCGCTCCGGAGATGTATGACGAGCTGTGGGTTGCCGGCAAGTGTATGTACAAGCTGGAGCCGGTGTTGGCTGACGGCGGTGAGCTGATCATTTACGCGCCGCATCTGTCTAAGATATCGGACACACACGGCGAGCGTATTCTGAAGAACGGCTATCACTGCCGTGACTTTTTCCTGAAACAATGGGAACGGTATAAAACGGAACCGTGGGGAGTGCTGGCACATTGCACACACGTTTTCGGCGGTGGTCAGTATGATCCCGTCAGCGGAGTGGAAACGCCCCGTGCCCGTGTGACACTGGCTACACAGATCCCGGAGAATGTCTGCCGGCGGCTGAACCTGGGCTATCGGGATCCTTTCAGCATCCGTCCGGAAGATTTTGCCGACCGGGAAGAGGAGGGGATCCTGCTGGTGCCAAAAGCGGGAGAGATGCTTTACCGGCTGAAGGACGCAAAGTAATAAAAAAGGCGTGAGACGATCCTCACGCCCTTTTGCAAATAGTCTGTTTACAGATTCGCGCCTACACCGGACTGCCAGCGCCAGACATCTTCGCACATCTCATCCACACCGCGTGTGGCTTGCCAGCCAAGCTCGGCCTTAGCTTTGGAGGCATCGGCATAGCAGGCGGCGATATCACCCGGACGACGTTCAACGATCTCGTAAGGAATGGTCTTGTTCGCCGCTTTTTCAAAAGCCTTCAGCAACTGGAGGACGCTGTAGCCGTTTCCTGTGCCCAGATTGTAAACATCCACACCGGTCTTGGTTAGCGCCCGTTTCAGCGCAGCCAGATGTCCCAGCGCCAAATCGGTCACATGGATATAATCACGCACACCGGTGCCATCCGGTGTGGGATAATCATTGCCGAACACACGCAGCTTGGTCAATTTACCGGTCGCGACCTGTGCGATGTAGGGCATCAGATTATTGGGGATGCCGCGCGGGGATTCCCCAATCTGTCCGCTCTTGTGCGCACCCACCGGGTTGAAATAGCGCAGGATGGAAATGCTCCATTCCGGATCCGATACGGCAAGATCTCGCAGGATCTCTTCGATCATCAGCTTGGTGCGGCCGTATGGGTTCGTAGCGGAAAGCGGAAAATCCTCACGGATGGGGAGAGACTTAGGCAGACCATAGACCGTAGCCGAAGAGCTGAACACGATGCGCTTGACACCGGCTTTCTGCATGGCTTCGCAGAGGACGACCGTACCGCTGATATTGTTGTGATAATACTTGAGCGGTATGGAGACTGATTCGCCAACAGCCTTCAGACCGGCGAAGTGGATGACCGCGTCGATCTTGTTCTCGGCAAAGATGCGGTGCATCGCATCTGCATCCAGGATGTCGTCCTGATAGAATTTGACGGTCTTGCCGGTGATTTTTTCCACCCGTTTTAGCGCGTCGGGGCTGCTGTTATAGCAGTTGTCCACGCAGATGACTTCATAACCGGCTTCGAGGAGTTCCACGGCGGTATGGCTGCCGATGTAGCCTGCGCCGCCTGTCAAAAGAATTTTTTCTGCCATAGTTTACTTGACCTCGACCTTTATTTTGCCGCTGAAAATGGAATCCTGATCACCGCGGTCGCGGATGGAATCATAGATGTTTTCCAGGGTGCGTTTCACTTTTCCGTTGAAAAGTTCCTTGCCGTTGTAGAGGACGGTAACGGGCTTGTTCAGATCTACCATGGCATCATTCAACAGAATGTAAAGCTCGCTGTAATCGCATTTCTCCAGGGTGATGATATTGCTTTTGCGTTTGGCGATGACGGTTGCGCCTTTGCGGGCCTGTTCTTTGGGAATGGCCAGCCAGTAGAACTGCAGCGGCATAGCATCGGCTTCTTCCTGACGCCAGGCTACTTTTTCGGGCAGAAAATCACGGCGGAATTTAGTCATCCAGGGAATGGCTGCCGCGTCTTCTCTGTCCATCCAGTGGCCCTTGCCTTTCATCAGATGCATTTCATAGGTATAACCGTCGGGATCGTTTTCTTTCAACTCGGCCAGTTTTTTCTCAAAGGATTCCGTCATCTTATTGCGGTCATAGGCACTGTCGTTGGCTCCGCACCAGAAGGAGAAACCGATGTTGCGCAGATTTAGTGGAGAGACATCGCCGGGATGTCCGGCCATCATCGAGGCCGCGGCCCAACGGTCAGCCATACGCGGTGCCATGCGGTACACACCGTCGCCGCCGGCGGAGTATCCCATCAGATAGACCTTGTTGGGATTTACATCCAGCTCGATCACCGCCAGCTGGATCAGGCGGTCAAAGAAGAAATCCATTTCCGGACGGAACCACATATTCCAGTCGTCAAAGGGAGCCCTCGGTGCGATGTAAACACCCTCTTCCGGGGTATAGAGCACGATCTGATTGGCCCACTGACTGTCGTTTAGCTTTTTCGGAGCATTGCCGCCGCCGTGCATCGAGATGTAAAGACTGCGTCCGTCTTCCGGTTTATCGCCAAAGAGCCGGATATCAAAGGGCATTTCCAGATCACCTTTCTTGAGGACTTTCTTTCCCCATTCAGGACCGAAATTCTTTTTCAGTTCTTTTTGATACTCTTTGAAGAGCACTTCCGCGGCTTCGGCCGCTTCCGGGGCAGTAAGCTCTGCTGCGTTCAATGAATCCGGACGGGAAACATTTTCTCCGTAGAAAATGTTTTGTCCCTTCAGTGAATCGAGATCCAGAGGGTTTGCCTGTAAATTACCGTCTCCGGCCCAGAACAGGGCGGAAGTCAGGAGACCCGTGCCGATAATATTGGTAAATTTTTTCATAAGTAACTTATATGACCTGCCAGCCGCAAGCCGCAACGTGACTAGTCTGGAACGAAAAACGCTGTTGTGCAATCATTAAATTGATTTTATGGATAAAAAAATAAATAATCTCCACGAGTTCAATTTCTTATGGGTAGATAGATATTTTATCCTTTTCTTGAAAACAGTAGGTGTATATTTACATATTAAGCTGTTTATTTTAAAGTATTTATAAATAAAATAACGCAAAGCGTATTTTTGCCGGAAATTCAGGGATTGGGTTTGTTTTATTGTCATTTAATGGCAGATGATCTACAATTCGGGCGTTATGATGAAGATATTATTAAGATTATTTGTCTGTATGATGCTGGCGGCCGGCGTGAGCGCCTTTGCTGCGGAAGAAACTGTCCGCCTGTGGGAAGGGGACGCGCCTTATGCACTGGGCAAAGAGGACAAGGATATCCCGACCCTGGCGATCTTTTTGCCCGAAAAGGACAAAGCCAACGGTTCGGCGGTGATCGTTTGCCCCGGCGGCGGCTATTGGATGTTGGCCGATAAACTGGAAGGTTCGGAGTACGCTCAATTCCTGGCCAGACACGGAGTGACCGCTTTTCTTTTGAAATACCGCTTGGCTTCCAGCGGTTACCGTCACCCGTCCATGTGGATGGATGCCTGCCGGGCGATCCGCTATGTCCGCTTCAACAGCCAGAAGTGGGGTGTGGATGTGAACAAGATCGGAATCATGGGTTACTCTGCGGGCGGGCATCTGGTCAGCTCGGTCGTAACTCATTACGAGTTAGAAAACCCGAAAGTACTGGATCCGATCGACCGTCTGAGCTCTCGTCCCGATTTTGGCATTCTGTGCTATCCGGTGATCACCTCCGGAGAATTTGCCAACAAAGGCACGATCGAGCATTTGCTGGGCAAAGAACCCTCCGAGGGGATGCTGGAATATGTGAGCAGCGAAAAACAGGTGGACAAGAATACTCCGCCCTGCTTCATCTGGCACACTTTTGAAGATGAGATCGTGCCGGTGGAGAACTCTCTCTTTTTCGCGGCTGCCTTGCGCAAGGCCGGTGTCCCGTTTGATCTGCACATTTATGAGAAAGGCATCCACGGACTGGCTCTGGCCGGTGAACGCTACAAATCGGTGGAAGGAATGACCGAGGCGGAATATCATCCCTGGACCCGTGATCTGCTCTATTGGCTGAAAGCCCGCGGGATCATTAAGGAATAAGAGGGAAAACAGCCCATAATGAAAAAATGTCCGTCAGGTTTCTGGCGGATATTTTTTATTCTTTTTCCACAAAAATGATACGATTGATCCAGATGTTTCCTGCACCGGAACCTTTCACAGGAGCGACCCAGACATAAGTAAAGGGATCGATATGAGTCTCGGTTATTTTGAAAAGGGTATATTCTGTTCCGGCGATTTCCGTACCTTTGCCGATGGCGGATTTCGCATCTTTTGTGGATTCATTATAAGTTCCGGCGGTAAACACATCCTTATCCACTTTATTGTCACAGCGTATTTCAGCGAAGATCTCAAAATCACCTATGGGCAGATTATGCAGCTGAAAAGCCCATTCATAGTGGGTATCTGGCATACGGGCGGCTTTACCGTTTAGACCGGCCGGATCATCATCCAGAAAGGCAAGATCGCCCAAAAATGAAAGAGAGTCTTTTTTTGGCGAGATATCGAACCATTGGCGATTCCCTACAACGGCGGGTTTAGGCCCTTCCGGGGTTGATAATTGGGGATACGGACGTTTCAGTTCAATTTCAAGGGTTTCATAATCCTTGCCGACTTCGCTGAAGATGTGTGTTCCGGCTTCCCTGGAAGAAGCCAGTGATTTTTTGATCAGTTCCTCGATGTCCATGTCCTTGAATTCAGGATATCTAAACATCTCCGGACGTTCCAGCAGAGCGAAAGTGATCGGAAGCGCCGCGAACTCGACCCGTTTTTGATATTTGGGATCGTTTGCCGTCTTGGCTTTGGCCCGTTCCATGATCCGCCAGGCTGCGGCAAGGTTGTTGTCACTAAGCCATTCGCGTGTTGTAACGGGGAAGCAACTCAGCCGGTGTTCGGGATGGGACGCGACGGATTTCTTCATCAGGTCTATATACTGAAGGATCTCGATGGCTGCCGGGCCGTAGAATCCGTTCAGGAATTCAGCGATGATCGCGTTCTCATCCTGAGAGGTATCCCACATCAACCGGCTCAGCAGATAGGCGCGCAGTTCGGGCAGATCAGCGATCTTGCGGGGACCGCTGGAACCTTGCTCGAAGAGACCGCGGACCTTGTGATCCAGCAGAAAACGAATATCGCCGGGCAGGGCTTCCCAGTTGGGCTGAGGCAGATAGTACTTGCTGAAATCGGTCACATAATTCCAGATGAAGAGCGTCGGGGCAATTTTGCTCCAGTCCCTCACATCATCAGCAAAACTCTTGTTTACCTCAGAATCAAGCGGATAATTGAAAGAACACTCGATGCTGCACAGACGAATCATGACGTTGTCATGGGGGAAGATGCTCTTTGGCGCGGAACGGGTGTATTGATAGGCCAGAGTCTCGACGATCGTATTGGGGAATTCATCCTTGATAGCATCGGCGACATAGTTGACCAGGTCGATCAGCAGGTCGGACTGATTGCCGTGTTCTTTGACGAAGGCTTCGCATTTCTCGCAGCGACAGTAGGATTGGTTGTCATTCTGGCTCACGTCGATGATGCGGGTGTTCGGCTCCTTGCGCAGACGGGTCAGCACCACATCCAGCAGAGCCTTGCGCATTTCCTCATTGGTCAGACACAGCTGGCCGTAGCCTTGCATCCGTTCGCCGTCGCGCACATTGTACCATTCCGGATGGTCTTTGAAATAAGTCTTGTTCGGCAGATACTGGTCGAAAGTATGACAGAAGCCGTGGATCGTCAGATGATCACCCCATTCCGGCGGAACACTGGTCCAGTGGCCGTTGATATGGCGCTGGGCGTTGAAAGCCGGATTGCCCATAAACATATCGTAAAAGGCTTCCCGGTAAAAGAGAGTCGGAGCGTAACGGGTGTCGAGCTTGGGCAGTTCCAGCGTTTTGGTCTGAGGAACATCTGTCGCGTCATAGCTCCAGAAACGTACTCCGAATTCATTTTCCAGGAGTTCATAAACGGCATAAAGAGTCCCTCTGGGACGCTCGCCGGACAGGAAAATGTCATCGCCGGAGGTCTTGAGCAGTATCTCGTCCGGTTTCAAAGTGGAAAAATCCAGTCCGCCAAAGACTTGGGCGATCTCTTTGGATTGGCCCACGAAGATGGCCGGTTTGTCTGATTTCTCCGAAACGATCGGGAGCTTGACATCCGTGATTTTCTGAAGATAGCTTTGGAGTTCCTTTGCTGCGGTGACTTCTGCCGGGATGGCATCCTGGCTCAGGACGATCTGATAATCCGACTGGCCGTCGGAAATGAAGGCCGCTTCCGCCTGGAATGAAAGGGCAGACATACATACAGCTGCGATCATCCCCCAGGAGGCATGACGTTTGAGAATATTTATTCCATTCAACATGACAGCACCTAGTAAAATCGGAAAAATCCTTTTTGGCAATCTTTTTTGAGAAAAATTTGCTGTCCGTCTCCGCCATAAAAAGCTTCAATTTTTCCTCAAAAAAGAGTACATTGACCGCCAGCGGCGTGTTGCCGGTACGATCTTATGTTTCGAGCCGGTTGCTGTTAATAGGTAAATGTTGTGGATAGTTTAAGTTTTCAACGAACTTTAGTAACTTATGGTGTGCTGATCCCCGTGGTCCTGTTGTTAGGATATTTCATTGGGGCACCTTCCGGAGCCAGAAGCTATATGCTGATTGCTCTGTTCTTTTGTATCCTGATGCTGCCCTTGATGATGAATTATCATCATATCGCGCTGGTGGCTACTTGGAACGCGGCTTTTACGCTGGGGTTTCTGCCCGGTCTGCCCAAGGTGTGGTATGTGGTGGCGCTGTTCAGTATCATGCTGACCATCATGGCACGCATCGTTCATCGAAAGCCGCTCATATCGTATAAACCGCTTTCGCTTTCGATGGTCTTTTTTGCCTTTACGGCGATCATGACCGGTATGCTGCGAGGGGTATCGGTATGAAGGCGTTGGGC
>JAEEGF010086695.1_pt1 | contig 12209 bp, 9 predicted proteins | sample 9134171 | NCBI WGS metagenome assembly JAEEGF01 (sample SAMN16246542, study PRJNA631951) | gut metagenome | biome: gut microbiome; feature: rumen; material: AP-attached | host: Bos | place: Iran: Karaj | collected 2018-10 | reverse complement strand
TCAAGGTCATGTCGCTGGAGGAGGCGCGGGCCGGTGATATCATCTGCTTCCGTACTGATGACGAAGCAGCGCGCCGCGGTCATGCCGGACTGTATATCGGTAATCACATGATGGTCCATTCACCGAGTACCGGCCGTCAGGTCTGCGTGATCTATTTCGATACCGAAGAAATGAGTACGATCCAGAATGTGATCTGCGACTGATCGAAGATGAAATGGAAGGGGCTGTGAAAAAACTGCCCAACAACAAAGAGGTCATCTGGTTTTAGCCAGATGACCCTTTTTGTGTTAGAATTAGCTTGACAATGAAAAAACCAACACAGCGCTATTGTAATCCAAAACAAGGATTTTTGCCAGTGTTTCTTTCGGATTGTTTGGATCTGCTGGACCCGGTTTTCACATTTGACCGATTCATGGAGGGAATCGATTTACAAAAGTATCTGAGGAAGATCCCGAGATACAAGACGGGACGGATCAGATATAATCCGGTCAACATGCTGAAAGCTGTCCTGTTCGGGTTTATGACCAGCGGATACTGCTCCTTGAGAGAACTGGAGGACAACTGTAAGGTAAATCTGCGGTTCATGTATCTTATGGACCGTGAAAGACCAAGCTATCGCACCTTCGGATATTTCATCAATGAGATTTTAAGTGAATCGGTCGAGGAGATCTTTGCTGATATCAACCGTGCGATATTTGAAGAAGAACACGTCGATCTGCAGCACATCTACATCGACGGATCCAAGTTTGAAGCCAATGCGAACAAGTATAGCTGGGTATGGAAGAAAGCCACTGAGAAATCCCGATACCGGCTGTATAAAAAGATCACGGAACTGATTGAGGCCATCAACGAAGGATTAGCCTGGAGTGGTACAAAGATATCCACAGGCACGGAATACGTTCCGGACTATCTGGATGAGGTTGCCGAACAGTATGCGATGCTGTGGCAGCTGGATGAAAAGACGTTTGTCCACGGCAAAGGAAAACATAAGACTCTCCAGCAGCGGCACTATGAATGGCTTCGGCAGTATGCAGACAAACTGAGAGAATACACAGAAAAGATAAATATCTGTAGCCCGGACCGAAACAGTTACTCCAAAACGGATCACAGTGCGACCTTTATGAGAGTCAAGACGGACTATATGGGGAATGATCAGCTGCTGCCTGCATACAATGTACAACTCGCCGTTGCCGATGAGTATATCGCCATGGTTGATGTCAGTCATTACCGCTCAGACATGGATTGTTTCATTCCTCTTATGGAGCACTTCCACGACGTGTATGGATTCTATCCGAAATACCCGGTGGCAGATGCCGGCTACGGATCGTATAACAACTATCTCTACTGCGAACAGAAAGGGATGGAGAAGTACATGAAGTTCACGATGTTCAAGAAAGAGACAGAGGATAAGAATTATCGTGAGAATCCCTTCCGCGCAGAAAACTTTCCGATAGACGAAGAAGGAACGATGCGATGCCCGAACGGGAAAGCATTCATCTTCCGGTACAGGCAGCGCGTAAAAGGCAATGCTTACGGCCGACAGGAAGAAATCTATCAATGTGAGGACTGTTCCGGCTGTCCATATGTAGAGCAGTGTAAAAAGGTGGAAGGAAACCGAACCGTTCGAATTAACCGGGAACTCACCTCTATGCATAGAGAGGTCATCGAAAACCTGGAAAGCATCCACGGTGCACTTCTTCGAATGAACCGGTCGATCCAGGCCGAGGGGACTTTCGGCATCATGAAACATGACCGATGGTACAAGAGAATTGTGCGAAAAGGGATCAATTCGGTCCGATTGGAAGTTTTATTGGTTTCTATCGGTCACAACCTGTATAAATATCACAACAAGAAAGCTCGTATTTCATCTGCCGCATAGGGTTCCAAAGAACCTGATCTATGGGGAAAGGGGGATTATGCGCTCTTTTGAATCCAATGTGGTTTTGATTACACGATTGGACATAGCAAAAGGCCTGTGAAAAATGATTCGCTCATTTTTTCACAGGCCCTTTCTTCAGGTCTTGTGTTGATCAGGCGTTCTTCACCAGAACTTTTCCGTCCACGATCACGTATTTAACGCAGGTGTCGCTGACCATCGGGTCGCCGTCGGTCAGGACGACGTCCGCATCCTTGCCGGCTTCGAGGCTGCCCACGCGGTCCTCGATCCCGATGTGCCGCGCCGGATTGATGGTGATGGCCTGCAGCGCCTGGAAGGGATCCATGCCGGCTTTGACGGCCTGGCCGGCGCAGAGCGGCAGATACTGCTGCGGGATCACCGGTGCATCCGTGATGATGGAGACCGAAAGGCCGGCCGCCGCCAGCACGCCCGGCGTCGTCCAGGACTTGTTTAAGAGCTCCAGCTTGGAGGCGTTGGTCAGGGTCGGACCCACGGCGACGGGCACGCCGGCAGCCTTCAGCTCTTCTACGATCAGATGCCCTTCCGTGCAGTGCTCGATGGTGATCTTGAGGTCAAATTCCTTCGCGATGCGCAGCGCGGTCATGATATCGTCGCTGCGGTGCGCGTGGGCCTTGAGCGGGATCTCTCTCTTTAAGACCGGGATCAAGGCCTCCAGCTTCATGTCGAATTTCGGCTGCTTCGTGATATCGTCGCCGGCGGCCTCCTTGCGGAGCATGTAGTCGCGCGCCTCGAAGAGGATCTGGCGGAGCTTGGCGGCCGTCGTCATGCGGGTGGAATCGCTCTTGTCCTTGTAGCAGCGCTTCGGATTCTCGCCGAAGGCGCATTTCATGGCAACGGCCGGATTGATCATGGCTTCTTCAACGGTGTTCCCGCGGAGCTTCACGGCCAGGAAGGTGCCGCCCAGGACGTTGGCCGAGCCGGGACCCGTGGCGACGGTGGTCACGCCGCCCTCCAGGGCCATCGGGATGGCGGCGTCCTGCGCGTAGTAGCTGTCCATGCCGCGCAGCTGCGGGCTCAAAATGTCGTTCATTTCGTTGTAGTCGAAGGTCGTGCCCGTCGGTCCGCCGTAGCCGTCCAGGCCGATGTGGCTGTGGGCGTCCACGAAGCCGGGATAGGCGTGAAGGCCGGAGGCGTCGAGGATTTCCGCGTCCTCCCGGTCGGTCTTGGGGCCGACGGAGACGAGTTTGCCGTTCTCGATCAGGATGTCGCCCCGGTAGGGTCTTTTGTGGATCGCGTCGTGTATGACGGCGTTTCGGATGATCATAAATGTTTCCTCCCTGCTTATTGATGGTGCTTTCTTAGCAAAGAGAGCCCCGCGCTAAGCGGGGCTCGTTGTTTCTGTGACGTTATTAATACGCCGTGGTCATGGCGCCGTCGCAGAGGAAGGCCTGACCGGTGAGAGAACCGTTCGCTTCGCTCATCAGGAAGGCGGCCAGGCGGCCGATCTCCTCCACGGTCTGATAGCGGCGCTGCGGGAAGTCGGCGGAATCGCGCTTGGTGTATTCTTCCTCGGTGATGCCCATCTTTTCGGCGCGCATGGTGTTGAGGTACTTGATGCGGTCGGTGTAGATGCGGCCGGGGCCGATGGTGTTGACCAGGATGTTGTCCTTGCCGAACTCGCGGGCCAGGGACTTGGACAGACCGACGACGCCCATGCGGAAGGTGTTGGAGATGATCAGGTTGTCCAGCGCCTGCTTGATGGAAGAGGAGGTGCTGTTTAAGATGCGGCCTTCGCCGGCGGCCTTCATGTAAGGCAGGGCGGCGCGGATGGCGACGATGTAGCTGTGCAGGCACTTCTCATAGCCGTCGGCCCAGTCGGCTTCGTTTACAGCGTCAAATCCGCCGGCCTTGGGACCGGGACAGAGGTTGACCAGACCGTAGATGCCGCCCAGATCCTTCGCGGCATCGTCGATCAGCTTGACTAAGCTGTCGGGATCCTTGATGTCGGACAGATAAACGTAAGGGCGGTTGCCGGTCTCTTTCTCGATCTCTTCGACGGCGGCGTCCAGATCCTTTTTGAAGGGCTCGGCGGTGGTGATGACGACCTTTGCGCCTTCACGGGCCAGTTCCTTGGCGATACCGCGGCCGATGCCGGCGGCAGAAGATAAACATACGATGACTTTGTCTTTTAATCCGAGATCCATTTTCTTTCCTCCAAATTTAATCTTATTTTCAGTTATTTCTTCCGGCGGGTGCCGGGGCTTCTCAGGCTTTTTCCGGGTGCTTCTTTAGGTCCACGACCGGGTTCACCAGCGGTTCCATGGAGAAGCCGTCGGGCCCGTAGATGCGGCATTCCGCGATGTCGCCGTCAGCCAGGCCGAAGGCGCGGGGGGTGCCGGTGGAAAGGATGTCGCCGGCCAGCCAGCCCTGGATGGAGCTGTGCAGGGAGACCAGGCGGGCGGGACGGTGCGTCATGTTGGCGACCACGTTCTTGGCGTAGACTTCGCCGTTGTGAACGCTCTGGACCTCAAGCTTTAAGACGTCCGGCACCTCGTCGGGCGTGACCAGCTGCGGGCCGAAGGAGAAGAAGGTCGGGAAGTTCTTCACGATGCACAGATACCGGGGGTTGCCCTTTAAGAACTCGTTGCCCTTTAAGATGGATTCCTCGGTCATGTCCAGGATGGTGGTGTAGCCCGCGACCGCGTCCAGCCAGTTTTCTTCGGAAACGTCGCGGCAGTCCTTGGAGAAGATCACGCCCAGCTCGGCTTCGGCGGTGGTCTTTAAGGCTTCCTTCATGGCGGGCATGTGGATCTCGTCGCCGGGACCGATCAGGGTGTCGGCCATCTTAAAGAAGCTGCCCGGGAAGCCCTGCGGCGCGGCGTCGCCGATATCGCCGGCGTGGTCCACGTAGTTTAAGCCGATGCCGAAGATCCGGCGGGGATTGCGGTACAGCGGTCCGTACACGACCTTTTCGTAAGGGACGGTGCCGGGGATCTGCGCCAGCTCTTCTTTGCCGCCGGCGTTGTACCAGTTCGTTAAGCCCTTCACCTGTCCGGCGGTGATGAGTTCATACATTTCTTCCTTCCAGGCGGTGCCCTTCGCGGCGTTTAACGCGTGAATGGGAAGGATGCCCTTCTCGGTGACGATGCCGGCGATCTCTTTGCCGCCCAGTTTGATGGTTGCGAGTCTCATGAGGATTCTCCTTTTTGCAGTAACTGCTTTTTTTTGAGGACCGCAGGATCTTTTGTGAAAGCCTCTTGCGGAGTGTTTCATTTTACGCTATCATTATATCGGTATAAGGAACCCTTGTAAATTACGAAAATGCGAATACGTTATATGTAAATTCTTATAATGTGAAGAGGAGGGGTATGTTCCAATACAAAGACTATATCTGCGCGGTCGCGCGCGAAAAGAGCTTCTCCAAAGCGGCGCTGGCACTGCACACTTCACAGCCCTGGCTGAGCACCAAGGTTAAGGAGGTGGAGCGGCAGCTCGGCGTGGCCCTTTTTGACCGCTCCACCTCGCCTCTCACCCTGACCGAAGCCGGGCAGTTCTATGTGGAGCAGGCAGAGCGTGTTGCTGAGATCGAAGAGGAGAGCCGGCAGCGCTTCGACCAGATCCGCCACGCGGCGGCGGAGACGCTGACCATCGGCGGCTCCATGTTTTTCTGCACGCATCTGCTGCCGCAGCTCTTGAAGGACTTTCAGGACGGGCACCCTGACATCACGCTGACCTTCGCGGAAGCGGAGCCGGGCACCCTGACTGAAAAGCTGCTGCACGGGGAACTGGACGCCGCGCTGGCGGTCGAAAAGCCGGAGCATCCGCAGATCGTCACGCAGCCCTGGACGCGGGAGGAGATCGTGCTGGCGGTGCCGGCCCGCTATCAGATCAACGAAGAGCTGGCGGCCTACTGCTACGATTTTGACGCCTTCTTAAAGCGGAACGAGCCCGGCTGCCGAAAGCCGCCGGTGCCGCTCATCCGCTTTGTGAGCGTGCCCTTCCTGCTCTTAAACGAACGGAACGACCTGAACGCCCGCACCAAAAAGATCTGCGCGAACGCGGGCTTCGCGCCTTCGGTGAAGCTCCTTCTTACGCAGATGATGACCGCCTACTATCTTGTCTGCGAGGGCCAGGGCGTCACGCTCCTCCGGGACACGATCCCGGAATACGTTGCCCCGAACGACAGCGTGGTCTTTTACCAGCTGGACGATCCGCTCGCCTTCCGGAACATCTGGCTCTCCTATACGGAAAGAAAAAGCCCCTCCATCCACGGGGAGCTGATCGGGTACCTCAGGACGAAAGGGGCGCTGTAAAGCCGGACGAACAAGGGCTGAAGAGAAGCTATTTCAGCGAGGACAGGTACTGACCTTCTTCGGATTCGGGCAGGTAGATGCTGCCGGGGGCGGCGATGATGAAGCCGATATTGTCGCCGACGTCAGTCAGGCAGAAATAATAAGAGGCCCCTTCCTGAACGGATCCGAGCGGAACGACGACGATAGATTCAGACGATACGGTCACGCCCTTCAGGCAGGTGATCTCCGTTAAGCGGCACCAGACGCGGTCATCAAGGGTTTTCCGAATGGCTTCCACCGTTGCCAGGATCACGGCGTCTGCCTCCTCGGCAATGACCCGGATATCGTTGGAGTGAATATAGTCTGAGATGATGCCCCCCTCATTGGCGGAGGGAAAAGCCTGAACGAGGGCGGGCAGTTCCGACAGAAGCCCGCCGTAGGTCCGATCTTTCAGGTCCGTAATGGAAAGAGACTGCAGGCCGCTGCCGGTTTCCCGAACATAATCGTCGATCACAAGAAAAACCGTATCATTCATGACGTTCGCAAAACGTTCTGCGAAAAACAGATATTCGGCGTTTTTGTCGGGGGTAAAATCAAAGCAGTTCACGGACTGCGTTCCCGTCAGATCTCCGCGGAAACAGGCGAGGACGGTAAAATCATACCGGCCGCTTACGTCCGGACCGCTTTCATATTTCGCGGTAAAGATGCACGGAGCCAGCGAGATCATTTCATTTATCGTCATGGCATGACGGCTGGCGCTTCCCTCACGCGAAGCCTCCGGAGCGGCCGCCGGGGTGGTTTCGTGTTCTTGTGCGGAAACCGTTTCGGCCGGTAAAGCGGTTGTCTCCTGGGAAGAAGACGCTGGAACCGTTTTTTCCTGCCCAGTCGTGCTCTCTTCCGCATTCTGCCTGCCGCAGCTGCACAGGCAGAGCAATGCCAGGAATAAGGCGAGACATATTCTGAGAGCTTTCATTACGGGCCACCTCCTTGCCTTTATATTATAGGGGGGGGGTACTGCCTGTCAAGCGGATTGTTTGTCAGGTTCTTTTCGATTCTGACTCCCCAAAACCGAACAGGACGTACCGTCGACACGGCCTCCCGATCCGGCCGCCCTTGACAGAAAACGCCCGGCTTTCTACAATGGAGGCATCAAAAGACGGGGAAGCGGAGAACCTGCTTCCCCGTCAGGAAAGAGACCTATTATGAAGATCCTTCTGACCGGCTTCGAGCCGTTTGACAACGAAACGATCAATCCCTCCGGGGAGGCGGTGCGGCGCGTGAAGGCGCCGGAAGGCACGGAGCTCATCCGGCACTGCCTGCCCGTAAGCTTCCGTGCGGCGCCCGTGCAGCTGGAGGACCTGATCCGGCAGGACCGCCCGGACGCGGTGCTCTGCGTCGGGCAGGCCGGCGGGCGGAGCGGCATCAGCCTGGAGCGCATCGCCGTCAACCTCATGGACGGGCGCATCCCGGACAACGACGGCTTTCAGCCGGCGGACGAGCCGCTTGTTCCGGGCGGGGAGACGGCGTACTTTTCGACGCTGCCGCTGCGGAAACTGGAGGCTGCGCTGTGTGAGGCGGGCCTTCCCGTGCAGATATCGAACACGGCGGGCCTTTTCGTCTGCAACGCGGTGTTCTATACGGCCGCGTGCCTGGCGGCGCGGGAGTTCCCGGGCATGAAGGCCGGTTTTCTCCACGTGCCGTATCTGCCGGAGCAGAGCCGGGAGGGGAAATATCCGTCCTTAAGCGTGGAAGAGGACGTAAGAGCGCTGGAGATCTGCCTGAAGGTCCTCGCGGAATAAGGCGGGGCGGCCCGGCTTTCCGGGCCGCCCCGCCGGAGGATGCTTTCACGGAAAGGCGCCTTCCCGCGCAAAAAAGAGTGACAAACGGCGCGCCCGTGGGGAGGAACGCAGCTTTTTACTTAAGAAATCAAGGTTTTTAACATTTTTGCTCCAAAATCTTCCTTTTTTTCTCTGCTGTGCTATAATATCCGAGGCCTGCGGGATACCGCAGCGCTTCTTGCAGCAAAATCAGAGTTCGAAAAGCGTCAATATCGGAAAGCTTTGGGCTTTACGGTATTTTTGTTTACCGTAAACGACCGGGGGCCGGAAGGTATCGGCGGGTCTGAACTGGAAGAAAAAGAAAAGATATAAAGAAGGAATGAGGTAACAAAATGGTAAGAGTTGCAATCAACGGTTTCGGACGCATCGGCCGTATGGCTTTCCGTCAGATGTTCGACATGAAGGGCTACAAGATTGTTGCCATCAACGACCTGACAGACACCAAGATGCTGGCCCACCTGCTGAAGTATGATTCCACTCAGAAGCGCTATGCCCACCGCAACAACATCATTGCCGGTGAGGATTATATCGAAGTGGAAGGCAAGAAGATCCCCGTCTTCCGTGAACAGGACGCCAACAAGCTGCCCTGGAAGAAGCTGAAGGTCGACGTGGTGCTGGAGTGCACCGGTTTCTACACCTCCAAGGCGAAGGCCATGGCGCACGTCAACGCCGGCGCCCGCAAGGTCGTTATTTCCGCTCCCGCGGGCAACGATCTGCCTACCATCGTCTACAACGTCAACCATCAGATCCTGACCGCCGAAGATCAGGTCATCTCCGCGGCTTCCTGCACCACCAACTGCCTGGCCCCCATGACCAAGGTCTTAAACGAGCTGGCTCCCATCAAGAGCGGCATCATGTGCACCGTGCACGCCTACACCGGCGACCAGATGCTCTTAGACGGCCCGCACAGGAAGGGTGACCTCCGCCGTGCCCGCAGCGCCGCCGTGAATATCGTCCCGAACTCCACCGGTGCCGCCAAGGCCATCGGCCTGGTCATTCCGGAGCTGTCCGGCAAGCTGATCGGCGCCGCCCAGCGCGTGCCCGTCACCGACGGTTCCCTGACCCAGCTGTTCGCGGTCGTGGAAGGCAAGCCTACCGTAGCGGAGATCAACGCCGCCATGAAGGCCAACACCAACGAATCCTTCGGCTACACCGAGGATGAGATCGTATCCTCCGACGTTATCGGCATGACGGCCGGCGCTCTGTTCGACGCCACCCAGACCATGGTGCTGCCGATCGACGAGAACCTGACCGAAGTTCAGATCATCTCCTGGTATGACAACGAGTATTCCTACACCAGCCAGATGGTCCGCACCATCAAGTACTTTGCCGAGCTGTAATCAGGCGGCGATGAGCGAAAAGAGGCAGGATCCGGATTTTCCGGGCTCCGCCTCTTTTTTTCTGCGCCGGGATATGCTATACTTTACTGTTGGAAAAGAAATCAATCCATTGACTAAACATGCATTTGGGAGGACAGGATGTTAAATAAGAAAACGGAAGATCAGATCGAAATCAAAGGAAAGCGGATCCTGGTCCGCTGCGACTTCAACGTACCCTTAAAGGGCGGCGTGATCACGGACGATACCCGTATCCGCGCGGCGCTGCCGACCATTAAAAAGCTCTCCTCCGAGGGCGGCAAAGTCATCCTCTGCTCGCACCTGGGCAAGGTGAAAAACGGCCCGAATCCGGGCGAATCCCTGGCGGCGGTCGCCGTGCGCCTGGAGGAGCTGCTGGGCAAAAAGGTCACCTTCGTGGACAACGACAACGTGACCGGGCCCGAAACGACGGCCGTCGTGGCCGCCATGCAGGAGGGCGACATCGTGCTTCTGCAGAATACCCGCTTCCGCGGAGCGGACGAGACCAAGAACGGAGAAGGCTTCTCGAAGGAGCTGGCGGATCTCGCGGATTCCTTCGTCTGCGACGCCTTCGGCTCCGCGCACCGCGCCCACGCCTCCGTGGTCGGCGTCACCAAATACATCTCCGAAAAGGGCGGCGACAACGCGGTCGGCTACCTGATGGAGAAGGAGATCGCCTTCCTGGGCAACGCGGTGGACAACCCCGTCCGGCCGTTCGTCGCCATCCTCGGCGGCGCCAAAGTGGCGGACAAGCTGAACGTTATCTCCAATTTACTTGAAAAATGCGACACCCTGATCATCGGCGGCGGCATGGCCTACACCTTCTTAAAGGCGATGGGCTTCGAGATCGGCAAGTCCCTGCTGGACGAGACCAAGCTGGATTACTGCCGCGAGATGATCGATAAGGCCAAGAAGCTGGGCAAGACCCTGCTGCTGCCGGTCGACGCCGTGACCACCGAAGCCTTCCCGGATCCGATCGACGCGAAGGTCGAGACGAAGGTCTTTGCGGCGAACGCCATGCCGGCGGACCGCATGGGCATGGATATCGGCCCGAAGACCGTCAAGCTCTTCGGCGAAGCCATCCGGAACGCCAAGACCGTGGTCTGGAACGGCCCGATGGGCGTCTTCGAGAACCCGCAGCTGGCCGAAGGCACCAAGGCGATCGCGCAGGCAATGGCGGAAGCGGACGCCGTGACCGTGATCGGCGGTGGCGACTCCGCAGCGGCCGTCAACCAGCTGGGCTATGCGGATAAGATGAGCCACATCTCCACGGGCGGCGGCGCCTCCCTGGAGTTCCTGGAAGGCAAGGAGCTGCCCGGCGTCATGGCGGCCGACGATTCCCGCCGCCGTCTGGTGGCCGGCAACTGGAAGATGAACAAGACCCCGTCCGAGACGAAGGCCTTTATCGCCGAGATCGCGCCGCTGGTAGCGGATGCGGACTGCGACGTCGTCTTCTGCGTGCCCGCGGTGGATATCATCCCGGCCGTGGAAGCGGCGAAGGGCACGAACATCGGCATCGGCGCGGAAAACATGTACTTTGAAGAAAAGGGCGCCTTCACCGGCGAGATCGCTCCGAACATGCTGGTCGACGCCGGCGCGAAATACGTGGTGCTGGGCCACTCCGAGCGCCGCGAATACTTCGGCGAGACCGACGAGGGCGTCAATAAGAAGGCGATCAAGGCCATCGAGCACGGCCTGATCCCCATCATCTGCTGCGGCGAGAGCTTAACGCAGCGCGAGCAGGGCATCACCCTGGACTGGATCCGGAAGCAGATCCGCATCGCGTACTATAACATTCCCGCGGCCGACGTCCCGAAGACCGTGATCGCCTACGAGCCCATCTGGGCCATCGGCACGGGCAAGGTCGCGACCACCGAGCAGGCGCAGGAGGTCTGCGGCGCCATCCGGAAGCTCATGATCGAGCTTTACGGCAACTCCGTGGCACAGAGCCTGCGCATCCTCTACGGCGGCTCCGTGGCACCGGCCAACGCGAAGGAGCTCTTCGCGCAGCCGGATATCGACGGCGGCCTGGTAGGCGGCGCCAGCCTGAAGCTTGACTTCGAAAAGGTGGTAAAGCCGGAATGAAAAGACCGACCGTACTCATGATCCTGGACGGCTGCGGCCTCTCCGACGAGACCCGCAACAATGCGGTCGCCCAGGCGAACACGCCGAACCTGGACCGCCTGATGGCGGAGGGCCCCTTTCAGAAGGGTTACGCCAGCGGCCTGGCGGTAGGTCTGCCGGACGGCCAGATGGGCAACTCCGAGGTCGGCCACATGAACATGGGAGCCGGGCGCATCGTGTATCAGGACCTGACCCGCATCACGAAGGCCATCGAGGACGGGGATTTCTTTGAGAATCCCGCGCTGCTGGCGGCCATCTACGCGGCGAAGGCGCGCGGCAGCGTGCTGCACCTGATGGGCCTGATGTCCGACGGCGGCGTCCACAGCCACATCACCCACGTCTTTGCCCTCCTCGAGCTGGCGAAGCGCTGCGGCCTTGCGGGGCAGGACGTGGTGGTCCACTGCTTCATGGACGGCCGCGATACGGCGCCGACCTCCGGCAAGGGCTTCCTGGAAGCGCTGGAGGCGAAGATGGAAGAGCTCGGCGTCGGCGTGATCGGCACGGTGAGCGGCCGCTACTACGCCATGGACCGCGACAAGCGCTGGGACCGCCTGGAAAAGGCCTACCGGGCCCTGACCCTGGGCGAAGGCGTAAAGGCGGACGGCGCGCCGGCCGGCATCCAGGCGTCGTACGATAACGGCGTCACGGACGAGTTCGTCCTGCCCATCGTGGTGGAGAAGCACGGAAAGCTAACGCCCCGCATTTCGGACGGCGACAGCGTGATCCTCTACAACTTCCGCCC